>CEUX01010720.1_pt1 | contig 11848 bp, 8 predicted proteins | sample 531361 | NCBI WGS metagenome assembly CEUX01 (sample SAMEA2622736, study PRJEB7988) | marine metagenome | isolation source: saline water (ENVO:00002010), including
AGAAAAAGGTAGCCAAGAAAAAGGTAGCCGAGAAACCAATTAAGGCTGAAGAGAAGGTAACACTTAATTCTTTTAAGGAACTTTCCGAGGCTATACAAAAGTACGCCAAGCGGACCTTTTCTACTACCTTTCCTAGTCTAGGTCCGGAGCGTGCTACAGCTAAAGATATAGCTAAAGTTCAAGCTATATTGGAAGGGCCGAGAGAGGGTGTAGAGGCTCAAAAGTTAGCCAATAGTAAAGACCCAAAAGTTATTAAGGCCCTTAGAAGTTATTTTGGTAAGTCTCCTCGGCTTACCGACTCTCTTGCGATGGCTATTTTCGATGTAGTTAACAAGTCGAGCAACTACAGAAGGCAGGGAGGTTCCACTGATGAAGAGGCTGCGTTCTTCCAAGGGATGGGCCAGACATCGGGGAAACGTGTACTTGCTTGGGCTGAAGCTAATTTGTCCCCGGAACTTAATGCATGGATACGGAGCAACATAGAAGAACAGAAGACGGATGCCAAAAGGCTAGCTTCTGTCAACGCAGATACAGTTAAAGCCACAGACCAGAGCCGTAATACCGCTGCGGCTAAACTAAGTAACGCCATAGATAAACAACTTGCGAAGGAAGCTAAAACGGAGGCAGTGGAGGTTGTTACCGGGCCAGACGGTGATACTAGGACATCGCTGGATACCGTCGAAGGGCCTTCCGACGCAGATTTACTTAGTAGCGACTTAAACAATGCGCTGGAGCTACCTAATGATGCTCTCGGTGCCTTGAATATCTCTCTTCACCCAGCAGTTATGTCGCCCTTGAGTCGAGGAGACCTTCGTACTGCGTTACTCACGCTTGCGGATATGGCTCCGAACACCCGTGTGCAAAATGTGGCGCGGAAGCTGGTTAAAGTTGTAGGCACGACCAAGGTTGAAATTGTATCCAACCTCAAGAATACAGCGGGTAGACGTTTAGCAGGGGTGTTCGATCCCACCACTAACACAATACGTCTCTCAAAAGCCGATGGGTTAAATGCTCATGTACTACTCCATGAGATGGTGCACGCAGCCACGGCAGCGACGATAGCCAATAAGAAACACCTGCTAACCCGGAAGCTGCAAAAGCTATACGACAGCGTTAAGAACAAACTTCCTGATGCCTATGGTATGACCGGGCTGGAAGAGTTCGTAGCTGAAGCGTTAGGTAATCCCAGTTTCCAGTCCGATCTTGCCTTAGTCTATCCTGATGGCAGTGCAGTAAGTGCACTGAAGCGATTCTTCAACACCGTAGGAAATTATGTACGCAAGCTGGTAGGTATGCGTCCTAAGCCTGTACTTAACCGTTCAGCAATGACTGAGGCTGACAGGCTTATTGAGGGGATCTTATACCCTGCTCCGGAGAGTCGTTTCGGGGCGGAACTTGCGATGGACCCCAGAGGGGTTCTGGACGTAATAACCAGTGGCAAGGTAACCCCTCCGAAGCTACCCGAAAAGAATAGGTTCGACTGGTTACGTCGCGGTGCTGTAGGGGCTAGAGATGTAGCACGTAAGTTACCTGCAATAGGTACATTTGGGCTATTTAGTTTTCACGCTATCCGCGACTTCGCCGGGAAACTTAGTCCTAAGCTCGGGGCTAAAGCAGAGGCCCTAGAGAAGCTAATAAACGCTCAACGACGTAAGACTGAACTTTCCGATGAGCGTGTGGGTAAGGTCGCTAAGCACCTAGCAGAGTGGGTGAAGACTGCGACGACGGAACAGTATGTAGCCTTACGTGATGTTATCTACAGCCAGAATCATGGGGCAACCATATGGCAGGTAGATCCGACTTTAACCAAAAGCGCAGCGAAGAATAAATACGACGCTGAGAAGTTCGCCATATGGGAAGCCCAGCGTACTGATTGGGAACGCTTGGGGGATGATGGGCGGCGTACGTATAAACGTATGCGTAACGAGTACAGAAGACTGTACTCCGATCTCATCGCTACTATAAATGGACGGCTTGATGCGCTTAAAGATGGGGTAGACCCCAAGGACAAAGCTGCCAGAGCCGAACGGGCTAAGACTATAAAGCAGGTAAAGGACCGGCTAAACAAAGCCTTGACGGCATCCGGGGGGTTGGACGTGTACTTCCCGCTCCTGCGTTCCGGAGAGCATATCGTTACCTATGAATTAGTACCTGAAGCTGTAGTAGAGGGCGGGGACTCGTTTGTAATAGAACGCTTTGAATCAGCCGGTGATGCAGATGCTCATGGAAGAGCACTGGAGAATGACCCACGAGTCCGTAAGGTAAAAGTAACTACAGATGAGGAGTATTACGGTCCTGCAGGGCATAAGAAATATTCTAGGGATGCTCCCGATGGCGCACTCGTTAATGATGTGCTGCAGCTACTTGATAAAGGTAAAGTCCCGTCTAAAGTTAAAGATAGCGTCGTACAACTTTTTGTCGATGCACTTCCTGAGACAGCACTAGCTAAATCTCTACAGAAACGGAAAGGGACCTTAGGTTACGTACCTGACGCAATTGAGGCGTTCGATAAAAAAGCGTTCTCCCTAGGACGCCAGATCGTGCGTATGCAGGAGACGGCAAAACTTAAAGCTCTTGAAACCGAGATAAGAGAGACCGCTGCAACTATATCTAGCAGTGATTGGATACTGTCTCCGACCAGAGTTGCCGAGGAGCTTATAAAGCGTTCCGAGTTTGCAAGGACAGGTGGGAAGAACAAAATCCTAGATGGCATAGCAAAACGGGCCAATCAGGTGGCTTTCCTAATCACTATTGGGTTTAACCCGTCTTCGGCTTTGGTAAACGCTAGTCAGGTACCTCTGGTTGGGCTACCTATGCTTGGAGGCAAGTACGGGTACGCAGAAGCGACTGCTGCTATAGCTAACGCCACCAGACTTGTGTTCACTGCTCAGAAAGGCGCTCCTGATGCACTTAGACGCCGCCTTAGCATTGCCCACGGAGTAGATGCGTTCTACGTAAAAGATGATAGCGGCAGGTTAAAACTAAGGACTGATTTAGATCTTAGTCCGGAACAGACAAGAGAATTACGAGAGATACAGCCTCTGGTACAGGGTGCGCTCGATCAAGGCATGTTGACTAAATCGTTCCTCCTTGACGTGCTAGGACTACATGAGGGGCAACGTCCTACTCGTAAGAAATCCACTGGGGGTATGCTCGACAAGATGGTCGAGATGTCCGCTGTAGCTTTTAACCAAGTAGAGCGGTTTAACCGGCAGACTATGCTGGTCGCTTCGTATTCACTTGCTAAAAAAGATATAGCAGCTAAAGATTCTAGGCTGTCCGCTAGGAAGGTATCTGCCCTCGCAGTAGAACAAGCCATAAAGGACACCACTGAATACAACGGTGGTGCCTTCCTAGAGACTGCCCCCCGAATATCTCAGGAACACCTTGGGCGAGTAGCGTTCATGTACAAGACCTACGGTCTGAATATGTACTACATGATGCTCAAGACGGCGGGTGCTATGTTCAGAGGAGATCCTGCAGCGGCAAAACAAATGGCGGGTCTGTTCGGTACCAGTGCCTTCTTTGGCGGTGTAGTCGGGATGCCCCTATACGGGTTGGTTAGAAGTATGGCTGACCTGCTCTTCTTTGATGATGAAGAAGAAGACTTCGACAATTTTATGGCCCGTCTCTTACCCGATGTGGTTCGGACCGGACCTGTCAATGCTGCGCTAGGTGTAGATGTAGGGTCTCGTACGAAACTATCTGATCTGGTAATTGCAGAATCGAGGTTCGTTCCCAGAGGAGAAAGTCCTGACGATGCAATAGAGAGAATGTGGTTTGAGACCTTAGGTGTTGCCGGTAGCGTAACTAAACGAGCAGCGCGTGCCGCAGAACTCTTCGGGGAAGAAGGGATTGCCTCCTCCCGAGCTTGGGAGCAGACGTTGCCCACAGGTGTCGCCAATCTGCTGAAGGCAAACCGACTAACTTCTGAAGATGGGTATCGGACCCGAAACAGAGAGTTAATTTATGAGACATCCCTAGGCGAAAATTTTGCCCAGTCTATGGGGTTCAGCCCCACAGGCTATGCTGAAACCCAACGTAGGACATCTCTTGCCGCGAAGATAGATGGAGCCCTAACAAATGAGATGAACCGTCTCCGAAAACGTTACCGCATAGCAGTGAATATGGGGGACATGGAGACGGCACGGGAAGTATGGTCGGACATACAGAAGTGGAACCGCGAGAAAGCTACGAAGGATCGGAAGCTACTCATAACTAGGGACTCACTACGTAGATCTTTAGACAGTGCACGCCGACTACGTAAAACTATGGACGGGGGGTACACCTACAGATTCCCGAGGTACATAGAGCAGGCTACAAATTAAAAACCCCCCTGTACCTAGTAGTAGAGGGGGGTAAATGGTCGGAGATAGACATGCTTTAACTAGCTGTCAGGTATTAATATATCACAATGTACGCCAGACCCTAATACCTAGGTGCTCCCCTTCTATTCTCGGTTCGCATTTAATCGACCACCCTTTACCTGAAGTTATTTTCTTAACCTGTACTTCCGCTAGGTGAGTGTTGATGCACGGTACAAAGACCGACGTGCCTACACTCATCCCATCCCAGTTAACAATGATCTGAACCCCATCAGGATGCAGGTCGAACGTTCGGAGTATTGGCGTTAGCATCTATAGACTCTGCGTCGAACTTCATAATTATTACGTCAGACGACGGTAGCTGTAGATTAGTCCCTTTAGTCAGTCGGACCTTCCCTCGTTTCCCTTCGCAGTGTTTTATGACCTCGTTTATAAGGTGCGCGTAGTTAACTTGCAGGGAGCCGCACCATTCCTTGAGGGGTTTAGGCTTGACGTAGAACAGCTTAGTGTCAGTCTCGTACCGAGCAATGAGCTTCCCCCGCGCAATTTGCTCCGGTATCACTAGCTCATCCAATCCGTTGCCATGAACGGATCGGTTATCCAGTGTGCTTTTGATCTGCAGAATGTAGCTTATATTTTCAGTGAAGAAATCATTCATAACGTCCAGCACTGACCTGCTCATACCCTTAATGTTGCTTTTATTCTGGGGGATCAAGTCAGACATGACCCATGAAAATACTCTCTTTGGATCGAAATTAATTAGCCCAGCCTTTTTAGCGATAATCAGACCGGTCATACATGCTGTAATGGCGGAGGACCAGAACCGATTTTCTGCTGTTAGCCCTCCGTGGTTATCCACACGTTGCTGTACAGTCGCAAGTAGTTTGCGGTACGCATCTAAATTCTGCATCAGGTGTTGCAAGTATACCGGCCCCACTAGGCCATAGTTATCGTATAGCCCCCGTTCAAACTTATCCGTTATATTTTTATCCTTCACTTCATCAAAGATCCGGTCCACCTTGCATTCCAACACCCGTTGGGCCTCGGCTTTCGCTGCGAGTTTATCTAGCGAAATATTCTCTATGATGCTGTTGTTACCAGTAAACACCGCCAGTGTTTGCCACGGCGCTCCCGTGTACCGTTCGACATTTGAATTAGGCGACATCCGCCCCCGTTGCTTACCTCCGCTGAACTGATACACCATGTCGGAGGCTTCCCTCGGGCTCATGTTAGTTATCTCATCAACAGCTACAGGTATATTGTGGTACACCTCGGCTCGATTCATTTTGTAACTTAACGTGTCATCCTTCGTGAGCATAAGTTGCTCCGGATGGCCCCACACCCCGTTGATCGCCAATAGCATCGCTGTCTTGCCCGTACCACTGTCGTCATTATGGAAATGGATAGCGGCACACTTCACGTTCATTAGTTCCATCAACGGACTGCCGAAACTAATACCCATAGCAAACTGCTGTAGGAGAAACCTATCGTCGTCCCATAGCTTTATGTTCTTTTTCCAATCCTCCAAAGTACCCTTTGGTTCAAACATCGGGAACAACCCCATCGTCTGTACGGACGGCGGGTTAAACTCTATGCTATCGCGCATTACTTTCTGGCTACCCAGTACAAAGGCACTGAGCGAATCGTCGGTCCACCCTAGTTGTTTATAGGCTTCCTCTGCGACACCTGTGGCTTGTAGTTCGTTTATCCAGTTAGTTGTGTAGGCCATAAGATCGTCTATCCGAAGTACCGCTACCCCCTGACTAGCAAGGGCTCGCCTCAATTCTTCCCTAGATGTGACTGCGCTGATTGGTAGTGTGAACTCTCGTACGCCATCTTGAGGGAGGTGTAGCCGCAGCACCACTGACTCCCCGACTTCTGCATCTAATACACGCTTAACAACGTACAAATCATTATGGTAAATCTGCCGTTCCTGCATTTCCCCATCGTCATCCCGCTGCCGTATGTAGATACCCCCGTTGGCACCCCGCACGTACGGGGCCGGGTATTTCGGGATAGCGTACTCGTCCTCCACCGGTCCAGACTCGGTATATAGTCCGGTCTCCTCATCGATTTCGGCGGTACGTACGTTACGCCCAAGTGCTATAGGGGATTTTATCTTGCCCCAGTGAGGGCAATCCCCGCATACACCTTCGTTGAACTCATCGAATTTAGCGCATGTATACGGGCCTTTAATAAGGCTGACCTTGTAGGTGGTCTCTTCGGGGGAATACTCTGGATGGTTTCTGGAGATTATTTGAGACGCTTCAACGGAGTCTTCGCAAAACTTTGCGATTGATAACCCCGCTCTCCACAGCGGCTCAACCATAGTCTCCTGATCTTTTATTATGCTGCGTAGTTGAGCGCACCCCTTACCGCCTTTTATCTTCAGCAGAATATCTCTGAAGCTATACTTGAAGTTGCCTATGAGGTTATCCATAAGCGCACTTCGTTCTTCCCTCGCGGCAGGAACTGGTATCAGGTCCCGCCCAAGTAATTCAGAGAATGTATCGAAGTCTACTGGCTCACTGAGGTCTCCCCCGGCCAACAGTCCTACAGGCACCCCTGTAGTTTTTTTATAGTTGTGTGTGTCAGGCACTCGGAGTATGCGAGCACCGTCTGATGTAACGGCTGGGTCGGCGTCGAACTTGTTATCCGCGCATAATCGTTTTAGACGGTCCGCAACAGGGAACCAATCGTCGTACGGGACAGCTTCTGTAAATGCCCAATAGACATGCACCCCATACCCACTACTGAGTATGAATGGTCGGGGTAACTTAAACCGTGTACAGAACTTACGTAGGGCTCCTACTGCTTCGCCCTTGGAAGAGAAATCTTTACCGGGACCGCAATCCAGATCGAGAAATAACGATTGGAGTTGGGCTATGTTGTCTACCCGTCTTGATCCGGGTTCCCTAAACGTGGCTAGGGCGAAATAAACATCGTACCCCTGTCCGTCAAATCGCTCGGCTTCGTCTATTAAATCTTCAACAGACTCATAGAATTTTTGGACAGGCTGTGGCTCTGTCCGTCTTGATGCAAACAGGCAATAGTGACCTGAATCACTAAGGACCGTCTGTAGAAATGTTATTGTGTGCACAAACCTGCGGTCCCCCGTGCTGCAGTACGGTGAGTTTGTGCAGTAGTTGTTACGATTGGTGTCTTACCTACCGCACCGGGAAAGGCACGGTGGCGCACGACACGCTTCATCGTAACTATTTCAAAGAGAGTGGTAGGGCGAATGATTTCCTACCAAAGACTGACGCTACTGCTCGCCTTTCTCAACTTGTGCGCCCTAGGTATAGAACGACCTCACGGGGGTTCAGTCGTCCCAATCGTCAATTATTGCAGCAAGATCTTCCTTTTCTTCCGCAGGCTTACTGGATTTAACTTTCTTACGGACCACAGGTTCTTCAACCTTCTCCTCTTCGGCTTCCTCCTCTTCAGCCTCCTCTCCGAATATATCATCGGAGTCCTCAGATACCTCAGATACCTCAGATACCTCTTCTACCGGTTTAGCTGTAAAAGGATTATCACTAGCAGTGAAACCCTCGACTTTACTAAACGGGTTACGTTCCATCTCCGGGGCTAAATCAATAACCTGTATTGCGCGTAACCGCAGACTAACCCCATGGCCCACAGTCCCTGAGTACGGGACCAACTCACAATGTATGTTCACGGTGCTGCCCGTTGTGAGTCTGAACCCATCAGGCAGTCTGTTGGTTTGAGCGTCGTACTCTTGCGGTTTAGCTGTAGGAGTACCTGAGTACGCAGCCTTCAACTTGGCTCTCCCGATGAACTTACCATCGTCGTTCTTCTGCCATGTAGGCTTATTGAGAGCGGGCCAGCCTTTCTGCTTACGCTCGCCATACGCGCTTTTCATAGCGGTAAACAGGGCCTTAGCGGTTGCCTGTGGCATGAGAAAGTCCAGCGAGTACTCCGCGTTATCATCCCCTGCAGAACACGGTACGGATGCACTTTTACTAGTGTCGAACCGGTACGGTTGATCGAGTTTCGGGTAACGTGCTTCAACATTCTCGACCATAAATGTTGAGTTTTTTACTTCCGCCATGTGTCTAATCTCCGTTGGCATACCCCCCTTCGACAACCGAGAACGGCATAGAAGAGGGCTGTGATACTACAGTTTGAAACTGTAATAGTTTTTTAGTGTCCGGGGCGTTTTTCAAATCCCGAACGTTATTGAACTCCTCCTGCTCCAGTGGACGCACCGCCCTGAAGAACAGCTTAGGAGTGTGGCTACTTCGGTCAAACGACATCCGGGTCACTACGCTAATCGCAGACACGTTCCTTGCTGCTAGGAATTTAGCGTACGCCTGCAACGGCATACCCGAATTGTCAGACCCAAACACGCTCGTCGCGGATAGCTGTAGAGCATAGGCATCTTGGTACTCGTCCATGCTCACGACTATGCGCTGGCTGTACCTACAGGCACGCCCCCCGTTGCTCCCAGACCCCCGTATATCTTTAGGGCAATCTATGCAACGCACCGCTTCCCGCCGGGCTTCCGGTACATTGGGGGAGGGGCGTGCCGTATCATCTGACCAGCATGTGGGCGCTTTCGGTGCAGACGGGTCGAACTCTCCAGCATAGTATTGCCGACTGACCGGTGCTGCATCTACGATAACGACATCTAACTCCGGGTCATCGAATACATGGGTTTCCTGCCCACTATCAATTGTCCGGAATTGATTGTCCCGTAGGCTCAACCGTTTCATTAGATGTCGTCGTCTATATTAATATCAGTAGGCACGACACTAGTGATAGATTCTTCGTTGTCTTCCAACAAGGTCTTTTCTATCTTCGATATGTCGAATCTGTAGGTGTTCCCCACCTTCAGATAAGTACTCCTCGGGATACTTTTATTGCGTATCCACGTACGGATAGTCGAAACACTAACGTTGAAATGGTCAGCCACAGCATCAATCTGGGCAAATCTACTAGAGGTCATATTTTATTTCCTACGTACACTGACAGAGTATTCTGTGCTGGCGTTCAGCCCTTGCGGGACTAGCTCCTCGTTTTCGGTGAGCCACTCCTTAATGTTCCCTTGGTGTACCCGCTTCTCCAATAACTCAGGGCACCCGTGTTCCAGAATGAACTCATGGAACTTCTCCCAATCACTCGTCCAAAACTTAGTCTTCGTGGTACGGTAGAACGAGCCGGACTCAGTCTTAACGCTCGTTACATTGTTGGCGTTGCAGTGTTCCAATAGGGCTTCCTTAATTTTGTCCTGCTGGTCAATCAGCGTTGCGTCTTCCTCCGTAAACGCACGTTTGAGTTTTTCACGCTCATCCCGGATACGGATAAACACCCTCGTTAGTGTATCGACATCGCAGCCTGACATTCTGCCCAACCGTTCTAATCTGTTGTAGGGCATAGACCCTACTAGCGTGTTCTACGCTAGTCAAGTAGATCCTTGTATAGATCGATGATTTTTGAGTGTACGTCGATTCTATTATCAAGTAGTGCGTAGACACGCGACTCTACAGGGGACCCCTGTAGTTTAACTACCGTGCATTTGTGATCCTGCCCCGCCCGGTGCACACGGGCATTAGCTTGGGCATACGTCTCAAGGGACGCGGTCGGGCCCCACCACACAATCGTGTTCGCTGCTGTCAGGGTAACACCGTGCGCTGCAGCTTGCGGTTGTATCAGTAAGACGCGAGGGTCTTCACTAGTCTGGAACCTGTTAAATATATCGGTTCTCTTCCGAGCGTTGACGGCCCCATTGATTACCTCTGTAGGTACCCCATCCGCAGTCAGCTTCTCATGCAGTAAAGATATTGCATGTCTGAACGGTACGAACACGAGTACCTTTTTACTGCTCTCTTCGATCACTTCCATCAGCACCTTGTAGCGATGCTTGATGTCGAACTCCAGTACCTCTCCGGTGTCGGTGTAAATAGCCCCGGCGCTTATCTGAAGGAGCTTATTCATATTCACGGCAGCGTTGGCCGCTGTAACGTCCTCTCCCGCTGCTTGTAATATAAATTTATCCTTCAGTTGTTTGTAATACGTAGACTGCTGCCGCGTTAGTTCAACCTTCCGGTTCACGTACACCATGTCAGGCAGGTCAAGGCACTCTTCTTTCGTGAACCGTATCGCTGGCTGCAAAGCATCGAAAACTGTCTCTGTCGCGGTATCTTTAGGTATCCATTTGAACTGCGTAACTTTCACCATCACCTGATCGCGGAATGACCCAAAAAATCTAGGGACACCCTTTGGGCTCACCATTTTGGCGAGCCCATATGCATCAAGGGGGGACTGAGCCGCAGGCGTACCTGTCATCATCCACACCCATACGTCTGGGCCAACGAGCTTGTTAAGGGTCTTCCAGCGTTTGGTCTGTGCGTTTTTATAGTGGGTAGCTTCGTCCACGATCACCAGATCGAATCCCCCTGCTATAAGGTCATCCAGCACCGTCTCTACGCCATCATAGTTAATGATTACGAACTCGGAGCCTTGCGCTATGATTTCTTTACGCTTATTGCGTGACCCGTGTGCTACGTCCACCGTGCGGTGCATAGCGAAGGTGAACAAGTCAGACCGCCACGCACTGTCCATAATCGACAATGGGCACACCACCAGCACTCGGCTAATAACACCTTTATTAAGCAGGTAGTCTGCGGCCCATATTGCACTGGCTGTTTTCCCGGTGCCCTGCTCGTTAAAGCAGAACGCCTTTTGGTGCAACGTAAGGAAAGACGACGTAGCTTTCTGGTGGCTATACGGTGTGACGTTGCCCGACCACTTGTACTGTCCGAGGATGGGGGACGGTACATTTATATCTAGGTTCTTTAGGACACGAGCCTCATCTACGCCCCAGTTTACGACGACCTTATCGCCTACTTTCTTACTCTTCGGTATAACTTCCGTTACTCGGTCAGGGTTCCGTAGCTTCAACAGCACCGCTGCGTTCTTGAATATTTCCATTATCTACGGCGACGTTTCGGCGGTTTACTGAGTGACCCGCCATGTGCACGATTTGCGCTGCGGCTTGTGATACGCACACCATCGGCGTTAGATCCGCCCCGGCTTAGCGGCTTGTTATGGGATACGTCTTTGCCCTCACGGCGATCCGCTTTCCCGTTTCCGTTAGCGTCCTTACCGTTTTTATCTATCTTGCGACGTGCACGTTGGCGCTCCATACGGGCAGCGTGTTCGCCCCGCGCCTTCTGCTGTCGATACTCTTTTTTGTAGTCTCGCCTACGCATTGTTAATTCCTTCCGTTGTGAGGGCATACAACCACCTGACAGTGGTTCCTGCATAGCCCACTGGGTATAGGATTCCAGACATCGTTGTCTGCTGCCGCTTGCATCGTGTGGTAACGGGATAACCACTTGTCCCACAGACTGTCTGCATCAAATGAGAAATATTTTTCGCGTATGAACTCATCGCTCACTACGAACAAGAGTCCCGCGTTAATCTTTTTGACAGTAGGGAAATGTTTGAACGTAGCCATTGCCATAAGCTCTAGCTGTCCTACATCCGCGTATCGTGCG
>CEUX01049738.1_pt1 | contig 11842 bp, 13 predicted proteins | sample 531361 | NCBI WGS metagenome assembly CEUX01 (sample SAMEA2622736, study PRJEB7988) | marine metagenome | isolation source: saline water (ENVO:00002010), including
GACAATTTTACATTGTACCCACCGTAATTATAAATTTGTGGATTACCCCGAAAACCTTCATTATATTCCACAACTCTTTTTTGGCGTTCTTCTTCTGCCTGTTCTTCATATAGAATAAGTGCAATAAGAGCATAATTTGCCATATCAATAAGAGTATCCTTAATACTCTCATCTTTGACCTTCAACTTCTCTTTTTTTGCAAATCCCATAATACGACTGAACTTGTCACCGATACGAATACAACAACCTTTCCATGCTGGTATTCCTGCCGCTTCACAAGTTCTGAAGTTTGCAAATACGTCTTCATCATTTGCATAGTCATGACGTTTAGCGTCATGCGTTTCTTTCATTGTCTCTAGTAACTGATAAAATCGTTCACTTTGACTCATTGTCTTTTACCTCATATAATGTATATGTAACTGTTAATTCTTCATCAACTTCAATGTCTTTTATTGTTCTTAAAAAATATCCTAATCCTATTTGGTATTTTTCACAGTTAGGATTATCACTGTGATTATAAAATCCACCTAATGGTGTTCTAATCATCATACTTTTCTGAAAGGCCGCTCCTTCAATATGTCTTAAATGTGTCATGCCTAACTTAGTACCTTTGGGTATGTGTTTTGTGGCAAATACTCCTAATCCATCTACCTTACTATTTTTTATTGTTAGACTATCGGGTAACGGTCTGTACATCTTATTCCTTTATGTGACTAAAATTCTTTATCTTTTCAAATTCAATTGTGCTCTTGAACTTATCTACCAACATATCTTTTTTATGACTAATAACAAAAATGTTTTCGTCTGCTAAAGTATGCAGTATTTTCAAGAACTCATCTGTACCACCACCATCTAGAGAACTGTCAAATATTTCATCTAGTATCAAAAGATTGGTGTTCGTACTGTTTTTCATTTTTGCAATTGCTCTCCATGTAAAGAGCAGTGCAAGGTCTATACGCATCTTCTCACCTTCACTAAACGAATCATATGTAAACTCATCACGATAACGTGATTTGATAGTTTCCGTAAAGTTTTCATCTAGAGTAAAATTCACGTAGAACTCCATAGACGTTAGATACGTATTAATTAGTTTATTCATAATAGGAAGATATTGTTTGATAATCTTGGTCTTGATGCCACTATCTAATAACATCTTCTGTGCAGCTTCAGCATAAGTCTGGTCTTCTCGTAATGTGTCTTTAGAATTAGAAACACCTTTCAAACTGGACTGTAACTCTTTTAGTTTATCTTTGTCTGCCTTTAAAACTCCACCCTGTTCTTCTAATGTATTAATCTCACCTTGTAGTGTTGCACTAAACTTTTCTAATTGCAACATCGAACTATTTTCTTTGGCAAGAGATACTTCATTCTCATGAATTTTATTTGCTGTTGCATTAATATCACTTAGTCGGTTTTGTGTTTTATTAACAGCGGTTTCCATTTCTTTTAATGCATCTGTAAACTTATCTACTTCCTGTTGCTTAACAGTAACCATCTCATCCGAATTTGCCAAAGGTTGTTCGCACGTAGGACAATCATCATTGTTCTTAAAGAACTCAACCATCTTAGCATTACTATTACGTTTTTCTTCTATAGTACTCTGTAGTCTAAGCAGTTTCTTCAAACCCAATTCTTGTTTTGTCTTGTCTCCAATCTCTTTTAATAGTTCCTCATTTGAATCTTTAAGCATAGTAATCTTTGCTAATTTCTTATGAACTTCTTCTTCATTATTAGCAATTAGATTTGCTTTTTCAGCAATAACAGTCTTCTTATTAGATTTCATTTCTGCAATATACTTTTCTTGCATAGAAATCTGTTCAAGATTTAAATCATATTTGTACTGAATATCTTTTAAATCATTACTAATTTCTTTCAACTGTTGTTTCAGAATAAGATTCATCAAACTGAAAATTCTAATATCTAGAATATCTTCAACAACTTCTCGCCGTTGTTTAGCCTTCAATTGCATAAAGGGAATGAACGTAGAACTGCCCAAAATAACCACTTGCGTAAAACTACGAAAGTTTAATTTTAGAATTTGTTGTTCCAGAAACTTTTGATAATCTCTGGCATTTGCATCTTGGTTTACAATCTTACCATTTACATGGATTTCAAAGATATTGGGTTTAATACCTCTGCGAACTAGAAATTCCTTACTACCGATACTAAAATCGACCTCGACCATTCCGGCAGAATTATTGACGGAATTAAGTAATTGTGATTTATTGATATTACGGAAGGGTTTCCCAAATAAACCAAAACATAGTGCATCCAAAATCGTAGATTTACCAGCACCGTTTTCTCCTATAATTAGTGTAGTTGTATTTCTCGTTAAATCAATTTCAGTAAAATTATTACCAGTTGAAAGTAAATTTTTCCAACGAACATATTTAAAAATAATCAAAGAAAAGCCTCCAAAGTACCTCTATGTGCGTTAACATTCTTGCTGTTAAAGTCTGTCATATCACTGTCTATAAAAGGCATTTCACCCAACTCCATTTTACCATCAACTGTAGATTTATTCCAAACCAAATCATTTTCTTTGGGATAGTTTAAATTCCACTCTACATTTGATTTCTTCAAAAGTTTTCTTGCCTTCTTATTCAATGGGTAAATGTATCTAAATTGTTTACCTGTAATTTTACTTATACCTTTGTGGTCAAGAAAGTCTTGGGTTAACCAATATACTCTTTTACCCTTTTTGCCATCAAAAAATTCTGGTTCTCTTTCAAGTTTAAATGTGACATTCTCATCACATAACTTTCTTGCAGAACGTGGATGTATTTTTTCACCATCCTTACTAATATATATTTGTGTCCAAATGAATCCGCCGTATAGAAAGTTTGCAGCTTGATATACGTATCCTGGCTTACCCATGATACCATCTGCCCATGTGTAAAGAAACTTTCTCTCTGGTGTGTGTATCTTCATCCAATTAATCACTGCTGAAATCATTTGTGATTCAGAGTTTTTAGGCATTTCTTCTTTCATACACATTTTACCTATTTCATAATAATCCTTCGTATCTAACCCATCAAACAATTTTGCAATTGTTGCTTTTGGTTGTGTTCCCCATCCCAAAGTTAAAACACCTACAAGTTCATTCTTTAGATAACAACCCAAAAAATGTTTTGTAAGTTTAGGCATAATCTTGGAATAATGCAACGACTGTATAAAGTCTGTCGCATATGACCTAGAAATTTCATTTATTGTAAAATCGTATTTCATCCTTAGATTTCTAAGTCTTGTGCCTCTGTATACAATGACCTCATCTTATTCTTTAGTCGATTCTTATCCAATGTAACATCCAACTCATCAATATACAGTTCAAGTAAAGACATAGTATCTTGTGTATTTTCAACAATATCATCAGACACATTCTTTGCATCTAACTCTGAAAAGTCTTCAATAATTTTAACTTCAAAAGCATCTGCCTTTAACAGTTTATCAACAAACATATCGAATTGATATAAGTCTTTCTTATTGACTACAATCAATTTAACATACTTATCTTTATACCTATCAAAGTTATGATTAGTATATTCGTTACTAGAATCATCATAATAAATCTTCTCAAAGATTTTATGTGGATTCAAAATCCGTTCAAGTTCCCTCGTTTCAGTATCAAAGATATGAAATCCTTTAGGGTCATTATAATCATTCCAGTACAATTCATATGGCGTGCCGAGATAATAAATTTGACCATCATCTGATTTGTGGTGGAAATGTCCACTCATAACAATATCAAACTTATTAAATATATGAGTATCATATGAACCTTCAGCAGGCATCCCTTTATACATTTCAAAACCATTTATTTCTAAATGACCCATACAGATTTGAGCGGGTGAACGAGACAATGCAGCCATAGATGCATCATAGTTACCAGCATTAATCCAAGGAATAAACTGAATTGGAATATCATCAAACTCTACACAAGTTGGGGAAGAATAAACGCTTACGTTATCACTACCAACAAGTTCATCCATAGAGTTTACTTCGTTAGTATTCTTATAATAGGTATCGTGATTACCTATTAGCAAATGAAGGTCAATACCTTGTTTTGCAAATTGTTCAATAAACCTCTTACGAAAATCTGTAGCAATCTTATAAGAGACAAACTTACGTCTGTCCATAACATCACCTAAATGAATACAAGTTTTAATACCTCTCTCTTTTAAAAGAGGGAAAAATACATTATCATAAAATTTATAGAAGTATTCATTAAAATTTTGATTGTCGTTTCGAGCACCAAAATGTGTATCTGTAATTAGTGCTATTTTCAATCGTCTATCTCCATGAAATTTTCTAGTCCATTTTTAGACTTGGTTTCTTTTTTCTTCGGTTTGTAAACATCTTCTTCTGGTAAGAAATTGTCTATCTTTAATCCAGACATACTATAAACCCTATCGTCGCCTGGCATTTGTGTAAAGAAATCTGTGCCTGACTTTTCTATGAGTTTGTGTTTGACATGGGATTGTTTTTTCTCTTTTGCAATCCTACGTAAAAATGCATAGTAAATTATCTGTGTAAAATACGCAAATGGATTGTTAGATTTTTCTGGATTAAAATTACCGACATATTGTAAACAATTTTCAATACCGTCTGATATCATCTCATCACGGTAAGTATAATTAATAAAATTCGGTCTATAGGATAAATGGGTTGCAATCTTGTAGAAACATTCACCAATGTAATTGGTCACTGGCGGAATGCCTTCCCCAGTTTCTTCTGCCTCTTTACACGCACTTTTCCATTCAATCATTGCTTGTAGAAACTTTTTATTATCTACGTAATGTTCACTTTTCTTTTTGGCCATAAGGGCTCCTTCGCATTAAAGTATGTTCATAATATACCAATACACCCATAAAGTCAAGGACTTTTTAGTAATATTTTTTGAAAAAGAGGTTGACAGAATAAAAAGATTATGTTATCATCCCTATGCTTTAGGGGGAAAGGAATAGATCTATAGATCAATGGATAGTTTTAGTTTCCAATGATTGCAATAACTCATCCATTTCATCTTCTAGCATTTCCTGTTCAATTTCATCTAGTTCCTCGTTTGTGGGCATTCGTTCTGTATGTTTTCTCATCTGTGCTGGTTGAGGAGCTTGATTTTCCTCAAACCGTTTGAGACTATATTCATAGTATCTAACAAGGCCAGGAGATGCATATGTTGAAACAACAATATTTCTGTTTCCAACAAAAAAACTAGTTTCTTCACTAAAAGGTTGTAACCATCTAGTTAAATTTAAACCTTCCATAACACCTGTATCTGTCATCTTATGAAAGATTTGCATTTGTAAAGGGTCTTCTATTTCGACTTCACCTTCACAATCAGAAACACGCCCAATGATATTTTCCCCATTGGAAAGTTTTAAAACTCTTATCTCGTTATACTCTGAAAAATCATTCATTTGAGTTTAATCCTTGATGTTTCATAATCGAACTGTTGTTCGTTATAGATATTTAGTCGTTCTAGAAAGTGATTCAGCGTGAAATTTCTTCTCTCACCATATGAAATATCATCCGATATATCAAATACTAAAAGTCTATCCTTAGTTGATGATGTACGCAACCCTCTACCGATTGATTGAAGCACTCTGATTTTTGATTTAGACGGACTTGCGAGCACGATGTTGTTAATGTTACGAATATTAATACCAGTACTAAAAACACCAAAGCTTGCAACAATTGTCGAACTGCTGTGTCCTTCAACCAAAGTTCTAATTTTTTCCCTCTGTGACGTATCTGTGCCACCATATACGAAATAAACATTTTCACTTCCTTTCATTCCATCATATAATATTTTTCCATGTTTCTCTACCAACTGAAACAAACATAGAGTGTTACCCTTTATCTGTTTACATAAATCTATTACAAATTGATTCCTTGCATCATGAGAAACAAGATAATCTAATTCTTCTTGGTATGTCATTTTTTCACGTTTTGGTGGGTGTTTTAATGTGATACATTTAATCTTCATTGTAGCAAGATTTTTTCTATCCATTAACTCTTTAGTTGTTACAACCTTCTCTACTGCACCAAATAAACCTTCAAGGACTAGCTGATGCGTCTGTGTTCCATCTAGCGTACCTGTAAGACCAAACCGATACTTTGTATCAATTAGTTTAGTCATTATACCTGTTAAGGATTTTGCTTTAAAGAGATGTGCTTCATCTCCAATAACACAACCAAATTCACGAAAATATTTTTTAGGCATCTTATATAAAGATTGCCATGTAGATATCACAACGTCTTTAGTAATTTGAGTTGTGTATCCTTGATATACTTTTTGACAATACGTACCAGAACTCCAACCGTAGTCCTCAAAATCTGTATACATCTGTTCAACCAACGATGTAGTTGGTACAAGTATTAGTGTCTTTAATCCCATTAAATGATAATAACGGACTAAAGAATAAATTATGAGTGACTTGCCCGAAGCAGTAGGAGAAACAATAAGACTCCTGTTTCTGCTAATAGCATGCTGGACAGCTTGAATTTGGTAGTCACGTATCTTAATGGATTTCCCTCTATTCTTGGGTTTGAGAGACTTGACGAAACCTCTAACGCTCTTACCCATAACATCCCGCTCATCTTCAACTCCTTCTTCTGTTTTGTATTTTATATTATTACTATCACAAAATTTCTTTATGTATGGTAACAGTCCGACATATATCTCACCTGTAGCTGGACTGTACAATCGTATTTTTCCATCCCAAATACGATTTCTATACATAGGCATAAATTTAAAGCCTGGAACTTCAAAAGTGAAAAACTCTGACAACTCTTTGTTTGTTGCAGGCTCTACATCTTCTAAAATTAAATATACTTCATTTTTCTTTTTTATTAACATTATCTAAATTGAGGGCCAACTAACCATCCTACTAAAGATTTTCTAACGCCAGATTTTACTGGTCTAACCCTATGCCACATATCCGAATGAAATATTATACAATTCGATTTTCTCTTTTTATCTACTGATATATATCGTTTTTTCTCATTCGGCCCGTAAACTTCTAAATCAAATTCACCACCTGTATAATCATTATTTAGAAATACAGAAAATGAAATTTTTCTTATCTGACCATCACTGTATGGAGCAGGATGTACATCTCTATGCCAACCATATTCACCGTCTGGTCTATATTCTCCATATTGTAATGGTTCAATGTCATTTACATACGTATGGTCAATGTATGCTACTTGATTACTAATTCTACCAAAGACCTTACGACAAATATTTTTATCCTTTATCCATGAAATTTGTGAATTACGTTTTGCTACACCACTGGCACTGTTTTCTGTAATAACCGCATCTTCTAAAGGTTCTACAATTGATTTTTCAATTTCATATATTAATTCTTCTGGAAAATTTACTAAGTGCCACTTCTGCATTAAAACCATCCCAACATCATTTTAGTTTCTTCTGGCACCATATCCATACTAAAAGGTGGGTCAAAAGTAACTTCTACTTGAACACTACGAACATTCTCTACATATCCTGCCTGTCTAACATCTGCAACAATCTGATCTGCAAAAGGACAAAACGCACTGGTTAATGTGTGTGTAATTATAACTTCATGTTCTCTTTCGTTGATAGCAATATCATAGATTAATCCAAGGTCATATAAACTAGCAGAAGGTATTTCTGGGTCATATACATTCTTTAAATTTTCTATGATTAATTGTTTGTCTATCATATCATTCCTGCTTCAAACTTCTTCCATTCAATAGCATTTTTTATATCCCATCCACGATTGTCAATAGACCGAATAACACCATCAATGTATTTTATCGTAGATTCTAGATATGCAATTTTATTTGACAAATTTACAACTTCCTCATCAGATGTTATATACATTTGCAAATCATTCTTTAATACCTTTAGGTCAAAAGGTTTTGCAACATATACTTTTGCATCTGCCTTACCACCATAATATTCCCACTTGTCTCTATACAGTCGCTGATAATCGCCTTTACTTTTTGCAAGTAAAAGTTCAAACCTACTTTTATAGTCTAGGTATTTTGTTTTTATAGTTTGATTTTTAAGAGCTTCAGAATCTAAATGCTCTTGGTCTGTTATCGGTAAGTCAGCGCCGACTTCTAATTTCAATTCATCCAATGTCATAATATAACCTTCAAAAAGTTGAGCAGAGGTTGATAAGAACTCTCTTTCTTTTATATTATCCCCTACAAGCTTAAGCGAGTGGTTGTAGGAATTTAAGACTAGATTTGCAAACTGTTAAAGTTTATCGTATCTGCTCGGTTTATTTAGTATTGTTTAACTTTCAACTTTTACCATTTCATATAACTTATACCTAAAATTAACAGTAGCAACAATATTTTCAATATCTGTTGCAATCTGTGTATAATTAATACCACTTAAAGAAACTGGAAATGCGTCATAAAATCTACACTCTAGGATAGCATTATTCTTATTACTTAATACAGATAATGTCATATCCGAAAACATAGAACGAGCAGCTGTTGCAGCTGTAGTTGTACCAATGTCCGTTTTTGTATTTCCTGCTGTTGGAATAGGAGTTGCAGAATCTTGACTCCTAAATTGAGAAAACTGTTCTCTATCTTTTGGAAAACCAATAGCAGTAAGCCAATCGTGAACGGACATCCAATTTTCTAGATACTCATCGACAATGAAATTCAATTCTAAATTATCATATGTCAAAGTATCACCCATTAAAGGGATTTCTTTGTAGGGAGTCGGAAACATTGCTTCACCCAAATTTATGCCTGGGATATTAGCAGAGATTGTATTAAACTCAACCTTGGGAAGTTGGTTTATTACGAATCTAAACTGTGTTGGACTTGCGTAGTCTAACTTAGTTGGTTGTCTTCCGATTGCTGTTGTCTGTGCCATACAACTATTTATAAGGGTTAAAACCTACCAAGAAACCTAGCAATGTGATGTACGAATGGTAATAGAGTCAATGCCATAAACATATTAACCCCTGTATGTGCCATTGCAATTCTTAATGTATCACCTTTAGGCCAACCATCAGACACAAAAAAACCGGCTAACCATATGGTGCCAGTTGTTCCGATATTTGCTCCTAATACACACGCTATTGCGGCTGGTAGGGGTACTGCTCCAGATGCTACAAGGGCAATTATTGCAGTTGTGGATAGGGATGATGATTGCCATAATAGTGTCATACATATCCCACCAAGAAACATAAAGTATGGATTGTGAATAAAATAGGAAAGATGATCCATATTACCCATCGACTTCATTCCACCACTAAACATTTTTAATCCAATATAAAAAACCACCAGCCCAACTAGGGTGGTGATTACAGGGTTACCTAATTCCATTTTACTCACCTTCTTAATTAATTTTTCTGTCTTCATTTTTTACCTCATTACAAAGTTTTTTATTGTTAGAAGTATTTATTATGTATTATTTTTTTGTAATAAAACTTTAACAAAAAAAGAGGGTGCCCGAAGACACCCCCTAGTTGATTAAGAGTAACCTTATGTTGATTACATCAAGTTAGTGACTTGAACCCTACGATACCAAGCGTTAACACCGGCATCCAAAGATGCATCAGAGTTAAGACCAGAAGCAGGGAAACCATCAGCACTAGCACCCGCTGCAGCGAATGGATTAGAACCCATTCCGTAACGAGTCTTGAAACCGATTTTTGGTTGGAAAGTATCTTCACCAACCGCACGTACCATCTGAAGAGGCACATATGGGCAGTAGAAGAAACCAGCGTCATAAGGTGAAGTACCTTTATATCCTACTACGTAGAACTGCTTAGCAGATACGTTAGCGGCATAAGGGTCAACATAAACCTTGTAACGTCCGTTGAGGACACCAGCAAAAGTCGTTGAACTGTCATCAACATTCAAGTTGTTGTTAAGAGCAGGCGTATAATCAAGTACACCAGCCATATTCATTGCGGAGGCGACATCTGCGGAACAGATAATCATGTTACCTTTACCCCTACGAGTCTGTTGACCAATAGCATTGGCATCACGTTCAATTTGGAACATAAGACCTTTGAATTTTTCAACTGACCAACGACCATTAGAGTCGGTATCCAAATCAAAGATACCAGCAGTAGTCGTATTTACAGCAGCACCAGCAACAGCAGTGATATACAAGGAACGAACAACCTCACGGTTGATTTCAGCAAGAATTTCCGAACTAAGAATGTTCGCAAGTTCTGTCTCAGCGTCAAGACCATGAATTGCTTTAAGGTCTTGTGCAAGTTCCATTGTGTACTCAGCTTTGAGGGCACGGGATTTAGCAGTAACAGTAGTTTTCTCGATTGAGAAAGCCATCTCGTTGAAAGCGTTATCAGAGGAATCTCCGAGAGCTTCACTTTCAGCAGTTGACATACCGCCAGGAGCCGTATAAGTACCAGCAGGACTATCGTTTAGGATAGCAGGATTAGTACCAGCACTATCAGCATTCAACTCACCAGCGTTATTCTGGTTAGATGCCATATTAGCAGGTGGTACGTCCAAGTCTACGAGAGCTTCTGCACCGTCTGAAGATGCATACTTGGCACGCATTGCAAAGATAAGACCAGTTGGCCCTGTCATTGGCTGCACACCACATACATCATAAGCAATCAGATTAGGCATTGCTCGGCGAACAAGTGAAATCAGAATTGGATCCCAATTTGAAATTTGTCCACCAGTGGAGTTAGTTGGAGCGGCTTCAGAAAGGAAATTCCTATCTTCACTTAAAGCCTTCTCTTGGTTTTCTAGGATAAGCGTGGTAACTGCCCTCTTGTAACTATCCTCAATCTTAGGAAGATCGGGGTGTTCTAGGACTGGCGACCACTTTTCCTGTAGATGCTCTGTTTGAAACATTTTTGTTTCTCCTTATTATAAGTCTACAATTATTTATAAGTTATGCACTCTTAACACGACTAATTGCCGACATATATGCTTTCATGGCACCTGTCGTGTCAATGTCCTGTGCGAGGCCAGTTTCTTCATCATCAATAGAAGTCGTTGCATCATCAGATGATGTTGCTTTAGGAAAATAACTTTCCTTCAGCGTGCCGAGTTTTTCCCGATAAGAAGCCTCATCAGTAAACTCAACATCGTTAGTTAGCTCTTTGAATTTCTCGACTTCAGTATCAGCCAAATCTTCAGAAACCTCAACGATGACTGATTCACTAACGAGTTTTGCATTGGCGTCTTTCAACCCAACACTTTTCTCAATCGCTTCGTTGAGTTTATTTTCCAACTCTGCAATCTTATCACTTTGCGCTTCAAGCACATCATATTTTTCGTCAGGAACGTCAATATAATGTTCTGTAAAGAGCTGTTGAAGACCATTGATAAAGTCCTCAGCAATTTCACCTTTTAGTCCACGTTCAATTGCTAATTCGTTATCTTTAGTCCATTCTTCTACAACGTAATTGAGGTAGGTATCAACTTTTTCAGTGATTTCCTCTGTTGCTTCCGAAACTTTTGCTTCAACCTCTGAACGATACTGTTCATCCATACGTTCTACTTCAGAACGTACTCTTGACTTAACAGCAGCTTCAAATACGGTTGCAGCCTTTTTCTTGAAATCTTCAGAAAGTTCTTCACCCTCTACCAAAGCTTCAACGTCTTCTTTGACCGAAATCGACTTAATTTTTTCTTCGATTTCGTTCTTAGCGTCTTCAAGTTTTTTCAACTCTGCTTCAGATTCGGCATTTTCTGCTTCAGCAAGTTTTGCAGAATGATTTGCAATCATTTCTTCAATGTCTGCCTTTTTCATTTTGCCGATATTTTCAAGGTGTTGAGCTTTCGTCAACTTCTTGTCTTCTGAAACGACTTCCTGTTCGTCAGTCATTTCCACCTCATC
>CEUX01001204.1_pt1 | contig 11815 bp, 15 predicted proteins | sample 531361 | NCBI WGS metagenome assembly CEUX01 (sample SAMEA2622736, study PRJEB7988) | marine metagenome | isolation source: saline water (ENVO:00002010), including
TTTTTTTACTCATCTTTATCTTTTTTTGGACACCCTACTTCTTCTGTTTCAATAAGTATCCTCATGCCCTCATCATCATATCCTGTTCCAATATGTACAGGAACACATCCTACATCTTCTGGAGTAGTACAAGCATACATATAAACTATCAGTATAGTCAACCCTACCCAAGAAAATATTTTATTGATCATCTTGTTTCTCCTGCTTTTTCATAAACCATTTATTGCCTATTCTTACTACCTTATCTTTTAGAGGTCTGCTGTTTCCTCCAGTATGTGACATGGTCTTAAATTTGCTTTTTCTAGGTTTGCCCTCTATCTGTTTTTTAGCCATTCTTCTTATCCATAAACTTTAACTTAGGTAGAGTTATAGGTCTAGAAACTCTATCTTTCCTATCTTGCATTTGTAGTTCGTATTTCCACTTGGGCTTGGTTTTGTATGTCTGTCCAGTTCTCTTACCCACCATTCCTCCTTTTGTATTTTTCCAAGATAGTAATTACTTTATTCTCCCACTTAGGATTAGATTTAATTTCTTTTTTCCTACCTATGATTTTTGTTCTAGTCATCTTTTAGTTCCTTGTACTGTTCTGATAGGTAGGATTTATCAGAATAATTTCGCAACCTAACTAAAACCTCCTCTTTGTAGAAGCCTCTATTGTAAGCGTCATCGCCAAATGCTATCTCGTAAACCTCTCTGATAAACTTCATCATCTCTGGGGCGTCTCTAAACTCTCCATGCACACTCGCCATTTTCTCCATAGTTTTCTTACCTACCAAATCTAATGGGTGATGTTCATATTTCATATCTCTTGCTCCACAATATGTTCTATAAGTTCTAAACCATTACCACGCTCCACACCTAAAGTAAAGTATAAAGCTCTTATGTAACCTAATTCATGGTAAATATCTTCAACTGCCATTTTTCCTATGTCTTTTTTTAAAGACTTTATAACACTAGATAAAGTATTTCTTATCTCTTGTTCTGTTTTCATTTCATCTCCTATGTTGCAAGTAAGGGCTTATCGACTTATCTAGAAAGTCTTTCTCACCCTTACTCTGTCTGGCTTTATAGGGTTGGCTCGCAACTGATTTTCCCTATACTTTAACTACACTTAAACTAGTACTGCCATTGTGCAGACCATATTCTTACATGTCGAAAGAGAGCTATTGTTTAGGACACTATTGAATGGCTTTCCCTATTACACACCTTGTAATTCTACAAGATCAATGCCAACTCTCTTTCTGTCCGAAAGCTACTGGGTTTTGCAATATTACTTCGACCTTTCACTTTCGTATATCTGTGATGTAGGCATTGATAGGATATCTTTTTGGGAATATTTTAATGGGTTTTCTCCCTTCTTTAAGGATTTCTATCCACAGACTTTCACTGCCAAGCCCAACCTACATCACTCTCTTTGCCAGTTCGTGTGGGGAAGGAAAATAAGGTAGGGAAAAAATAATAAAACCTACCTGTGAAAAACCACACTTTACTAGCTAAGAAACTCTAATCTGTACTCCTTTCTTCTAATCTTTTTATTCTTTCCTCTGCGACCTCTATTCTTTCGTAGAGTAAACCTATTTTTATAAAAGATATATTTAAATCATTATTTAGTACTACCACACTTTTTTTATAACTGTCAACCTCTAAAATATTTTTTATAAATTTTATCATGTAATAACCCTTATAATTTAACCATTTACTAATGTCAAATCTTTTTTTAATTTTTTTTATTTGACTATAAGTAGATTTAAACTAAAATATATAATACTCCCTAATAATGTTATGTTTAATTAAAAGCTAAAGCTTATTATATAGATATAATGTTATATGTCAAATATATTTTTATTAATTATTTTAAGGAGGAAAAATAATGAATATAAACTTTATTAAATTTTTTATGTTTATAATACTACTTCAAGCAACTGCCCTGACAGTATTAGCCCAAATACTAGGCTGACAAAAATAATTCTGACAAAAAAAAGGTGACAAAATGGTTGACAATCCCAAATGAAAAGTTCTACTGCTTAACCTGACATTTGCTGTTTACTGTTTATGGGTTGACACTGACATCCAGTTAGTTCATACTAAAGCAAACAAACGAATGAAAATTCGATTGCAGATAACTTCAGAGGTAGAGAATGATTACTGATGTCATATTACAGTTAGCCCCACCACCTAGTCAGGAAGGTGTAGCCCTAAGATATGACTGCCCTTTCTGTGATCATAAAAAAACTTTATCCATATCAAATAACAATGGCACTATCTTATACTTTTGCTTTTCTGCATCTTGTGATGTAAAGGGCAAAGTATCTGACAGGAAAGAACTGACCTTCAATAAACCAAAGTCAGTCGCTGACAAGACTGTTCCCCTTGATTTACGTAGTTTTGTGCCCCTAAGTAGAAACTGCAAGGCACTCGACATGGTTATCAAGCGGAACAGTTATGAGGCGTACAGAAAAGGTATGGCTGACATCCAGTATGATGTTAGGCAAGACAGGGTAGTCTTTATGGTCAAGAAAGATGACAAAGTGGTTGATGCTGTGGGTAGGAAATTATCTGATGCTGACAAAAAGCCTAAGTGGTTTCGATATGCAAGGAGTAAACATCCATTCGTTTGTGAGACAAATACTGACAGCAAGAAGGCAGTTTTAGTAGAAGATTGTTTTTCTGCCTGTGCTGTTTCTCAAGTCCACACTGGAATTGCGTTGATGGGAACAAATCTTCCAAATGAATACTTGACAACCCTTAAAAATTACAGTAAAATAGTAATAGCTCTTGACAGAGATGCTTCCAAAAAAGCGATAGAACTGACAAAACATATCAAACTTTTTGTTCCAGCTTCCTTGACCTTTTTAGAAAAAGATGTTAAGAATATGGAATTAGATAAAATTATGGAGATACAATGAAGAATCAATCAGCCCCACACACAGCCCCCACTAAAAAATTTGATAGAAAGTTATTTAATGCAAATGACCCTCAGACAAGAGAGTCAGCAAAAAAATTATTACCTCCAAAATTAAAAGAGCTATTAGGTTTAGATGAATTGCCTATCTTGGAAGACAACCCAAAAGCATATGGTATTGATCTTATCTGTGACAAGCACAACCTCAGCGTTGAGGTAGAAACAAAACATGGATGGGTGTCTGGAAAATTTCAATGGGGCGACATGCATATACCTAGAAGAAAATTCAGATATACAAAATTAGATGGTAATGTCTTTTTTGTCGTGTTTAATACTGACAGAACACAGGCTGGTATAATGACAAAAGAGTCTGTTCTGAAGGAGAGAGTAGTCAATAAATTCAATAGGTTATCCAGATTGCATGAAGATTATATTTCTGTACCTGTTAAAGAAATTATATGGGTGTAACATGCAAGCACAATTACCAACAGATTACCAAAATTTTATTCATAAGTCTCGCTACGCCAGATGGAAAGAAGATGTCTCCAGAAGAGAGACATGGGGAGAGACAGTTAAAAGATATTTTGATTATTTAGAAAACCACCTAGAAGATAAGTTTGCCTTTAGGATGTCGCCATCCCTAAGAAGAAGATTGGAAGGTAGGGTTTTAAATTTAGAAATTATGCCTTCTATGAGGGCGTTGATGACCGCAGGATTAGCTTTGGATAGATGTAACGTAGCAGGATATAATTGTTCCTACCTACCAGTTGATAATCAAAGGGCTTTTGATGAGTGTCTTTACATTTTGATGTGCGGAACTGGTGTAGGTTTTTCTGTAGAAAAGAAATATACAGATAATCTTCCTAGAGTAGCCGAATCTTTTAATGGAACAGAGACCAGTATAGTAGTATCTGACTCTAAAGAAGGTTGGGCTAAAGGATATAAAGAATTAATTTCTTTGCTGTATACAGGGCAAGTACCTAAATGGGATTTGTCTCGCCTACGCCCTGCAGGTGCTAGGTTGAAAACATTTGGTGGTAGATCATCTGGACCAGACCCTTTAGATGATTTGTTTAAATTTACAGTAGAATTGTTTAAAAAAGCATCAGGTAGGCGTTTAAAGCCTATAGAGTGCCATGACATCATGTGTAAGATAGGATCAGTGGTAGTGGTAGGGGGAGTTAGAAGATCGGCTCTAATAAGCTTATCTGACCTTGAAGACCAAGAGATGGCTTTAGCCAAGTCTGGAGAGTGGTGGAATGGAGAAGGTCAAAGAGCCTTAGCCAATAACTCTGTGTGTTACAAAAATACACCACCTATAGGGATTTTTATGAGAGAGTGGTTAAACCTTTATAACTCTAAATCTGGAGAAAGAGGCATATTTAGTAGAGATGCTTCTGTTAGGCAGGCAAAAAAGAATGGAAGACGCAAGACTAAATATGACTTTGGAACAAACCCTTGTTCTGAGATTATCCTGAGACCATACCAGTTTTGTAACCTAACAGAAGTAGTTGTTCGAGAAAGAGATACTATCAATAAATTAAGAGATAAGGTAGCAGACGCTACTATACTAGGTACTTTCCAATCTACTCTAACTAATTTTAAATACCTACGTAAGATTTGGCAAAACAATACAGAGGAAGAAAGATTGTTGGGTGTATCCCTTACAGGGATTTTAGATAACCCTAGATTGGGAAAACCTGAAGATTTAGAAGACCTTAGACAAGTAGCTATAGATACTAATCTTGGTTTGTCTGATAGGTTGGGTATACCTCAATCAACTTCTATCACTTGCGTTAAGCCATCAGGCACAGTTTCCCAGTTAGTAGATTCAGCATCAGGCATCCATGCAAGACACTCTGCCTACTATGTAAGAACTGTAAGGGGAGACAAAAAAGACCCTCTAACTAACTTTATGATAGATCAGGGGATACCTTATGAAGATGACCTTATGCAACCTGAAAGTACAGTTGTATTTTCTTTCCCTATGAAATCTCCTGAAAAAGCTGTCTTGCGAAATGATGTAGATGCAGTGACTCAGCTAGAGACTTGGAAAAACTATCAAGACCATTGGTGTGAACATAAACCTTCTGTCACTATCTCTGTAAAAGAAGATGAGTGGTTTGATGTAGGTGCATGGGTTTTCAATAACTTTAAAGATGTGGCTGGGGTGTCATTTTTACCACACTCTGATCATTCTTATAAGCAAGCTCCATATCAAGAAATATCAAAACAAGAATATGTAGCTTTAACTAACAAAATGCCAAAAAATGTCGATTGGACATTACTTTCTAACTACGAACAAGAGGACAATACAAAGGGTATGCAGGAGTTGGCATGTACTGCAGATGCCTGTGAGATTGTAGACATAACATGATATCATTACTAGGTAGCCTTCTCGGATTTGGAACTTCCAGTATCCCCATGATAATGGGATTCTTCGAGAAAAAACAGGCTAACAAACAAGAACTTTTGATGCTTGAAGCTAAGGCTAAGTATGCATCAGAATTAAGTAAATTAAAATTACAAGAGATGGATGCTCAGGCAGATATAGAAGAAGTGAAGGGCTTGTATAAGCATGCTGAGGCACTGGCACAAGCAAACAAATCTCCATTTGTATCTGCTTTACAGGCATCTGTACGACCAGTTATAACTTACGCTTTCTTTAGTGTATTTGCATTTGTTAAAATTACTTATGTAACACTTGCAGTACAGGGTGGAGAAGACCTCCTACCTTCTATTTTGGCGGCATGGGATACTGAAAGTCAAACAGTCTTTGCTGCTATAATTAGCTTCTGGTTTGGAAATCGTTTATTTAAATCAAGGAGTAAATAATGGCTAATGCAATACAGTTTCCAAATCAACCAGAGGGAGCTATGTCTCCCATATTCCCTTTCGGACCTATGATGATGCATGCCAAACTACCTATGAATTTAGTTAGGCGATTAAATAAATACGCCAATAAAACTATAAAAGACGAAAAGAAGGCTGAAAAATTAGATCATTCTGATCATCTGGTAGGTAAGCTTAAACAGGAATTTTTGATTGATTCAACAGAATTAAATAAACACTTAGGAACCTTTAATCCTATTGTAGCAAATTTTGTTCAAACAGAACTAGCTAGACATTTTAAAAAAATGAGTGAAGGTACAGGATTTTCTATACAGTATAAGTCAGCATGGATTGTTCGTCAATTTGCAGGAGAGTTTAATCCTGCACATATACATACCGAGTGTGATTTATCCTGTGTAGGATATTTAAAGTTACCTCCTGATATAGATAAAGAGTGGGAAGAGGATTACAAAGACCACTATCCATGTAAAGGGCATATAGAGTTTTTACATGGGCAGTCTGGTAAGATGCATACACACACCTTCCTTGTTAAGCCTACTGTAGGGGATTTCTTTATATTTCCTGCAGATTTAATACACATGGTTTATCCTTTTTATTCAGATGGAGAAAGGCGATCTTTTAGTATGAACATGAGTATTGTTCAACAAAAAATAGCTGAAGATGGAAAACCTATAGAGACTATAAGGGATGGAGGGAAAGCAGGTTTTCAGCACTTAGCTAATAAATGGGAACTTGACTCTATAGAACAATAACAGTATACTGGTTCAACCTTTTTAGGAGATATATATGGAACCACAAATAATAGCACTACTTTTAAGTAGGGAAAACTTTGATAAGGCAAAAGCCCTTGTCACAAAAGATATGTTTGATAAGAAGTACAAAACTATCTTTGATGCAGTTATGCATTATCACACAAAGTATGAGGGAAACATATCTAAGGATAATCTTTTTCTTATACATAGGAATTTATATCCTGCCATGCCAGATTCTACTAGAGAGTCTGTAGAAGAGGCTATCAAATCAATACCAGAAAAAGTAGATGGTGATCCTAATTTTGTAATGGACACCTTAACAGAGTTTTGGAGAAGAGAGATGGCTCGTAAGGTAGGAGAAACAGCAATAGATATATGGAATGGTGAGTCTACAAATTTTGGCGATCTAAGGCAGATGGTAGACCAGATAATTAATCAGGATTCTGCTACTGGTATTCTTTCAATGCAGAGAGAAGAGACAGATGTAGAGACCTTATTTCAAGAGTTTGATGAAGACCCTGATTTTCCTTTTCCATTAACAACCTTACATGATGAAGTATCAGGCACCTATAGAGGTAATCTAGGGATTATTTTTGCTCGACCTGAAAGTGGTAAGTCCTCTTTTTGTGCTTTCCTATCTGCAGAAGCTATACGCAGAGGACATAGGGTTGGCTACATAATGAATGAAGAGACTGCTAAAAGAATGAAAGCAAGGATACTAACTGCCTACTTCAATGTTCATAAAGATAACTATCAAGAAAGCTTACCTGAAATGAAAGAGGTATATAAAAAAGAGATAGAAGAAAATCTTTTTATTATGGATTCTGTAGGTTCAGATATTATGGAAATAGATCAATTTACCAAACTAAACAAAATAGATATTCTGTTTGTAGATCAACTGGATAAAGTTAAAATAAATGGAGAGTTTAGTAGAGGAGATGAACGCCTCAAAGAATTATATGTAAACGCAAGAGAGATAGCTAAAAGAAACTTCTGTATGGTATGGGCTGTATCTCAAGCCAGTTACGATGCTCATGGTAGGCAATTACTAGACTTTGCTATGCTTGATGGCTCTAAGACAGGGAAAGCTGGTGAAGCAGATATCATTATAGGCATAGGCAAAAATCCTGGTGAAGATGATGATACGAGATTCTTAAATGTATCTAAGAATAAGATATCAGGTTGGCATGGTCATGTTGTTTGTGAGATAGATAAACTTACAGGAAGGTATTACGAATGAAGAAGTGGGATGGTTGTGATGAAGCTATTATTGGTGAAGGTGTAAGGTGTGGTCAAGAAACTATATTAGTTTATGATTATAATAAATTAATAAAAGTTTTTGTAAAAAAAGAAAGTATGTCAGAAGATGATGCTAGAGACTGGATTGATTTTAATATATTAGGTGCTTGGGTAGGTGAAGACACACCTATACTTTTATTTCCGAGAGAGGAGTAAAGATAAAATGATTTTAACATTAGATGTAGAAACTACCTCAGTAAAACATAATGGCGGAAACGATCCTTCACCTTATGTAGAAGGTAATCAACTGGTATCTATAGGGTATAAAGAAGATGATAAGCCTGTAGAATATGTATGGTTTTATCATGCAGATAGACAACCTACAGAAAACAACATGAAGATAGTTCAAGAAGTACTGGATAGGACAGATGTTCTACTAGGTCATAATATTAAGTTTGACTTACAGTGGTTGTTTGCTTCTGGCTTTGAGTACTCTGGTGCTGTATATGATACTATGGTTTTTGATTATGTGTGGGCTAGAGGAGTTAAAGTTCCTCTAAGTTTGGATGAGTGTTGTAGGAGACACCAAACACCTACAAAGAAAAAGAAAGATATTTTAGAAAAGTACTTGAAAGATGGTATGGGTTTTGATATAATACCACATGAGATAGTAGAAGAATATGGAATTGCTGATGTGCAGTCTACCTATGAGGTAGCCCAGAGTCAGGCAAAACAGGAGGGTAAGAGCATTGAGCAAATTGCAGCCTACATTGTACCTGTCTTTTGAGGTAACTAGAGTTTTAGCAGAGATGGAAAAGGATGGTATTAAGATAGATCGCCAAGCCTTAGACAAAGTTAAGCATGAGTACACCTTAGAAGCTAATGAGTTAGAAAGATTTCTTAACGAAGAAATTAAGAGAGTTATGGGAGATACACCTATTAATTTAGCTAGTCCAGAAGATAGATCAAAACTTTTATTCAGTAGAGGAGTAAAGAATAAAAAGACTTGGGCTCAAATTTTTAATCTAGGGTATGAGGTTAGAGGCAACACAAGAAAGCCTAAGCGTAGAACACCTATGTCAGAGGCTCAGTTTAAAAGGGCGGTAACCAATAACACGATACTTCAATATAGAACAGAGGCTAAACGATGCGATATATGTAGTGGTTATGGAAAGGTATCTAGGAAAAGAAAAGACGGTACTTGGGGCAAGGCTAGGTTTGTCTGTAAACCCTGTGCAGGAAAAGGTATAAGATATATTCCTTTGGATGGTATAGCAGGATTTAAATTATCCCCTATTAATATTATGTCTTGTAGTACTCAAGGATTTAAAACAGATGCAGATGCACTTTCGCTATATAGGGAAAGAGGTAACGAACAGGCATTTACTTTTATAGAAAGATACCTAAGATTTAATGCAATAAAAACCTACCTTAAAACTTTCGTAGAAGGAATAGAAAAGAATTTAGATTATAGTGATCGTATCCATCCTCAGTTTATGCAGTGTGTTACAAGTACTGGTCGTCTATCTTCTAGGAGTCCTAATTTCCAGAATATGCCTAGAGGTAAGACTTTTCCAGTTCGTAGAGCTGTTGTTTCTCGATTTGATGGGGGTCACATATTAGAAGGAGATTATGCTCAACTGGAATACAGAGTAGCAGGGTATCTAAGTAAAGATAGTCATGTTTATTCAAATGTCAAGGGGGGCGTAGATGTCCATAACTTAACCGCTACAATTATAACTGGCAAAAATAAAGAAGATATAACAACAGAAGAAAGGCAAAATGCAAAAGCCCATACCTTTGCTCCTTTATATGGGGCTACAGGAATGGGATTGCCTACACATATACACAGATACTATTCTGAGTTTACAGAAATATATCCTCAGATAGGAGAATGGCATTTAGACTTGGCTAAACAGGCTTTGAAATATAAGTATGTAAGCCTTCCGTCAGGTAGGGAATACAGATTTCCCTATGTAAGAAGAACAGCTAGAGGCATAACACATGGCACTAGCGTAAAGAATTATCCTGTACAGGGTTTTGCTACCGCAGATTTACTTCCGTCTGCACTTGTTGAAACCTCTAAGGCTTTTAAAGATAAAAACTTTAAATCCTTGCTATGTAATACAGTACATGATAGTATAGTAGTGGACGTACATCCTGATGAACAGGATCAAGTAATTGAAACTGTCAAAGAATGTATGCTTTCCATACCCCAGCAAGCCAAGAAAAGATGGGGAATAGAGTATGATATGCCTGTAGGCATTGAAATTAAAATCGGAAGCAACTGGTTGGATACTAAGGAAATTTTTTCAAATTAATGCTTGCATTATCTTAATATCCTCTATATAATAGTAGTAAGTCAACTCATAAGGAGTAATAATATGACACAACTAGAAACAGCGAATACAGACCTCGTAATTCCAAAAGATTTGGATAAAGTGTCTGCAGACCAACTGGCAGAATTGATTGGTCAAAGAGAAGATAAGCCTGAAGGTGGAGATTCTCTATCTAGACTATCAATCAATCATGCACCAGAAGATGATGAGGGTAATACCTTACCTAGAGGTCATTTTGCTTTATACGATCCTTCAACTAGGGAGAAAGTATTTGGTAAAGATGTTAACTTTAGGATTTTTATCAGAAGGTTCATGTACAGCTTGTGGGATAATGAGCAGGGTGCTTATTCAGTTCGCACTACGCAACAAGCCAAGCTCAACGATCAATTTCCTGATACAGAGGGAGGCTTCAAATGTGGTAAGCTAACCAAGAATGAGATTACGGAAATTGGTACAGATAGCCCAGAGGCTGCTGCATCGGCATTGGTTAAATGTAACCAAGTCCTGTATGGTCTAGTAACAATAGCAGATGGTAAAACTGCGTCTGGTGAAGATAAGCCAGTGGAAAATGTTCCTGTAGTATTTTATGGAAAAGGCTCCAGCTACAATGCAATATCTCAGTATTTTAGGGATGTTGATAAGAAGAATTTACTTTCTCCGAATGTAGTAGCTAAAGCCCAATCTATGAAACATAAGAATGGAGCTACCATTTACTATTCAACTAACCTGACTATTTCTGATACTGTGGATTTATCCAAAGACGATAGAGAGCTTTTAGTGGCTTTCGCAGATAGGATAAACTCTTACAATCTCCGAGTGTCAGAAGAGCATGCTGAAGCGAGTAATAGCGACAGCATTGATGCCATCGACCTTGCTGCTGTCGAGGCATAATGAGTGATATTCAAGTATTCATACAAGATTTCTTGAGTAGAGCTACGAAGGGGGAGGCTGAAATGCCTCCTTCTTTAATTGAAGAATTTAAGGAAGCTTGTGGTCAAGCCTTAGAGAAACAATTTTCTAGAGAGCCTAGAGAGTTTCGCCTACGCTTATCTGGGATAGGGAAACCTTTATGCCAACAACAATGTGAGCAATTAGGCATTGAACAATCTTTTAGTTATAATGCTATAATGCGTTTTTTATTAGGGGATTTAGTAGAGGCTGCTTTAATATCAATTATGAAAGCTTCTGGAGTCAATGTTGAGGATGAACAAAAGCCTACAGCAATAACTCTAGATGATACAGAGGTTACTGGAACACTAGATGTTATTATAGATAAGAAAGTATTTGATATCAAATCTGCAAGCCCATATGCGTTCCAGAATAAATTTGGGGAATTTGGTGGATACCAAAAAGTAAAAGATGATGATCCTTTTGGATATGTCGTACAAGGTTTTTCCTACGCAGAAGGCGAGAACATGCCTTTTGGTGGATGGATAGTAGTAGATAAGTCTTCTGGAGAAGTTACAGTATGTGAAGCCCCAGCAACACAGGCACAAGAAAAGAAAGAGGCTTTGGAGGCTGCTACAGTAAATGTTCGTAAATTAAAGAAAACAAAAAGAGTAGAAAAACAATTTAAGGCTACAGATGAAATAGAAAAAGGAGAGCCGACTGGAAATAAACTCCTACCTAAAGAATGTGGGTTTTGTGGGTTTAGGCATCACTGCTGGAAACATGCTAAATATTTGCCTAAGCATACATCAAGAGCAAAGAACCCACCTTATGTGTGGTA
>CEUX01016318.1_pt1 | contig 11809 bp, 4 predicted proteins | sample 531361 | NCBI WGS metagenome assembly CEUX01 (sample SAMEA2622736, study PRJEB7988) | marine metagenome | isolation source: saline water (ENVO:00002010), including
GGTGTTGTCTCATCAGAGATGTCACCTATATCTGGAGAATTATAAACATTGGTAACTCTAACATAATTTCCTATTTCAAAATCTACTTTACTATTTTCTATTGTTTTTATATCTCTTGCCTTTAAAAGATCTTTTCTTACCGCACCCACATTTTCTTGCCTGAAACCATTAACGTAAGAAATGCCAGGCTGAATGTGTAATGTTAGAAAGTCATCTTGTGCAAGAGTAAAGTCATCAGTTCTTTCTCCAGCTTCATACGCACCTTGAAATAAATCTGACCCTACAAAATTATCAACCGATTCTGTGATATTAAGTTGATAAGGTTTGACAGTATAATCACCAGATTCTTCATATGTTCTTTGTGCTAATGCATTACCCAATATGGAATATTGCGTTTCTTTTGCTTTTGTTACAACTTCACCCTGATTAATTTTTATGAGTTCAACAAAATCATCATCATTAGATGAATCCTCTAAAGTTTTCTTTGATAGAGTCAGATTTATTTTTAGTCTATGAGCACCTTTGGCTGCATAGTTACTAGTTCCTGTTGCATTGTCGAGTAGAGAAGTATCTGCCTCTGGAGTTACAACTTCTTCAGTGATAGTGAATCCTACCCTAGCACTTGGAAAAGGATCATTATATGATAACACTAAAGTTTGTGGCGCACTTAGTTCAACAAAAGTTCCTTTGACGTAAAATACACCTGTATTAACTCTAACCGCAGACCCATACGCACAAGCATCATCAGTTGGATCGTCAGGTTGAAAAACTGTTAGTGAATTAGAACCAGCACTGTAAGTGGTCGTATGCGTTGTCGTTATGTCTGCTGATAGATTTTCTCCGTTCTCAAAAAATATTGATGAATTTTCATCATCAAATGCCGCACTCTCACTCGTTCCAGAAGAAATATATTTTACATACAATAATGGTTGTGTTGTTGCATCGCCCGCAGCTGCATAACCAATAACTTCAGCAGTCACGCCTGATGTTTCACCAGTGAGTGTAACAAAGGTGTCTGGATTGTTGTATTGTGCTGGGTCAATAGACTCTCCATTAAACGTAGAATTTAATCTTACGGATTGATATTGATTGGAAAACGTAACTTGGCCTGGAATTACTATAGCACCATCTTTAAAGATATGATTTCCATGTTTTTCAATCTGGTCTTGGAGTATAGATTGAATCTGTGTTAATTCTCTTGCCTGAATTGCATAGCCTGGTCGAAAAAGAACACGATGAAAATTATCCGATGAATCAAAGTCATCATAATATGGTGCAGAATTTAGATTTGTTTTTAGTGCCATGTTAGAACTCGATTATAACTTTAATGTCTTCCGTTTGGTCTGACGATCTTGAAATGGGTTTACGATTTTCTAGATATATTATGTTACCACTATCGGGTTGTAACTCTGGATTTGCATAACCAGTTGTTAAAGCTACCGTATTAGAATTTGCAAGAGTCACCGTTTCTGTCGTTGTTGACGGTGTTCCTGTTGCGCTAGAAGTTGCACCTGTAATCAGGTTTGCTCCACTAAATGCAGAGTTGTCTCCTGTGGTTGAGTTTGTTCCAAAATCTCCGAACCGTTCTTGTTGAAAATAGAGTAAACTTCTCGTACTGTCCCACTCGACAACTTTTCCTACTGCACCAGTTGATGCCTGTGATATTTTTTCATCCACTTCAAAAGTTCCACTTGAGGATGACATCTTAACTATAAAAGTTTGTCTTGCGGTCGCATCTGTCGCAACTGTTGTTGATCCGTAAGTTGTCGGGTCAACCACAATACCAACCTGTCTAAAATCATTTGCAGTCGTAAGGTCATCATTTTCTGCTTGTGTCAGAGTTGTTGCAGTCATTACATAATGTCCACCCAACTCTACTACTGCATCATAACCATGTCCGTTTTTAGGACTGATGATTACGTCTACTGCACCACCTGAGCCACTTCCCATTGACGATGAGGTAGATAAACTGGAGTCCGAAAAAGTATAACTAGAACCAAGATTAACTGTTCCATATGTATAAGCAGCACCACCCGAATGAATAGTCGTATCCGTTCCAGCAGTCAAACCAAAAGATGCAATCGCACCACCACTTACAGTAATTCTTATAACCGCACCAGATGATGTTCCAGCACTCGTTCCATCACCGTAAACTGCTGCATAGTAAGTTCCATTTGTGTAACCAGAACCAGCGGTTATCGAAAGAGATTCGATCTTTCCGTCAGTTGCAGCTGCACTCACCGTACTGTCTGTCGATACTGGTATAAAATCTGTTGTAAGATACTTTGCAGCTTCAGCAGATGTAACTGAGTACATATATTTTAGAACATATCCACCCAATTCAAAAGGAGAGGTAGATTCAGATGTCGGTTCTGAACCAGAGTATGCAGTTCCACTATTGTTGTCAAGAACTTTATATACTCTGTTATCGGAAGTTAAAAAGTAAAATGTAGAGTCATATAAGTTTGATGCACCTGATGTAGAAGTATTAGAAGAACTAATATTATGTTCATACATATCATAAGTCGTTCCGTTTGTCCAGTTCCTACGAGGTAGTGCATAGGTTATGTCAGATGATGCGATATTCTTTGCAGCTAACATAGAATCCCATGCATAATATTCTGTTTCTCCAACTGCGTCTGCTGGTGTCGGGGGTGAACTATCACTCCCTGTTGTAGTCGCAGTTGTGTACGCAGTTGCCTTACCTATAAAAAGATAATAGGTACTTTTTGAGGCTTCTGTAAACGACTCAAAAAACTGCGTTGCGTTATGTTGCCTGAATTTTTCTGTTATGATTGCCGACATTTTTTTACCTTCTTTTATTTATACAAGTTATGCTGCAATTCCTGTTGCACCTTCGCAATCTATGTTATCGCCCGCATTTGTTGATGAGCCATCTGTTCCATTCAGAACCAGATACCCATGAGTTGTATCCGTTGAGTCCTCCAACGCAATTTCACCAGTGGAACGAACTCTAATCTCCGATGCGTGAACCACTGGTTGATATCCAACTGGACTCGTTGAACTATTTAGTGTCCAATTACCCAGAGGTATCTGACCTTTACTTGATACTATATTTGTGGTTTCTAATTGCAATAGAGCTGTATTATAGTGTTCTATAAAGTTAGTTATAGGTTCATTTTCTACTGCAACCAAATCTTCATTTTCCATCATTATGTGATCTCCAGCTCCATCTGATGAATGGTCTTCCAGAAGTAACCGACTTTCTCTACTGGTATCAGATTGAAAAAATTCCTCTAATTCTAATTTTATGCCTGCGTCTGTGGAGCTTGAGTCTATACCATCTAATACGATTACATCCTCAGTATAGGAATCTTGCTCCAATCTAATACCAAAAGTATTTCTTGGGTTAAAGAAATCCTCCAACATTATTTTCTCTTCATTAGTTGTTTCTGATCTAAGGTATTCCACAACAGAATAAGTAGAGTTTTCTTCAACAATGAGTGAACCAGATTCCTCTAATGTAAACCTATTGTTCTTGGTTGTCTCTTGTGCGACATAACTTCCAGCATTGGTTGATGAACTATCTGTCCCATCGAGAAGAAGATGTCCAAAGTTTTCCATAAGAATACCAACATTTTCAACTGCGTTTGCATTATCCTGATCTACATTGATTGCAAAAACAGATTCCCCCTCAAACAATAACCTACCACCTGTATTAACTCTATCATCCTCAATAAGAATATTATCTCCACCATCTGATTTACTGCTATCTGTACCATTTAATTCAATAAACCCAACTTTACCAAAACTTTCTAAATTACCATCAGATTTACTTGGATCACTTCCTAGTATAATTTTATCTATTGCACGAATATCTTCAAATCTAAAATCACCTATCTCTGATAGAGGTATGGTTTCTACAAACTGATTTTCATCCTCTAGCACAATCCTATCATTTTCACTCACCTTGAATCCAACTGGAAATGCCCATGTGTCCATCTCTGCAACTATACGTTGACCCTCATCACTAGGCTGTTCTAAAAATACATTTTCACCAGACTCTAATATGATAAAGGTTGTTTCCTGTGCGAGTGGTATCTCACCATCAAGAGCAAGGAACGATGTCTGGTTTGCGGTTGAGGTTTCCAACTGAATCGAATCGACAGTACCAAAAGGATATTTTGCAAGATGCAATAAAAGGTTTCTTGAAGCTCTTGAAGTTGGTGCAGTAGAAATCTTGGTAGTAATTTCTCTGACTAAAAATCGGTCTGCGTCTGCACTTGGAGCGTGTGACGATTCTGCCATAACTCGTCCACCACCCTCAGTGGCTGCATTGGTTATCTCTGCACTTACTGAACCTGACTCATAAAGTATTGCTTCAAGTATTCCATCCTCAAGATCTATTCCGTCATTTGTTTCTAATAAAATATTTGAACCAACATCAGTTGAAGCCGCACTTGCATCAAGGACAAGATTATCGCCAGCAACTATACCATTCTCCAATACAATCTGATCATCTCTCTGACCTATACCAGTGGTTGTAGGTACGACTTGCAATCTACTTTGTATAGTCTGACTAAACAGTGTTTCAAGAACAGATGCGAGTATCGGTGAGAACGTGTCAGTATCACCAGTGTAATCAGAAATACCAGCAGCGGTTGTTGTTATTGCAGCTGATACAGAGGTTGCAATTGATACCCTACCAAATGGTAAGAAACCTACTGGATGCACTGCCTTCTTGAGTTCACTTAAATAAGTTGAAAGCGCTTGACCAACTTGTATTTCGTATGAGAAATCTTGATAGTAATAAGAATCTTGAATACGGTTTAAATCTTCGCCCAATAAACTTTCAATACCAGAATACTGTCCTGTTATTGTTGTTGAAATATCTACAGTGCTAGTAACAACTGCGATATCTGCTTTAACAATCGTTGCAGATGCACCACCTGAGTCTGTTATTACAATGTCATTGTTGCTGAAGTCAATCGCACTTTCTAAAATAATATTATCAGTTGCATCAGTGGATGAACTGTCTGAACTATTTAAGACTATCTCTTCAAATCCATCTTCATCCTCGTTGAGAAGAACATCACCAGCATTATCTGAATCACTGTCCGTTCCATTCAATAGTATTCTAGCTTCTTGTACTACTGAATCTTCTGCGAGTAACCTAGCTCCAGCATCACTTGATATGCTATCCGTCCCATCTAACAGAATTTGATCTCCAGAACTCGATTCAAAACTTTCTAATAAAACATCTTCATCAACGTGCTGTAAGTCAGTAAAAAAGGTTTCATATAAAAATGTGTCGGGTTCAATTGGACTAACTTGAATTAATTCCTCTAGTAAAAGAAACGCATTTCTAACCGTTCCATCTGATTCTTTTACACCAAAAGATTCTGTACCAGTTTCTAAAATAATGTTTTCATCATTGTTTGTTTCAAACCTAATATTTTCAAATACTCCTAACTGTCCTACTGCGTTTAAATCTGGACGAAACCCAGCTGGATTTTCTAAAGTTAAGATACCTGTTGATGAACCGTCTTGTGAAGCATCCTCTAGTAAAATATTTTTTGACTTAGCACCTTCACTTTCAGCATTGAGTAAAAGAATCCCACCAACATCATTTAAAATTGTTGGTCTGGTTTTAGTTGAAATAGCAAATCCCATTCTTGGGCCATGATTAACACAATAGTAATATAAGTCAGGTGTGTTATCATCCACTTCTATTTCTAGGAAAGCACCATCATCTTCAGACACTACGCCATCACCATCTAAATCATAATACCCACCACCTATGTCAATATCAGGGTTACTGGTAACTACTCCTTCGGTGTATTTGGTGAACACTATAATATGAGTGCCACTAGCAGGAGCGGTTGTAAATGTTAATGTGTCTGCATCTGCGGTATAGGATGTGTTATTTGCATTAGCGTGTATTCTAACATTATTTTCAAAAGAAGTTGAGTCTGTGGTTACAAATGCAATCGGAGATATTTCAACAGGGCTACCAAGAGTAAATGACGTTGTACTTCCATCTCCTGTAAATCTGTAAGCAAGTTTTGCGAGTGCCAGTTGATGGTTCAATGTGGTGTCTACATTATATAAAGAACTATCACTCAAATCAAGATAGTAGGTGTTCCCTCGAATAAACTCAAGTCTTGGTGCAGTAAAGTCACTGGTTTCATAAACGCCATCTATTGAAAATATTTTTTCTCCAAGAGTTGCATCCGTTGTGGATTCTGCAATTGTGTCAAGAGTATTTTCTACAATCCTTACTTTTTGTCGAATTATTCTTGAGTCGCCCGTAGTCGAACTTGTGCTATCAAAAAGAACTTTTCGGTCATTATCAAAAGTGTGTATGTCTTCTAAAAGAAGTGTATTAATACTTCCAGTTATATTACCTTCCTCAAGTTGCACTCCTTCATTGACCGTACTACTCTGTTCAGCATCCACCCTTACAACATTTTCAAACGCACCAACATCTAAAACTTGTGTTGATGAATCCCAACCTCTAACAGTTCCTTCATGTGTGGTAAGAGTATTCCCTGCTGCAAATGTTCCTGTAACATCTTTGACAACAAAGTGAGCTCTTGCAGTTAAATCAGGAAGATTAGATTCACTGTAATCTAAGCCAGGATCTTTTACTTTTACAGAATCTATTGCACCGATATCATCTGTCGTTGCAAGTAGTTTAGCATTAGAACCATTTTCTGATGTTATTGTAATCGTTGGGAGGTCTGTGTAGCCCCTACCACTATTAGTAATAGTTACCTTGTGTATTTCACCAACAGTGCTAAACGTGTCTGGTTCTAAAATAATCTGATCGTCTGGACTCTTAAATAAGTCGGGTGTTTCTTCTAAGCTATCAGTTATTAATTTGCTACCAGCATTAGAAAAACTACTTCCATCGGTTCCATCAAGTAAAAAATAATTTACAGTATCACCCTCTACTCTTATTTGTACCCCTTTAGCTGGAGTATAGTCTATTGGTGATTTTGTAAATGTTATCTCTTGTTGTTCTAGTCTAATGACTGAACCAGTTTGCGGTGCATCGTCAACCTCTAATAAAATGTTGTCGCCTGCATCAGTGGATGAACTGTCTGTTCCATTAAGAACTAGATAAGGAGCATCCTCTATAGTCCACACTGAATCGCCATTTGTTGCGGTTTGTTTTGTTTCTACATTATCAAGATATAATGTTAATGTGTCGGTAAGAGTTGATGTGTTATTAAGTTTGAATACTCTATTCAACCCATCAGCTACAAAAAAGTCTCTGCCGTTTGTCTCTAAAATTATGTCAGATGATTCTAAGTTTGAGTTTGTATTTTCCTCTAAAACTATTGTGTCCGATGTTACGTCTGAATCATCTAACGTCCCTGTTTCCTGAGCAAATCCCCCACCAATGACCGAGACAAAACCAACAGCGGCTTCAGTGTTGTTGTCAGACGATGGATTAGTAAATGTTAATACGTCACCCACCTGATAACCAGAACCAGCATCATCAACAGCAACACCTGATACTCCACCAGATTTAATTACATCTACAATTACCTCAGCAGACTCATTACCGATAGACTCAACTGTGATTGCTTCTCCAACATCGTGAAGTATACCATCGTTCACCACGACACCACCACCAACGATTGTACCTACGGTAAAGGAAACATCTACGTCCCTACTTGTTGAACGACCTTTAACAACTTCTCCACTAGAGAAAGTTCCATTTACATCTTGAATTTGAAATTCAGTAACAGATACAGAACCTTGTTGAACCGTCAACGCATCCTTGACAAGTGCGGTTGCACCAGAAGTTTGTCCAGTAATTTTTTCCCCAACAACTTCAACACCACGCACTCCAGAAAAGGCAGTTACTCGTAAAATTTGATTTTCTATCCACGTTCCATCAGATGGCCGCATCATGTATTCATTAGGATAAATTACGTTTGCATCTTCACCCAAGAGTAAACGCATAAAAAGTTTGTGACCTTCAGATGTTCCCTTCGCGGTATACAGGTCTTTAATATTTTTTAGAAGATTTCTTTTTGATGTATTCTCTGCAAGGGTAGACGGTATTGACTCCATAAACGAGTCACGCATTTGATCAAGAAAATCATGAATAGTATTATCTACATCTGCATAGTCTAGTAACTGTTGAATGTTTTGAATTGGGTTTGCACGATATCTTGTTACCGTTGCTGACGAACCAGAGGTTCCACCAGTAATTGTTTCTTTAGTAATAAGTTTTTGTTGTGAACTAGTATACAAAACTCCATTACGAGAGTCTTCTACCAGAATGGTAGCAGTTGCATTTGATGTTGCACCTGTAATTGTTTCTCCATTTGTAAACTTGCCAGTAAATGACTCATCTACTACTCTGTTACCATCTTCCAACAAGACATATGCTGATGTAGTTGTTTCTAATGTAACATAATCGGTGGTAACATTTATTTCAAGTTTACCAGCCTCAAGAAATTTATAGTAGTCCTTTAAAAAATCTACAAATACAGGATGGTCATCTGAAACAAAGTCAGGCACCTGTCCCTCTATGAGAGGGGAAACCTTCGTCAGTAACTTAGATTTCTTTTCGTGAGACATTTATTAATATGCCGAAGATGTTGGTGTTGAGGAAACAGTTGAAACCGTAGTAGTTGTGGTTACTCCTGTAGATGTTGTGGTAGTCGTTGTACTATACCCTGACCCACTTGTTGCAGTTGTATCTACTCTACCTAACACTGTGCTATTTACTTCATCTATCTCTAATACCTGATTACGAACTGGTATGATATCGTTAGATGCTGGTATCGCAGTAACACGAAGCTTCGTTGACGTTGCACCATCAACATCTGATATTGCAGAAATATGAATCGGGTCTATAGTAATTACTCCATCATCATAATCAACTGTCCCTGCTGTCTGAGAGTAAAAAGTTTTTACACCAGCTAACAAATAGTAAATAGTTAACTTACCTGACCCATCATCTTCAAAGAAAAATTCCTCTTGTTCTCCACTGATACTAAAACCTGTCGATGCTAAAACAGGTATGTGTCCGTCATGTGGGTGATTAATTGCATTACTAAAATCTATTGTGTATCCTGTAGGCGCGGTGGTAACAGGTGTTATGAATTGTGCCATAGTCACCGTTGTCACGTTACTTAATATTGAAGTATCACTGTCATCAATAAGCCCTATTAATTTTGAGTAACGAAAAACTGAGTTGAAACTTTTTAAATCCGTATTATTAAAATTAGATAGTGTAGTAGAAACTTCTGATTCCAGTGTTTCTTTTGAATCAGTTGTTGCATTAGAGTCATACTGAAAAGTGGTGTTAAGAATTATAAAAATTGTGATTGGGTCTACAACCACTGGAGTTATGGAAGCAACCTTATAAGGTTTTAAATCTTTTTCTAATTGATTCTTTTGTGAAGTTGTCATGTTTTCGCCAGTAGTAGTTTTTACTGATATAAAAACTTTTCCGTATTCTGGTTGCGAACTAGTCAATCCTGTTGCAGCATCAAAACTACCATCCTCACCACCCCAAACAGAAACCGCTTGTGTGTTTGCAAATAATTTTCTGGTGTATACTTTAAAGTCATCAGATGTCACTGCTCTACCTTGTGTCGAGTAATCCAATGGTGCATTTAATTTAATCGAAGCAATTGACTCTGCTTCTGCACCACCACTCGCAGTTGTGTTGACTATCACTCCAACATTTGTCACACCATCAATCGCTGATGGTGAAGTAAAAGAACTTGCACCGTTAGCTGCACTCTTGTTAGTAACCACATATTGTAAAATAACAATGTTACTATCTGATAAAGATTTACTCACATTACCATCACCAAAGTAAACTTGAAATTTACCAGACTCCACTTCTTGTAAATAATAAACTTCACTTGTTGTTGTTAACTGTGTTATGTCTGTTGCTCTTTTGTAAGTAGCCGAGGTTGTGTCCGTTGAGGAATTTTGAACCTTGACTGTTAGTGTGGTAGTGTCTGCTCTGGGGTCAACCAGTAAAAACCTTTGGTCTACGTCAGAAGTGTCCACCACATATTTTGTAGTCACATATGTTCCTTCGTAAATATCTACTTCAGTAAAGGGAATTGTATTACCAATGTTAGATGAAGTTACGTCTTTTATTGTGACAAACTGATAATCTACATCGTCTACCTTTGTTGTGAACGCAGTTCCAGCACTCATGGTTTTACTTGAATCAGTAGTATTGAGATTGACAGTAATCACTGCCTTTGCAGCTCTTGGTGAACTGACTTCGTACCCTAACATCTTTGCGTGTGACACCGCACTGGATCGTAATGATGAACTGTCAAGAAACATTTCGTTTGCAAGCATATTCGCATTGAATCCAAGATAGTGCGTGTTATACGCAAGGACATCTAATAGAACACTCATACCTGAGCCTTCAAAGTCGTAGTCTTTGAATTGGGATTGTGCTTTTAGAAAGGTTTTGAGGTTATCTTTTATTTCATCAAAATCTAATTCTGTTACTCTAAGTCTTGAGGGGTTTGTAGCCATTATCGTAATCTCTCCAGCATAACTGTTAAATCAACTAATTCTGTGGGAGTGTTTACAACATAAAATTCCACCGATACCTCATATGCATTGCGATCATAGTCGGGTGTAGAACGAACACTTACTAATCGTGCTCTTGGTTCAAAGTTATTGATGACATCTTCAACTTTCTTTGTTAGCTGTGCAGCTACAAAAGGTGTCATCAACTCAAACAACATTCCCCGAATACCACTTGATATTTCTGGGTGAAAAGGTTTCTCATATGGATTTAATAGAACAAGATTACGAACTGACCTCTTGACTGCCTGCACATCTGTTATTGTGTTAACATCCTTATTAGGTATTTTCTTTTGAAAAAATAAATCTAAGTCTACATACCTTCTTACGTTACGACTAGAAGTATTCTGTGATTGTGCGTCATAGACAGCCATTTATAGGGAACTCCCATTTATTATTATTCTTTTATTTATATGATTTAGTTCATGTTCTTAAAAGTTCAGACGCACTTGCTGGTCTTATTCCAGCTGCGTCTAGTGCAGCCGCCCTACTAAATCCCTCTGTTTGTAATCGATTAGACTCTTTCAGTCTGAACTTTCCTTTTGAACGTATATCATTAAGCTCATTTATTCTTTTATTTCTACTCTCTTTCAAATCCTCATCTCCTCCAGTTGGTTTCCCCTTTCTCTCATCACCAATAGAAAAAGTTGGATCTTTTTTAAGTTCTCTCGTTAACGCTTGGGTTTCTTTTTGTAGTTGTTTATGTCTTTGATATTCTGCTGGTGTTAATCCCATCCTCTCTGCTGGAGTAAGTTCGATTGCAGGCGGACTAGGACTAGTATCCACTGTGTCCTTTTCGGTATCCTCTTTTACTATGTAACCCTGTGGTTCGAGTGCATCGTCTTTATATGTTGTTGTTGAACCACCGCCAGTTGTCTTTATTGTTTCTTTCTTACTGTAAGTAACCAGAGTTTTCTTTTTCTCTACACTCTCTATTGTAATTTTTTTAATTTCTTCTGTGACTTCAACATTAACCTCATCACTGAGTAGTTCCTCAAGTCCGTCTTTGTCTGCTTGTAAAACTTCATTTGCCTTTTCGATAATGTCGCCACCAGCTGCAGGGATAGTGAAGTTGGGTATTGCACCAGATATCTTTTCTCCACTTGCAAACGCATCATTTGCTTTATTAACAAGGTCATCTAATTCAACTCCCTGTGTAGACAGACCGCTTCCAAATTTTGATTCAAGTGATGCAAGAGCATCAATACGAACTTTGCCAGCTAATTCCTGTAATGATGTAAGTTCTGCTTGCAAGTTA
>CEUX01212650.1_pt1 | contig 11807 bp, 13 predicted proteins | sample 531361 | NCBI WGS metagenome assembly CEUX01 (sample SAMEA2622736, study PRJEB7988) | marine metagenome | isolation source: saline water (ENVO:00002010), including
AGGGTTAGCATAAACGTAGAGAATTCTAAAATCGACAGTGACTTTTTTGATTTTGCAAAGTATAGATGGAGCTTATTAAATGAATTATATTGCTGGTTTAGATCGAATAATATAAAATCTGGTATGGTGAAATATGGATGGCTTCTTGAATAAACCTGTAGTCCTAGTTGTTCATTGTGTAGATACAGAGGGGCCAATCGGAGGTGATGTAAGAAGAAACCCTGACGGCACACCCGAGTTCATGGATAGCTGGATAGATATAAAAGACTCGCTGAGAGAAATAACAAATAATAGATTTAGAGTAGAATCATGTGACTCTTTTGGCAATCCATATATGCTTAACTGGTTTATTATGGACTTTACCGGTTTTAAGACAAATCCAAAAAATAGAGTTCAAAAATATCATGACACGTATGACAACATTAAGTCTATAAACACAAAGATAGACTCTTTTCATTGGCACTATCACCAACCGCCAGCTTCAGGTGCAGGCGATAAGTGGAGCGAAAGCTGGAAAAACTCCGACGAACATTACAATATACTAGGAAGAAGAATTCTAGATAGAGAAGACTTTCCAGAAGCGTTTCGAGCTGGCGGAACGATAGAAGATAATATCTGCTCTCACTGGCTTGAGGATAATTTGATGATAGACTATTCAAATAGAGTATCTCATAAGTCCTATAAGACAAAAAATATATTTGACTTTAACTGGCACGGTGCTCCAGACGATTGGGGATACTATCATCCGAGCAAGGATACGTTTTTAGAAAAAGGTGATATGAGAAGGTACATTGCCAGAAGTGTAGACTTAAAGTCTAGATTTCATCTTTTAGAAGAGTGGGAAGTGCTCCAGGCATTTGAAAAGTCAAAAAAAGAAAATAAGCCAGTAATACTTTCTTACTTTAGTCACGATCACAGAGACATGAGGGCAGAAACGAACTATGCTATTGATATTATCAAACGTCAGTCTAAAAAGTCAAACGTGCCCTTTATGTGGTGCGATGCTAAAAAAGCAATTCAGATATGTGAAAATATAGACCCTGTGGTTGTTAAAATCGGAATCGAAGATCACGGTGGAAAATTTATGATATACTTTAGAGAGGAAATTTATCAAAAACATCCATTTGTATACACTATGGATAGAGATGGAAATATAGACTATCATATGCTTGATCTTGAGTGGATTCCAAATTGCCCATATTATTTACAAAGATGCTTTCTTGAAAAAGAAGACAGATTTATAAAGCTAGGTATAGCATGTACGTCTATGACTGGTGATAAAAGCATACTGGTGAGAGAAATATGAGCGTTATATGCATAATACCTGCAAGAGGCGGTAGCAAAAGATTACACAAGAAAAATATTAGAAAAATCTGCGGCAAGCCTATGATTCAGTGGTCAATTGAAGCATGCTTGAAAAGTGAACTAGTTGATAATAGTAATCTATATGTCTCAACTGAAGATGATGAAATTATAGATCTTTGCAAATCAATTTCAATAAATACAATTCGAAGGCCAATTGAGCTATCAGCTGATAATATATGGACACAGGATGTTTTAAAGCATGCTGTGTCTAGTATCGGAAATATTGAAGAAAAAGATATTATAGTAAGAGTGCAAGCAAATTCGCCTCAAATAGAGCCAGAAAAAATAGATGAATGTATTAGAAAGCTAATAGACTCAAACCTGTGGGAAGTATTTTCAGTAAACCTAGACGGCATAGAGGATGCTGCAATACATGTCATGAGATCGTGGTGTGTCAATCAAGATGCACTAAGTGTATACAAGGGAGTAGTTCTAACTGACTATATTGATATTCACACAGAAGAAGATCTGGCATTAGTCGAGAAAATAATGGGTAAAGATACGGAATAAGAATATTAAATGGTTAAAGTAAGCGTAATCATTACATGCTACAATCTCGAGAAGTATATTTCTAGGGCTATCAATAGCTGTCTAAACCAGACGCTTCATGATAGCTCATATGAGATAATAGTAGTTGATGACTGCTCCTCTGATAATTCTTGGGATCTAATAACTAGCTTTGGACCAATGATAGAGTCGATAAGGCTTGAGAAAAATATGGGAGTTGCGTTTGCTTCAAATATAGGAATAAAAGCAGCAAAAGGAGAATACATTGTAAGAGTCGATGGCGACGATTTCATAAACAAGCTATTTCTAGGCACAATGTCAGAAATACTTAAGTGGAATGATGAAATAGGCTTTGTATATTGCGATCAAATAGTTGTTAATGAGAATCATGAGAGAAAACAGTCTATTAATACACTTGAAAAGCTTTTAGACCACGGTGCAGGTGTAATGTTTAGAAAAAGATACCTAGAAGCTATTGGGCTGTATGATGAGTCTCTGAGAAATAGAGAAGATTATGATTTAATTTTAAAATATATTAAAAATTTTGACGGATATCATTTAAAGTTACCATACTATCGGTATTTTAAAAGAGGCGGAAGTCTTTCAGGTAAAGTAGAAGAAAGAAAGATCATAAAAGAAGCAATTGACTCAAAGCAAAAAAGATAGCGCTGATATGTTTATTAATCCTAAAATAACATTTATGTGTGTAACATATAATCGTTCTGCAATGATAAGAAATTTACTACTAAGCTTTTCTTATGCAAATTTAGGATACGACAACTTTGAATGGCTAGTGCTAGAGCATGACACATCTGATGACACAGTTGATTTTTTAAAAAATATTGATAAAGATCCGCTATTTGAAAGCTTAAAAGGCAAAATTAAAATACTTTATCAGTCAGATAGAGACTACTTAGAGCTTTTGACGTCATTAAATATTGATGTCTCTACGCCTCTAAGACAGCGTCACGCCTTGTTTGGTAAGCTTAGAAACGACCTGTTTAAAGAATCTCAAGGTGAAATATTAATAGATTTACCAGATGATCACCAGTTTATTACAAGAGGCAACTTTTGTCAAAATATAGTTGATATTTTTAACGACAGAATTGAAAATATAGGATACGACGATATTGGCACTTTAACATTTAGGACAAGGCTCGGGTATAGAATAACAAAACAAAGCAATTCACATGGGCGCGCACATACAACTTCTAGTGATATTGACTATTATTTAGTTAATTCTGAGAGCACCTGCGATGACTGGGGTGCAATTTCAAGAAGTAATTTTATAAAAATAGGCAACCACAATCAGCTTGAAAATGAAAATAATAATACAATTGATAAATGGAATAGCGATAAATTTCCTGCTGTAGGATACCATCATATCACAATGCTAGAAAAAACAAAAAAAGCAAAGTTAAAAAAGCTAATGACAAAAGTTCCGATTATGAACGATTGCCTATGGGGATCTGCGAAAGATGTAAGCCTCAGATACAAGAATTATAAAGAGTATACTAAAAACAACAAGAGTGATGTAATTTTTAAAATCTTAGATAGTAAAAATTTTAAAGAGTATCTGAAACCAATAGATAGATGCTTATCTATAGAAGAGTATGAGGGAATGATGGTAGAATTTTTTAACTATAGGACAAAAAAAATATGAAAAACGAACAAGATCAACCAGTATTTCAGAATGCTGCACAAGCACAAGCCTACGCCGTATATGTTGAGTGCAATCAAAAAAGAGAGACTGTAAATCAAAAACTATCAGAGATATTTGACTCATCTATGTCAGATTTGACATTTTTAGAAATTTTAAACAATCTTGGAGCAGATGAAAACAGTGTTATTATAGATTTAGGCGCTAACTTGGGGCAGCAAATAGACTCATCACTTAGTGTCGGCTCAGTTGTGCACGCATTTGAACCGCATCCTAAGCTTTTTAAATACCTAGAGAGAAAATATAGAGATAATAAATCTGTAACACTAAAAAAAGAAGCCGCGGGCGTTGAAAATTGCAATCTAAGATTTTTCTTCAAGGGAGAAGAAAGCGACATCAACGGCGGCGCATCGCTCTTACCGTGGAAAATGCTTGGAGGGCACGTTGAAGAAAGGCTTAAAAAAGACACATCTGCCCCGCACGCAACAGTAAAAAGCACAGATATATCTGAGTATATTTTAAATCTTGAAAAAAATATAAAAATATTAAAAATAGACGTAGAAGGATTTGAGTATGCTATACTAAAAAAACTAATAGAGACACGCGCTATTAATAGAGTAGAATACATTCTTTTTGAAGATCACTCTGACAGCTTTCTTCACGTGCCATGGTTTAATATTGCTCTTGAGGCACTCAGTTTGTTTGAAGAGAATAACTTGCTAGAGAACAATTCTTTGCCAAAAGTATTTATGTGGCAAGGAGTGCCAACCGCCGACGCATCGCTGGCTAGCGAGATCGAAGATCTATTTGAAAGAGATAAAAATGAAGCCTAGAAACGTAGATAGTCTCTGGAGTAGAATTGTATCCGGTGAGCCATTTTTTATAGCTGAGGCTGGTGTAAATCATCTTGGATCAATTGAGCTAGGTGAGAGGCTTATTAGAGAAGCTGCTGCTGCAGGCGCTCAAGCAATAAAGTTTCAGTCTTACAAAGCTAAAAACCTATGCACAAAAAATGCACCCAGGTTCTGGGACTGGGACGGAGAAATTGAAGAAGAGGGATCTCAATTTGACTCGTATTCTCATTTAGATTCTTTTGGAGAAGCAGAACACGCAGAGCTCAAGAGATTGTGCGATGATTACAATATTGAATTCATGTCGACACCATTTGACGATGAGGCTACAGATTACTTAGATAGAGTTGGCATCCGAGCATATAAGATAGCATCCTGCGATGTGACAAACCACCCGCTTCTTCAGCATGTGGGCTCAAAGAGAAAGATCGTAATGTTATCTACAGGGGCTGCTTCTTTAGATGAAATACAGCAAGCAGTAAATGTTTTAGAAGAAGCAGGAACTAATAAAATTGTGATAATGCACTGCAATCTTAAGTACCCAACAGACGCACAAGATATTAACTTATCTATGATTGCTTCAATTAGAGAAAAATTTGGAAGCAAGTATATAATGGGTCTATCAGATCATACACGACAAGTAGAAACCCCATCTTTTGCTGTAATGCTCGGGGCAAATGTAGTAGAAAAACACTACACCGTAGACAAGACATTAGGTAAAAGCGCAGATCATTGGTTATCAGTTGATCCTGAAGAAGTAAAAGAGATAGTACGCCTAATGAATCTATCCAGTCAAATGATAGGTACAGGAAAAGAAAAAATGTGTACAGAAAGCGAAGAGCGCGCCCGCCTTTATGCTAGAAGAAGTATAGTAACATTAAGAAAAATTAAAAAAGGCGAAGCTTTTACAAAAGAAAACATTGGTTGCAAAAGACCTGGAACAGGTATTTCTCCTACTAGGTTTAACGAAGTTTTAGGAAAAATATCTAAGAATGATTTAGAAGAAGATATTCTAATAAGCGAGGTTGATATATGAGCACTACATTTGAAATAGGCGTCGTGGGACAAGGGTTTGTAGGATCTGCGATTTTTGAAGGTTTGAGAAATTTCTACAATATTAGAACCTTTGATATCGATAAGAGCAAGTGTAATAGCACCCACCAAGAAGTTTGTTATAAGTCAGATATAATATTTGTTTGCATTCCTACACCCATGAGAAAGTCAGGAGAGTGCGATACAAGGATTCTTGAATCTGTAGTTGAAAAAATTAGTAAAGAATGTGCAGCTGATCCAAACAGAAACAGACCTATACTAGTTGTAAAGTCAACAGTACCGCCCGGAACAACAGAGAAGCTTAGTAAAATTGCACCCGTTCTAAATGGCAATGTTTGCTTTAGCCCTGAGTTCTTAACAGAAGCTAACTCAATTGAAGATTTTAAAAATCAAGCTAGGATTATAATTGGCGGCCCTAGACCCTCTACTGGTATTGTTAAGCAAATGTTCAGAAAAGCATTTCCAACAATACCGATTATTAAAACAGGGACAAAAACAGCAGAAATGGTAAAATATTTCACAAACTGTTTTCTTGCTACAAAAGTAACATTTGCAAATGAAATGTATGATATCTGTAATGGAGCTAATATTGATTTTGATAAAGTAACAGAGTATGCACTATATGACAAGCGAATAGGCAAGAGTCACTTAATGGTACCTGGGCCCGATGGAGACAGGGGCTTTGGTGGTCACTGTTTTCCAAAAGATCTAGAAGCACTTATTTATTTTGCAAAAAATACTGGCACCGACTCTCAGCTGCTAGAAAAAGTTTTAGATAAAAATAACAAGCTTAGAAGCAATAGAGACTGGGAGCAAATGAAAGGAAGAGCAATAAGTGAAGACTAATATTGCTATATCATCTTTACTTGATCAAATCCATTCCATCTCTTGTTTTTTCTAATCCTCTCAAGTACAAGAAGCCTCTCTTCAGGAATGTTTTCAATATTGATTTTCTGAATAAATACTTTATCGTCTATAACACCGTTGATATCATATCCAAATGTCGCTAGCTCGTATCTAAAAACATCTTCCATTATTGATATCATCTCATCGTCATATATGTCAAAATTGTTTTTACTAGGCCTTCTTGATGCATGCCGAACCAACCCTGCTTGCTCAGCCCAATCTTGAAGCACTTTTTTTCCATCTTTGTCTATATCGATTATGCATTTAGTATTTCTATAGTCTATTATATCTTGTAAAAATTCAAGCTTTATTGCAACATCTGGAGCAAACACACCTCTGCTTGTGTAGTATGGGTAAAAAGCACCCATTTGAAATGGAGTAAAGTGAAACTTTGGATTATTTTTTATTCCGTATATAAACTTTTTAAAACCTTCAACTGTTGAACATGGTCTATCAAAAGCCGCAGCAACATTATTTGCACCAACATCACTATGAAAATACGTACTAACCATAAGATCGTACGGGTTTCTTATAATTGCAACGTTGATAGCATCTTTTTTATATACAAATCTTCGCCTTAAAAGCTCAACTCTTATTCCGCCAGAATTTAGACACTGCACGTAGCACTTTTTTGCATCTTGCTCATCCCAAAATGTACCATGGTCAGCCCATATAATATTTTCAAAACTCTGCGTGTATTTTGAAATAGTGCCGGATCCACATTTTTGCATACCAAGAATTAAAATATTTTTTTCTTTTGAAATTTTTGATATTAGCTCTATTTGGCTTGATATAGAATTTTTCATTATATTGCTGTATCTCCTAAACTATGTATGATTCGATTTTATGATTGTATCATGTGAAGAAAATATCATGCAAAATTTATCTTAATATATTAAAATAGAAATAGAATCGGAAAATAAATGACAACTAGTCTAGTTACAGGTGGGTGTGGATTTATAGGTAGCCATGTCGTCGATAATCTCGTAGACGCTGGTCACAATGTTATTGTTATAGATGACTTATCTGCACCAGAAAATGAAGAGTTCTACTATAGCAAAAATAAAGAAAAGGTGACATATGTTATTAAAGATATTTCTAAAGACGATTGCAGCAGTCATTTTAATGGTGTCGACTGGGTCTTTCATCTTGCTGCTCGTAGCAGGATTCAGCCTACCATTGACAGTCCTGAAAGCTGCTTCAGTGTCAATGTTTTAGGTACGCAGAGGGTCCTAGAGTGGTCTAGGATTCACTCTATAAAGAAACTTGTATATTCCAGTACATCATCTTTGTATGGCAAACAGAACGCAATTCCGTTTACTCCTAATATGCCAGCACACTGCTTAAATCCCTACTCAATGTCAAAGTGGATGGGTGAGCAAGTTTGCAAACTATACCATCAGCTATATAACGTGAACTCTATTGTTCTAAGATATTTCAATGTATATGGACCAAGAGAGCCCTTAAAGGGCCAGTACGCGCCTGTAATAGGTCTTTTTAAAAGACAAGAAAGAACTAGAAGTCCGATTACAATTGTAGGAAACGGCTTGCAGAGAAGAGACTTTACTTATATAGATGATGTAGTCAGGGCAAATATTTGTGCAATAGCTTCTGAGAACATCAGCCACGGAATATACAACGTCGGAACAGGAAAAAATTACTCTATCCTAGAGCTAGCTGCGATGGTTAAAAATAGAAGCGAAATAGTAAATATACCACCCAGGCCAGCTGAAGTTTTTGAAACTCTTGCAGATATAGAATCAACGATCACTGACTTAGGGTGGAAGCCAGACTATTCACTAGAAGAAAAGATACTTTCTTACTAGGCTGTGTATAATATCTTATGAGTAATTTTCCTACTAATAAACCGCATATATCATTTTCTGAAATCAAATGCTGGAAAGAGTGTTCATATCGCCACAAGCTTTCCTATATTGACAAAATAGATACTTTTGAACCTTCACCTTACCTAGACTTCGGAACGGCAGTGCACGAAGGTTGTGAGACATATCTAAAAACAAAAACAGTTGATACAGACAAACTAACATCAGATATAAGATCTGCATGGAAGAAAAACGGTTTCGACAATCCTGAGTGGATATCAAGACAAGCATCTTGGTTCAAGCACCAGCCTGAAGATGTATGGATTAAGTGGGCATCAAATATGTGGGCTGAAGTTCCTGAATTTTTAGATACAACATTTCCAGGCTGGTCTTGCTTTGAAGCAGAGGAATATCTCTATGAGTCTATAGAAAATAGAGATGTTAAATTTAAGGGATTCATAGATGGCGTTATAAAAGTCCCAAAGAAAAGAGGCACAGGACACAACTACTGGATAATAGACTGGAAGACAGCAGGTTCATGGGGCTGGAGAAGAGACAAGAAGCAAGACTTGGGAATGACAGCACAGCTAATTCTATATAAGCATTTTTGGTCAAGAAAACACAATATTCCCTTAGAAGATATACGTTGCGGATTTGTTCTATTGAAAAGAGGTGCCAAGCCTGGAAAGATTTGCGAGCTAGTTCCAGTATCAGTAGGTCCGAAATCATTAGACAAAGGGCTAAAGTTGCTAAGCAATATGATATCATCAGTAAAGAGAGGGATGTTTCTCAAAAATCGTGATGCTTGCACGTACTGTCAGTTTAAAGATACTGAGCACTGTACTTGATTTACCACTTCTAAAATAGAAGTATTATTTTCTGTGAGATGGAATAGATGAAAAAAAAGGTTTTAGTATTATCAGACCACGCTTTATCAACATCGGGCGTTGGGACTCAGACTCGACATTTGCTTAATGGGCTTATTTCAAAAGGTACATGGTCATTTAGACAGTTTGGCGCAGCTTTAAAACACTCAACATATGAAACTGTTGTAGTGAATGAAGATCTTATTATCAAGCCAATAGACGGCTTTGGCTCGCCAGAGCTAATTCGTGTAGCTATTGCAACTGAAAAACCAGATGCAATTTTTATTTTTACTGATCCTAGATTTTTTATATGGCTATTTGAGATGGAAGATGAGATACATCAAGTATGCCCAATAGCCTGGTGGCACGTATGGGACAATTATCCGTGGCCAGAATACAATAGAACCCTGTACGAATCAGTAGATCTTGTTAATTGCCATTCACATTTAACATATGAAATGGTTAGTGAAAGATTTCCTGAAAAAACAAACTTTATACCTCATGCGGTTCCTGACGAACTATTCTACCCCATAGAAAAAGAAAGAAAAAAGGAGTATAAGCGTGCCCTTCTTGGAAAAGAAAACCAAGACATGTTTGTTGGAATATGGGTGAATAGAAATGCAAAAAGAAAAAGATCATCAGATGTACTATGGGCCTGGAAGATCTTCATTGACAATCTTCAGGAGAATCACGGGCATAAAGATGCAATATTGATAATGCATACAGACCCTCTTGATCATGAGGGTCCAAATCTCTTTACTGTAGCTGAGGCACTTAATATAAATGATAACGTTTATTTCTCAAAAGAGAGGCTTGAATTTGAAAAGATGAACGTTCTATACAACGTCTCTGACTTTTGTCTTAATATGAGCTATGCAGAAGGATTTGGCCTTTCAACTTTAGAGTCTATGCAAACTGGGACACCTATTATAGCTGCAAAGACAGGAGGCCTAACTAGACAAGTAATTGATCATAGGGATGGCTCTGAGAACGGGGTTGGTCTTGATATAGATCTAAAAACGCTAGTCGGCTCACAGGCAGTTCCCTACATATATGAAGACTATGTATCATGCGAATCAGTTGCAGACGGAATAATGAAATTATATGAGATGGATGAGAGTGATAGAGAGAAATTACAAGAAAAAGTTTTAAACTATGTAAAGTCGGAGTTTCACATAGATAGCACGGTAGATGAGTGGCATAAAACATTAACTGATGTTGTTGAAAACTGGAGAAACACTTATAAAGCATGGGAATGTATAACACTATAAGGATATAAAATTGAAGAGAGCTATTATTAGAGCACCGCTTTTAACATACAGCGGATACGGCGTTCATTCAAGACAAGTTTTTAAATGGCTTAAAAACAGGGGTGATTTTCATATAACTTCTCAAGTTTTAAACTGGGGACAGACTCCCTGGATGATAAACCCTGATGCAGAAAACGGGCTTGCAAGAGAAATAATGAGCACAGCAGGTGATCCGGGAGGAGAATATGATTTGTCAATACAGCTTCAGCTACCGGACGAGTGGGATGCTAGCCTTGCAAAATACAATATTGGAATGTCTGCTTTTGTAGAGACAGACATATGTAGCGAATCCTGGGTCGAGTCATCAAATACAATGGATTGTATCATAGTTCCGTCAAATCATTGTAAAAATACTGTACTAAAGTCTGGAAATCTAAAGACACCAATCCATGTTGTGCCTGAGTCATTTCCCAGCGAAGTACTTGATGAAACAATTAGTCCACTAGATATCAATATTGATACAAGCTTTAATTTCTTAATAGTTAGTCAGTTTACAGGCGGAGATCCCTGGAGTGATAGAAAAAATATATTTTTTACTATAAAGTGGATATGTGAAACTTTCGCAGACGATCCAAACGTAGGTATAATATTAAAGTCAAATCACGGAAAAGGAACAAAAATAGATAGAGAAATTACAAAGAGAACATTAAAAAGACTAATAGAAGAAGTCCGGCCCGGTCTATTTCCAAAGATACATCTTGTTCACGGGAATATGACAACAGAAGAAATGGTAGGGCTATACAAGAGTGATAAAGTGTCATGCTTACTAAGTGCAACAAGAGGCGAAGGCTATGGCTTACCGCTACTTGAAGCAGCAGCAATGGGTGTACCAGTGATAGCTACAAACTGGTCTGGACATTTAGACTTTATGAATCTTGGAAAGTTTATACCAATAGACTACAAGATGGTCGAAATACCTGAAAGTAGAATCGACAACAGAATATTTTTTAAAGGCTTTAGATGGGCAGAACCAATAGAGGAAGACTTTAAGAAAAAAATTACAAAATTTAGATATAATTATGAAAAGCCGAGAACCTGGGCCGCCTCATTGTCTTCTAAAGTGAAACAGCAGCTTTCTCATGATAGTGTCTCTAAGATATATGATAATATTTTAAAACTAGAGACGGGTATATGATAGCGCAATACCTTCAGTACTTGATTCTTGCTATCCCGACAGCTTTGCTAGCTATATCTTTATATTATAATTTTAAATTTGCAAAAATTATTTTAAAAATTGAAGATGCTATTGAAGATTCGCTAGATGTTTTTGATAAAAGATACGAGTCAATGTCAAAAATACTAGAGACACCTATTTTCTTTGACTCACTAGAGGTAAGACAAGTTGTCTCTGATATCTCGGTCTCAAGAGATGCTGTTTTATATGTTGCTAATTTGTTAGCTTCATTTGGAGACAGCAAAGTAGAAAGGGACTAGATAATGATAAAAAAAAGAAGAAGAGTAAGAAG
>CEUX01104216.1_pt1 | contig 11800 bp, 4 predicted proteins | sample 531361 | NCBI WGS metagenome assembly CEUX01 (sample SAMEA2622736, study PRJEB7988) | marine metagenome | isolation source: saline water (ENVO:00002010), including
CGGGCGCCGACACTGCTAGGCTTGTAAACGCCGTTGGCTTTCATTGGGGCGACTATTCTGACTCTCCAGATGGTACACCAAACTTTTATCCGAAGGGCGACGGATATCCTGTTATAACCATAGAGGATTCTATGGGAGTCTTTGACGCATTTTTGGATTATGCCAGCGCCAGTCCTACTTCTGGCCCCTGCAAAAATGGCTATGATGCGCCAGACAAAAGCAATCTAATTGCAGCACCGATTTATAATAGAAAGCACTCCTTGGCATCTGCTTTTTCAGTAACTCATTTCGGTTGGAGTGTACCGAAAGTAGATTACCCATCGTCTGAAGATTATCAAGATAGAACACTAACAATGCCAATACCAGAAGTTAGTGCCGCTCTCGGCCAATGGGCCGATACATGGCCACTTGGCTCTATTTTCGGGCCAATCGCCACCGAAGCAAGAACATATCCTCTTGGAAAAATACAAACTTGCGGTGGCAATGCAGAATGGGAGTCCGGAAGATTAGCCGGCTCAGTTATTGGCGGCGTTTGGGTCAGCTCCTCACAGACACCGTTTTACGATTCGTATAATGACTATAATCAATACATGAGACTTAAAAATCATGATTATTCTGTAATCCCGGAATTCCTGATCAGCGATCAGATTCATACTTACCTAAATGAACAAAGGGGGGATTTTCTGGCACCCAACCCATCGCAGTTTGGCATAAAGGGGTCGGAAACCAGCTCAACATCAAATATCCCGAGCAACAGTTCACAAGAGGCTTTTTATGAGACTTTCTCAAATTCAGATTTCCTGAGAAATTTTTCCCTCATAAAGCAGGATCACAAAGGCTTCGCAGATCCAACAACGATCACCCTAAAGTGCAAGGCTATGATAAAGTTTCTGCCTTATGACGGATTCTACCCATCGGAAAGAAGTCTTCAGATCGCACATCAATTTTCCAAGTCTTATGGGGAATTCGTGGAGTATGGCGGTTTAGACAAAAATTTAACAAAAGCGAGGTTCCGACCATTTCTGACGCCATTCTTCCGGCCTGGAATTGTTTACAACACGATTAAATCTGGAATAGCTGTTGATTTCCCCATTTATACCAGCTCTTACCAGGTTGTTCAATATAGAACATCACTTAGTGAGTCTAGCAACTATTACGCTCTTGGAACGCAAGACGCCTATAGTTCAGCAGGAACTCTTGGAGAATTACCCACAGCTAGTTGGGATTTGAGAGTTCCGTTCGAGGCTGTAGTAGAGCCAGAAAGATATCTAAAAGATGTTTTGGTTTATGATCTTGAACCTCACCCAAGTTCCGCGATAGATGTTCAAGCTAAGTGGACAGGAGAAGGTGATGAGCTATATAAAAGAATGATGCACAATTATTTGGCATCCATTCCGGAATTTTTCTTACAAAATTCAGAATTTACATCCCTGAAAAGTAAGCCTGAAAGTGAGTTTTTAACAGTTCAGTCTGGTACATCTTACGGCATGAGGGTTAAGGTCAAATCTTCCATGAATAAGCCAAGAATTTGGCAAACTTATACCTCAAGTGGTTCTGTCCTGAGTGACTATGAGTGCCCGCAGCACCCAAGAATTTTAACAGGAGATGCAGAGGACCTAAGAGAAACTTTTACAATGTATAGCCGCCCCTCCGCTTTTGGCCCGCCAGTCGCAGGAACAGATTATTTAGGCTTTAGAGGCGACATTTTACCAACTGACGCGAGAAACATATATTATAATACAGATCTTTTCCCTTCCGACAGCTTGTTGGGTATTAATCCTTCATACTGCCCTGCTCCAATGGGCGGCGAAGCTTGGTACGATATTATTTGGCTTTGCCAACAAGACGGCCAAGTCACTGTGGATGAGATATTCTCGCGAGCCACCATCAACAAGTGGAGAATTGATGCGGACCCCATTCTAAATATTGGCACCGGCTCAGCAACTGGATCGCTCTATGGTAGTTCTAAAGATCAGGCAATATGGTCTTCGAACGAAGATGAACTGGTATACAGTACCCCCATGAGAACTTCCTATGCCAATGCATATGCTATGCAGCTTGATGCCTCCTTTAATGTTTTAGGTAAAAAAGAGGATCGATGGATAATCGAGCCAAAATTTGAAACACCACAATTAAATTTCAACACAGAAACATCAATTCGACCTCTACTAAGCTCCAGCAACACCCTCACAATTCCAACAAATGGATCAGAATCTGTACCGAGGGGCATGTGGCATCAATTTGGGACCATAGAGACGGATAAAGGAATGTACTTAGAAGTTGGGGAAATTCCAGAAAGCTGGAGAACAACGAGGGGATATGCAGATCCAAACAGACCTTCCCCGAGTGGCTCCTATGGCACTGGATCTTTCAAGGTCGAATTGTATTCCGGAATTGATTTAAATTCATATCAAAACGACAATTTCAAAGACTTAAGTGAATTGGTTGGTTTCGAGAAAAGTAAAAAATTAGGAAACCTATCAGAATCCCTAACTGTGTCCGAAGCAATAGTCGCTGTTCCATTCATTATCGAAGACGGGGAGAAGAAGTTTTTTAGAATTCCGAAAGATGTAATCCGCCGCGCTCTTGGCGATTTAAATACAATTTCTTCCGATAAGGCGGTTTCCCAAGCAGGACTAGCTGTTAAAGCGGCCCTGAAGGGATTAGAAGAAAATAAGGATTTATTAGGAAATCTTTCAGATCAAAAAGCAGCAAAAGTCCGAGCCGCAGCAGGTGCCGCTTCAGCAGCTGCTTCAGATCAATTATCTCGCGATGAGGATACTTCAAATAAAATTTCCAACACAATAAAAGATATGGTCAGTAAGATGAAGAAATTTATCTTTCCGCCAAATATGGATTTTGTAAATAACCCAGATAAAGTTGAGCCCTTCTCGATGTATATTTTTGAATTTGATTATCAATTTACACAAACAGATCTGTCCTATATGTGGCAAAACGTGGCACCTCCTGCGAGGTCGAAAAAATTTGAACAAAAAGAAGTTGAAATTACACACAAATTGTACGCAAATGAGCTTATGGGATCTTTTGGGAATGGAGATAATGATCCAATTAAAGATGGCCTACAATGGATGGTTTTTAAGGTCAAACAAAGAGCAAATAATAATTATTTTAGTAAGGTATCCTCTATCTCTGGTCCAAGAACAGAACAATTCGCGGTGAGCTACAATTGGCCTTACGATTTTTTCTCTTTGGTCGAATTTGCCAATATGGACGCCAAGATAGGCTTCGGGAAGAGCTTGAAGCAGGAAGATGAGGATCAGAGAGTGGCAGAGGCGAGGGAAAATCCATTAAAGTTGGCAAAAAAGGTGAAAGGCCGAAGGAAAAAAAGTAAATGACATTTTTTGATAAAAAAGAAGAAGTCCTAGACATCAAATTGACACAATTTGGAAAACAACTCTTGTCGACCGGAAAATTTAAGCCATCGTATTATGCTTTTTTTGATGACAACGTACTATATGATGGCGAATATGCCGGAATATCCGAGGAGCAAAACGATATAGAGCCTCGAATTCAAGAAAATACAGTACAAAATAGGACACAGCATGTCTTCTCTGGAATAGAGAGCAATTTTTCAGTTTATTTGGACCCCCGGGACGATCCGACAAAGTCAGAGATAGAAAGACTAAGGGTGCAGCCCACTCCAGAGAAAGAATTTTCTTTGGTCAACGCGCTGGGCACTTCCGACCTTCAATCAACATCCGCTCCAAATTGGAGAATTACTCTTTTAGAGGGGGAAATTCACAGTGCATCCTTCCTGTTGACGGGAACTTATCAAGATTTGCAAATTCCACAAGTTGATGTAAACATAACCTACACTACAAAGGTTTTGGATGCAGACGAGACATCAAAAAATATTCTTTCAGATATTGATTTGGAAGATACGGTAACAACTTTTAGAGACGGATCTTCAATTAATATATCTCATAGAGATGGTAATAAAAATTTATTGTTAATGATCGAAGAGGGCGGTGTAACATTTAAAAAAGAAAATTTTGAAATGGAAGTGTTTTATGTCGAGCCATCCGATGGATCTTATACTCCTCTTTATTTTACAGAAGAAAAGCCAAGTGTTGTTAATAATCTTCTGGTAATAGATAAAGAGCAGGACGACCTCGATGACGGCCAGGAAATTGACGACACTTTTGTGGAATTTTTCTTTGACATCTTCGCCGATTCTAAAATAAATCAATCAGATCTCTGCCGAGGTATAAATAAAGTTAAATCTAAGGGGATTTATGTAGATTCACCAATTGAGTGTGAGGAAGGTATGACCTCCCCGGTCACAATAAGTCCATACTCCGAAGGCGCCACCGGCCCTGTTTGTGAGGATGAATAAATGTTAATAAAGTTTCTTTTTTGTAGTAAACTATTTATTGTAAAAGGGACCTCTAAATGGCTTTAGATACAAATCCGACATCAACGGGCATCTTGCTGTCTTCCGATACCAAGGGCTCTCCAATTCCGACTGTGCTTTTCAGCACCATCACATTGGATGAGGCAATAACAAACCCGAACTACATTGGCGAATTCCAAAACTCCAATTTGGTTATAAATTTGACCATGAATATTGAAATTCCTCTCGATGCCCTTGACGATGATGTTTTAAATAATTTGAGTATCTGCATATCTAGGTGCGATGATCCTATGGTGGCGAATAGAATTCAAATAACTGGCGATATTCCAAAAGAATCATTAAAGAAGGTATACAAAGGTCCTCTCAAGAGTTTGCTGAAGGGGCAAGACCTTGATGTAGTCTCCGCGCAAGAGGAATCCATTTATGAAACATCGGGGGGCAAAAAAATATTCAACCTCTCTTTTCAAAAGATGGATAAACTACAGACTGCCAAGTCTGTTCCACATTTATCATATTATGCTTTTTGTTATTTAGACTTGGAAAATTTGGCAGATTCCCTTGGCATACAGGATATTCCAAACCTCGGCCCGACCATCGGCCCACTTTCTGGAGAAGTCGTCATACAGAACGGAAAAGTTAATACAACTTCTTATGTGTATTTTGTAACATCGCCATATCCAGAAAATTTGTCAGGAACATACTGGACTGGACCCGTCATGCAAAGCGAGAGTGGCCAGTGGATGGCAGCAAAATGGACACTGTCTCAAACTCCAAAATTAAAGACGACTAGCCCGCACATAGACCTTGAAAGAATCGAGGTAAGAAATACAAAAATACAAGATCATAGATTTATCAAGCAAATTCCAAGTTTTAATTTTGATTTAATACCAAGTAATTTCATGCCAGCAACAATTAAGGGCAATGACAACTTTGATAATTCCATACAGAACCCAGATGCGTATATATCAAATGCATTTTTAACAAGAGATATGCACAATAACTGTAGATTTCTATTTGAATTCGACTTTCACCGGGCCCTGATAAAAGAAAGTAAGTTTGGAAAAATTTTAACAAACCCCTTCGTACCAGAGAATACGAAAAGAAAGATTTATAATTATTCTCCCATAACAAACCTGAAAATAATGAGGAGGCAAGTTGAAACGGTAAAGAGTTTTAACAGACTGTCGTCCCCTATTCTCGGCATTAATATGAGCGATGTGAATCATGAGCCAAAACTAATTGTCGAAACATCCTCAAATCCAGATATGGGGAATACGCTTAAAAAAAATGTCATGTTCGCCCCCGGCACCGGCGATGGAGACCTGCAAAATAAGGTCGGAAGCATAATGGAAATAAAATCCATACATGGATCACCAAAGCAGACCAGAACCATAGCAGTTACTGATAATTCAGTAAGTCAGATTCAAAATGGAACTTACCAATATGGTGTTAAGATTGAAATGGAAGATGGTTCTATTCGCTTCCTAAATGAAAGATTGAAAAGATTGAGAACATTGAGAACATATTTGAAAGAGTATTATGATTTAAAACAAATTCCAGAAAAGAGTTACCAAACAGTTAGTGGCATAATGGAATATTATGATGTTATTTTTTCAACTAATCTTCAAGTTCAGACGCCTACAACACTGGGAATCGGAGATTTCAATAGATCCTCATTTTCGATAAAGTCAGAAATAAATAACTTAAGATCCGAGTTGGGATTTCTTATCGGGAACTTAAACCCCAGAGAGACTCTCTACCCCTGGGTCATTGTGCCTGAATATTTGGTCGATACACTAGAAACAATTTCAGACTTTTCTTATGTGACAAAATCAAAAAGGATAGACCAAACACAGATTATTCAAACTCCGTCTGCTAGACTCCAAAACGACTCTGGCCTTTCTTTGCAGAGCTTTAACAGAGCCGGTACTTCGCGAGGCACCGATACCGCCTCTGCAACTTTCGCAAAGGACGAGTTCGATGAAAAAACAGCAAGATTTTCTTTAAAAACACTTTTAGACCCCAGATCTGCAACGTCTGAATCTATTTTGCAAGTCATTGGAGTTATGGATATGTTGACTCAAAAAATAAGAACAATGATGGGATCCAGCGCTCAAATAGAAGAATTGAGCTTATCAACGAAACGCCGAGGAGTAGCCAAAAATTCAAAAGTATCTGTTTTGAATCTGGAAGATTATTTTATCGAACTTTTTGACGCACGATTATCATCAATGCCGGCGGTTGATTACATAGGCTTTCGAAATTCAATGGGATTTATATCGCCAGTCGGACAGGGAGAGTTTGGAACAGTTGTGCAAGGCGGGACAGCTGTGAACGCCCTCGAAAGCGGCGCCGCCATAAACGCCGGCGATGCAGGCGTTCAAGCCATGGCTTCGGAAGATTATGCAGCAAAAGTACAAGATGAGGATGATTTGGATGATGTCATAGATCAAGAGGAAATTAACAGGCTGGAAGAACAAGCTAGAGCTGCAGAAGCCGGAGAGCAGGCCACCGAAGATGCGGCTGAACAAGAGCGCCTAAGACGAGAGGCCGAAGAGGCGAAAAGACAAAAAGAAGAGCTAGAAAAACAAAGAGAACAAGATCCGGCCGACACATCAGGCTCTTCTAGCACCGGGAATAACTGGCGCCGCCGTCAATATGAAGACGAACGGCGAAATAGCACATCTCAAGATTTAGACGCCCCAGTAGACGCTCCGGAGACCGACAAGCCAAAGAAAAAGCTTTTAGTGACACCAACGGTATATGATGATAGAAAAGGAAATACTCTACTAGTGACATCCAAAACGGTGCCAAAAGATGAAGAATTTACAGCACTTCAGAACGAAACAATTTCAGCAAATTCTGGAAATGATTTTGCCGCCGGAAATCAAAATTCGGTTAATACCATGATGAACAACATAAACGTTCAAGTAGAATATAGCAAAACTCCACTGGCAGCTCAAGATATGTTAACAACAAGTCAGGCATACACCAACTCATCAGTCGCGGTCGAACAGATTCTTGGCAGAACAGATAGGCAATTTGCCGGCTCAACAGACGCACAGATTAATACTTGCACTGATGGGCTGGATGGTGGAGATGGATCGGTAGATGCACAAAGATGCAGAGATCAAACAAATGCGCAGGGAATGTTTCAAGCGATAATGAATGTGTTCGCCGAAAATGGCGCGTTTAATCAAATTTACGAGCGCGCTAAGGGCGATCCCTCAATGTTAAAAAACATATATACAAAATATAAGAAAAAGAATGAAACTGCTAGAGATAGAAGTATAAATGGGTCTGCGAAAGAAAGACTTACTTATGGAAGGATGGCGGAAGTAACTGTTTTCATGGGATACGAAAAAGATAGTGATGGAAACTTTATGATAAAAAGACCAATTTTTAAAACTCCCTCTAACTGGGATCAGTTGATAAGACACCTCCAGAGCCCGGGCAACTCTAATGACATTATTTTATGTAGGATTGAGTTAAACCCGTTTGCGCCGAAGGGTCTAGAAATGGTTGAGGCAAATGCATATTTTTTAATAACAAAAGATAAGAATACCATGGTACGACAAAGTTCGACTAGAAATGGCAGGCCACCCCAAGCCAAAAGAGAAAAAATAGAAAAAATTATGAGAGAGAAAGACATTCCGCCTGAAGCTTTGAGGTCTCTCTATATCCAAAAGAGGGGAGGAAACATTTAGATGGCTGAAAAAACAAAAACTTACACCCTGAATGTGGATGACCCTCTGAGGAGGGACCTCAACTCCTATTGGATTTTAAATGATTTTGCCTTAGATGTTTTGGGAGAAACAACCCTAATGAGGTCTGAATACGGCATACCTTCTCTTGAAGTGTCGATGGACTCATTCTATAAGAAAAGACAAACGATAAAGGTTACAAAGTCGGCCCTATTTGACAATGTTCAGCTTGGGGCAATGACATCCAGTGCCACTTCTACAACATCTTTTCAAAATTATGTTGAAACACGCTTTCTTCCGTATTTTAATTCACACAACTCATCATTGACATCTGACAAGGATACTGTTTTCCAAACTCAAAGTCCAAAAGTGACAAAAGATTTTTCAAATACATCTGATCCGATGGTTGGCATAAACGAGGTTAAAGAAGAATTTATTATTAATTTTCTTGAAAAAAGATTTGAAGATGCGATTGCAATTGATTCTGTCTCCGAGTTGTCGCTGCCAAACTTTTACGAAGTTGTAAAAGTAAACGGTGACCCACCGCAGGACTCATTCTTTGATGACTATGCCAACAATATACCATCTCCAGATTCTAGATATGAAAATATTATGATCTCTATGGATAATTATCGCGATATAGAGAGGGTTAATGGTTATGATAAGATTTTTCCATTAGAAGTAAAATTAAGCCCCTACAATGCGGCCGTGTCAAGAATGACTGGATTTCACGATGCCCTTGATGACTCCAACCTAGACTTAACATTGATGGATTTAATGAGTAGAAATTGGCATGAAGTGCCTTTCGTTGGGCCAATTATGGATACTGCCGCTCAATATAACATGACAGAGCATGAATTTTTAATTTCTGGGGCAAAGAAATTTTCTTCCGGCTCCGTGGACCTCTATTCTCTGGATATATTAGCGTGGGCAAGAGATATACCTGAAGTCATCAATTCTCTGACAGAAGTATCTCCAATCAGTAATCAAATTTATTTAGGACCAGACAACAAATCAATAGATTTGGCAAAAGGAGACGCAGGAAACTTAAAAGAAGTATTATCATCTGCAATGTTTTTAGGAAAAGTAAAAAATCTCGTGAGAGAGAACCTTAGATGCTTTGGAGATATAAATAAGGGCCAGCATAGTTATTCGGAAATCGTCTTTTATCTTGTTGAAAAATACACATCACCAGATGCTCCCGTACCAATTCAAAACATTTGGATTCCAAATTTCGACCAAGCTGATCCGATCGAATATATTGACACACAAGTAAAATACAACAAAGAGTACACCTACAAAGTTCACGCATTTAATGCGGTAATCGGTACAAAATATTATTATGATACCAATACTTTTGCTTCTTCTTTCCCTGTTGATACAATCAAGACAGCCGACGCTGCAACTCTTGATGGTGCAATAAGCGCCGGCGTTACTAGTTTTGGTGATCTCGAACAGTTTGCTGCGGACACACCCGTCACGGTTTCAGCAACATCGCAAAACACTCACTTACCAGCCGGAACAGGACTTGTCGTTAAAAACGACGTATCAACAGCGACAGACTCTAGTTTACCTGATGTGAAGGGCGCCCCAAGCATCCCAAGGAACGAATCAATGGCTGTTGACCCAGACTCTTCCGGAATTGGTAAATTCGCGGTTTCTACATATCTGGGTGCAGATACTGGAATATCTAATCCGCAAGAATATTTTCAAATTGACGTAATTACAGAGCCAACGGTAAAGCTGATAAAGACGGAGTTATTCAATTTTAGTGGCTTTATTCTAGATGACCCGCCGATGATCCCTGATGTTAAATTTACTCCCTATATTGGGGTAGACAATAAAATAACGGTAAATATGCATGCACAAATCGGAGAATATAAAAACAAGCCAGTAATTTTGAATTCTGAAGATTCTGATTTTATTGATTCTTTGAGGTCGGCCAGAGGCTTACCGACAGAATCTCTAATAACATACCGAACGGATGACGAAACCGCCGCATTTGAAATATATCGAATGGAAACAGCGCCGGAAATGTATGAAGATTTTTCAAATAATCTGCTAACGACCGTTTCAACACTACAAAGAGATTCTTTTAGTGCAATATATTCCTGGGATATGTGCTTCTTAGATACAATCATTCCAAATAAAGTGTATTATTATATGGTAAGGTCTGTGGATATTCACGGTCATAGGTCCTATCCGTCTTCGGTTTATAAAGTTCAGATGGTAAACGATTCTGGGGCAATCTATCCCCTTGTTGAAGTAATTGATATGAAGCCGAAAGAAACTCCGAGGATGAAATCGAAAAAATTTAAAAAGTTTCTGCAATTAATACCATCATATTCGCAAATTGCCTTGGATTATAACGGCTCAAATCTGATTTCAAGCGAGGGAATTGTTGTAAATTCAGCCCTCGGAAAAGAAAATAACATAACTTTAGGATTAACATCTCCAAAACTATTTGGAAACTCATCAAACGGTCAAATTTTCAAAATTCGTTTAATTTCAAAAAATACTGGAAAGAAAATTGATTTAAATGTTACTTTTAAAGTGGAAAATGAATTGTAGATTTAATTATTAAAGCACTATTTATAGAGAGAGGAGAAATACTTATGGCTTTTTTGGACAATAGCGGAGACATTATTCTTGACGCTGTTTTAACGGACACCGGAAGAAAGAGACTTGCTCGCGGTGATGGATCTTTTAGGATTGTTAAATTCGCTCTAGGAGATGATGAAATTAACTACGAGACCTTTGATGGCGCAGCAGCACAAGGAGAGAAGGATTTGGAGATCCTACAGACTCCTATTTTGGAAGCTTTTACAAATAATACATCCCAGATGCACTCATTTTTGCAAACGTATACCAATAATCAAACCCATCTGTATTTGCCAATAATGAAAATCAACGACGAGATGCCCGGAAATGCATACAACGAAACATTTAACACATTTTTAGTGGCATCCGACAAAGATACTGCTTGCGCACTTGGTGTGGATTTAAATGTGAAATTAAATCGCGAGGGTGTTTTGAGGGGTTACAACCCCGGGAATCCAACAAGTTGGATCCGCATTGACCAAGGTATCGATAATGATGATGTTAATCCATCAACCGGACTCCCATCTAGTGAATTTTATGAAAATCAATATCTAATTGAAATGGACTCCAGGTTTGGCCAAATTATTGATAAGAAGGGTCAGACACTTGCAGTACCATCTTTTATTGATGACGATCAGGTTGCCTCCTATTATCTGTCCATGAATGTTAACAGAAACTTTGTAAGAGATAATACAGTTAATTCAACAGCAGCGGATAATAACCAGGTTATTGCTGGAGCGAGAGGCTCTATCTTGGAATTTCAAGTGCAAGTTAGTCCGAATTTACAAAACAATAACAGCTTCTTTACTCGCTTGGGCGGGGAGTTTGATTACAGCGGCACCGGATATGACTTTTACTTCATTGACTCGATTATCAGGGTTACTGGACTTACGACCGGTTTCCGGATTGACATTCCAGTTAGGTATGTCAGAAACCTAACCGCGACAACTGGCCCGTGTGATTAAGGATTAAAAGGATAAAAAATGGCTACAATATTCAAAACTTTACTAACTAACGATGTCGCAATGACACGAACTTTGCTAAACGAGGCAATCCCAATTACTGGTTCTGTTGTTTCTGGTACATACGATGATGAGAACGTAAAAAAGAACTTTGCTCA
>CEUX01086929.1_pt1 | contig 11795 bp, 29 predicted proteins | sample 531361 | NCBI WGS metagenome assembly CEUX01 (sample SAMEA2622736, study PRJEB7988) | marine metagenome | isolation source: saline water (ENVO:00002010), including
TGTATGAAGCAAATTCTACGGGCTAAGGTGCCTCTAAATATAGTCACGGGCTATTCATCTTTGCGCTATCCTCGCGGGTCAGACATCATGGTTGCCAAAGGCGACTTCGTAGATGAAGAAGGGTGGCACCTACGCCGAGGAGACAAGGAGCACTTGGTTCCCCGTTCCAATTTTCAAATTCTAACTGTTCACACCACCACCATCAAGGTTGAAACTCTGGTGGACGAGGATGGAAAGTTTGTCGAGACGAGAGAGGAGGTGAGGCGTGGTTAGTATTAGAGAAGAGTTGGCAGCACTCAATCCACAGGCATTATTGGCAGATGGTCTTGACGATGCACTTATCGGTTGGGGCTTACAGGCTACGAAGATGCCGGTGGCAATTTATAACTATGACAAGTGCGTGGAAATATTCATGAGGGATAACGACTGGGACTACGAAGGGACTATCGAGTGGATGGAGTATAACGTGGTGAGCGCATGGCATGGCGAGCACACCCCTATTTTTATGCGGCAGTTCGATGAGTAACTGGAAGAGGGTATATTATGAGTCAGATGAAGACGGGCTTCTCCTGATGCCGTATGGCAAGTTTAAGCGGTGTACTAACTGTGGGAAGTCACTTTCCCGTTGGCGCGAGGAAAAAGACCCAGAGTATATTCTTTACCACGGGTATTGCTCTCGCAATTGTGCAGGCGAACATGGCTATGGAAATTATGTTATTTGAGGTGAGAGATGGCAATTTGTAAACTTTGCTACGAGGACTACAACGACAAACGTCTTGCGCTGGGGTTCTATACCTGCCTTGACTGCGGCGACAGAGCAGCACACCGAGAAGCAAACAGGCGGCGCAAGTGCGTGGCTCCCGCCTATAACAAAGGAGCATACCAGTACGTCGGAGACTTATCCGACGCTTTCAACGCTGGAAAGTAAGTTAGTAACGGGCTTTTAGCTCAGTTGGTCAGAGCACCCGTCTCATACACGGAATGTCCTCGGTTCGAGTCCGAGAAAGCCCACTTTTTAATTCAACAATCAGAGAGAGGTGTCTAATGCACATTGGTAATATGGTTCAAAAACGTGGTTCTAAGGGAACTCTTGGCTACATCGCAAGTCGCGCTCCGATTCATTCCTGCTGGACTGTTCGGTGGACGAAGGGCGATATGAGGGGAACAACCTCGATTGTCCAAGAGAGGCAACTGGTCGTTGCGAAAAAACCTTCCGTTTGACATTCTCTTGACAATTTATTGCTGGACAAACGCGATTAGGTATGCTACATTATAGGGGTAAGAAGGAGAAAGAACATGACGAAAGCTACAACAATCCACTTGAAGAACACTCACTATGTTCTTTATCCCAATGGCAAGAAAGAGCGATGTCACAACCGTGGCACTGCGAACTTCCTCGCCAACAAGTTCAACACTAAGACACGCGAGGTGAAGAATGGCGTATCTAAATAAGCACGACATCGTGCTCATCAAGCATGGCAGCGAATCTATCCAAGCACGGGTGGTTGACATTCGGTGGCGCAGGTTTCGTAAGAGCGCAAGGGATATGGCTCGTAACCCGAATGGCAAGGCGTGGAAGTCTGTGCCCTATGCGGTCTGCGAAACATTCATCGGAGCACCCACTGGGACAGAGTTTATTATTGCTGGCTACAAGCTGAAGAACATCGAAAAGAACGGTGACAAGATGCTTGTTCTTCACGACAAGTACATCGCAGAGTTTGATGGAGGCTGGGTCGAGACACTATTGTCCGAAAGTCATGAGAAGAGGGCGCAATAATGAACCCCAACGACGGATTTGAATACTATACCGAAGAAGAGTTAGAGGATTTTTTCTTTCCAGAAACCTATCCCGATGGCTATCCCGATGAACTTATCCCGCCACACGCCTTTACGGACGATGGAGGACAGAATGTTGAGTGTTAATTTGGACCAGAACTTTGAAGAAGAACTTGCTCACTATGCTTACATGGCAAGCGTGCTGACCGAGTGGATTAGTAACGAGAAGTTGGGCAATCGCTTGTCTGCTATCGACGTTCTTATCTGGTGGGCGATGAGTGCGCCTGCCGAGGCTTAATTTGTAACTTTGAATTGGAGGCGATGACATGAAAGTCAAAGCAGTAAACAAGAAAGTTGAAAAGGCTCTTGGAGTGAAGGTCAATCATCCACCAGACCGCTACAGTCACTACTGGGTTGAGTATGACGACCGCATCCTGTCATGGAGTGCGAATGGTATCGGAGGAGAAGAAGCTGAAGCAACGGGGTATCATATCCGTCGCATTGACGACGAGAGCGACCCGCATACTGACTACTTTGCTGGGTACTTCGTGGACAACCCCACGCAGATGATTCATTCAGTCAAGCCACCTCCCCCCAAATTCAAGGTTGGCACCCTTGTGCGCTTCAAGAACAACAAGCGTAGCCAGCGGTGGGGTGTCGAGGGCAAATTGGGTATCGTTATAGCGGCAGACGGGGGTGGCATGTGTAGTGTGCGTCTCAACGACGGCACGGGCGCTCCGCTGAACGGGCTGAACTCTTACTATGAGCGAGACATGGAGATTGCCAAGATTTGTAATATGCCGAAGTATAGAGAGAAAATGTACCGTATTGTAAGAATGTTCGAAAACGATTGGTGTGAGAATCGAATAATTAAGCGTGGTCTAACGCTGGAAGAGGCGCAAGCACATTGTCGTGACCCAGAAACATCATCAAGCACGGCGACCTCGCGGAAAGCAGTCGCAAGGACTGAACACATGGGTCGATGGTTTGATGGCTACGAATCAGAATAAGACCAATAACTTATGCGGGTTTCCCGCTGCCGCACAGCAGTCAGGTAGGGAACCGTCAGGGAAAGGGTGTGCGACCCAGACCTGTCAGGAGAGGGTTCGAATCCCAAAACCGCAACCTTTTAATTTGTAACTTTTCACTGGGAGCATGACATGGCAGAACCACAAGAACTTACTGTTTGTATCGCTGTCTATCAACACAAGCATGGCGAAGAACTGTCCGTCTTTCGGACACTTGAAGGGGCTAAGTCCCATCTTCGCGAGATTGCCAAGGAATTCTATGAAGGCTGGAGCCACGACGCACCGCATATCGGTGACACGGAGGCGTGGGACAAGATTGTGGAGAATTGGCATGTGATGGCAGGCTGGACCGAGTTTATGAAAATCGAAGCGAGAACCCTACAAGACTAACAAAGGAGAATCCAATGACCAGAAAGCACTTCAAGAGAACAGCACAGATTATTTCTAAGATTCAAGACCCGCAGGTTCGACGAGCCACGGCACTTTCTTTTGCCGTCTGGTTCAAGGAAGAGAACCCAAGGTTCAAGACGCAGACCTTCATGGAAGCGTGCGAGCCTTAACAAGTCTCTTACAATTTGTCCCTTGACAGGGACACAAAACGTGATACATTAGAGGGGAAGGGGGCACGGACCATGAAGCATTTTGTCGTCAACCCAGACCGGAGCATGTCTTTTGGTGATATGGAATGTATCTTTGGTCCCTTGGATGGGACAGAAGATATTGTATCAGTAGACAGTGACGACCTCGCGGTGATGGCAGCAGAAGCAGGGGTGTTCAAGTCACGGGGGGAAGCGAGAAGGAATGGCTTGAGTGGTCCGTGCCCCAACGGGCTATGGCAATTTGGAACCAAGAAGAAGAGATTCTGGGTCTGGAACCCTAAGTCGCCCACCGGAAAGGTCACAGTCAATCTTAATTTTGACAAGACAAAACGGTGGTTCGGAGAGTAAAGGGTTGTTAGCTCAGTTGGTAGAGCACCGGACTTTTAATCCGATGGTCATAGGTTCGAATCCTATACAACCCACCACTTTTAATTTGTAACTTTCAACAACCGGAGGCAACATGGAAAACATGGAAGAAACAATCGAGAGAATCACATCTGTGTGCGACAGAATCCAACAGGAGATAGGCAAGCGAATTGCAGAGGTTGTAGAGCATGACCTTGAGGGTCTTACGGAGTCGATGGCGAGGATGCCGCTTTGGACGGAGAAGTGCTTTGATTCCGAGACAGCGGCACTCATTGGCGTATGGGACCGCTTAAACTCCACAGTAGGTGACTTGTTGATGCTCGACAACGAGGACGATGACTGGGAGGGCGACGAGGACCAGATGTCTTTGGCTGAAGATGACTTCTTTCAAGCGGGTGTCGATGCAAGAGAGGCTACGAAGGAAAGGGCACGCGCAACGTGGAAGGGTCAACAGAAGGTCATCCAGTTGGACCCATACTCACACCCAGATGAGGAAGCTAATATTTGAGGTATAGTCGGGGCGAGGATAACTAATAAAGGAGGCGTTCAAGTTCACAGATGAACGCGAGGGTGTTTAGTTCTGCTAATAGGTGTAGACCACATACCCAGAGCCATTATGGTAGTTGAAAGGTGAATAGCGAGTGGTAGCGCGGCGAAGACAGCGACCCCTCGCCCCGATTCTTTTTTGTGTTGACATTCTCTTGACAACTTAGGACTTGCAATCTGGTGCAGGACCGGCTATATTGTATATGTAACGCGGGAGGTAACACATGGCACGCACGACACTGGGCGACAGACTGACTGCTCTTTCTAAGGACGGAAACCTATCTCAACGCGACCGTGAGTTCGCGGCAAGCCTTCTGAAGAGTTATCTTCGTAAGAACACGTTGAGCGCAGGTCGTCGCCCTTGGGTTGACAAGCTGGAGGCTCGCGCTGCTGAAGCCGCAAAGACCCCCAAGGGTGAGGCACCCATCGAATTTGTAACTCTCCGAGAGGCAATCCTCGCTGCCGAGGGTGATGGCACTTGGGCGTTTCGTTTTGTAACTTCCATCATCGAGCAGGTGCAGCGAGGAGGCACGCTTTCTGAACGTCAGCAATACCATCTCGACAAGATACAGGCAGACTACACCGACAATTGGGACCAAGAGTACCGCACCACCTATCGTGAGGGTGCGTTGGTGCTCGCTGGGTTCTATCGTCGTGGGAGCCTCCCATACTGGAAGGATATGGTGGCAAGCATCCTCGACAACGAGAGTTATGTGCCCCGCAAGACCTCCTTTATGAAGTTGTGGAACAACCGATATGCCAAGCGTGTCATCGAGCAGTCCTCTGTCGAGCCTTCGTTTGCAGTTCGCGACGGTGTTCAGCTTCGCAAGAACCAGACCACTCGGACAAAGTATTGGAAGTACATTGGAAAGAAGGCATTTATCCTCTCTGATGAGGGCATCATCGAGGCAGTCAAGGGTGGGCGCGGCTATACTGTCCTGTTCGCTGGCGACCCTCGCCCCATCGTCATTGAAGAACGCTACTTGATGAGGGCACGATGATGAAAGTCGGTGACTTGGTAAGGTGCCCGCCCGTCAACAGCAAGTGGGACGCAGAGAGAGAGTGGGGCGTCTTCGTTGGGCACGAGAAAAGCATCTTTGACGATGGCACCAACACCCACAGTTATGTTTGGGCGAAGGGCAAGAAGTTAGTATTCCTCACCAGAGAGTTGGAGGTAGTCAATGAAAGTAGGTGACTTAGTAAATTGTCCAGCGGTTGTGAGTGAGTCTCCAGCCAATCTTGATACGCCAGCGTATCTTGGCGTCGTCATCGCGGTAGGTGATGCACTTGCGGAAGTGGCTGGGGGGCACGACATTGACGGAATTGTAAATTGGCAGGGCAAGCAGGGTCAGACCCTTTGGGACATAGAAAAATTGATGGTGGTGGGTGCAAGATGATTGAGGTTGGGACATTAGTAAAGTTCAGTGCTCCAGACTTCTTCGCAGCGAGTCGCAAAGACTACCCCTCTTTTGGCGTCGTCATCAAGCGGCACGTCCATTCCGACAAGGAGCGCAAGATGTTGGACCGCTTCACGGTGGACGGGAGGGAGTTGAAGGTTTGGGAAGTCCACTGGATTAACGGGAGGACAACGAACGAGCATGAGTGCTATCTGAAGGAGGTTAGCCATGACAATTTGTAACTTTGAGGTTGGCGACTTGGTGCGTTGCAATTTGACCAAGGACATCGGGGTTGTCCAGAAGGTAGACAAAGAATATTATGGTGCGAGGCAGGCTTTCAAAGTCTACGGGGCAAAGAGAGGGCAGGCAATCCACGGGGGCATGGTGAACGGCATCGGAGCCACAGAGCATGGTATCAGAGACAGGCTCCTCGTTCAGTGGACGACTGATTATACGAAAAGGCGAGTTCCAGACTGTGAAATGAAGCATTACGTTGAATCGAGGGATGTAAAGAATGTCAAAGAGATGTAAAGACAGGTGCCACTTCCTTGACTTCTCTCCATATCGTGATACATTGTATATGTAAGCGAAAGAACTTTGTAACTCTGCCCACTTGGAGGCTCATATGTCATGGAACGGAACCGTCACTTGTTCACACTGTTGGGAACGAGGACACAACAAGCGGGGTTGCCCCAAGCTGAAGGCTGAGATTGCAGAGCGTCGGGAGGAGAATCCAGAAGACTGGCGCGTTCGGATGTACGACCAGCGTCGTGAGGCTACTTCTCGCAAGGGTGAGAAGCGGAATTGCACCTACTGTGGCGAGCAGGGACACAACCGGCGAACCTGCGCCATTCTGAAGACGCACGTCGCTGCGCTCCAGAAGGCAGGCGTCGAGTGGCGTCGGAATGTCGTCTCCGCGCTGGAGAGTGCGTCACTGGGTGTCGGCTCCATCATCGTCGAAGAACGCTGGTCGAGCAAGACTCGCTACCTCGTCACTGGTATTGGGTGGGAGGGTGCGACCTATCTTTCTAAGGGTCGAGCGTTTCTGCGGGTGCGTGACCTCGCCCAACTTACAACCGGCGAGCGTGGTTGCAACCTGCCAGTGATGGCAGGGCTTGGGGGCAGCGCCTACTTCAACGAGAACCTGACCATCCTCGCGGCGAAAGGCGACATCTCGGTTCCCGCAGGCTGGGTTGAAGAGGGCATGACCGTGAAAGATGCGAAGGAAGAATTGAGAGAGCGTGAGTCTTGGATGTTCGAACGGCGCTTCCCAGAGGCAGCATCCCATTTGTAAACTGTGTGTCAAGGGTCCGATTCGGTCCTTGACTTCTTCCCCAGACGTGATACATTGTATATGTAAGCGGGAGATGTTCTCCCATTCTTCCTGACCCCTCCACGGAGTTTTCATCATGGCAACAATCGACTTCAAGACCTTCACTTCCATCGCTCCCCACGTCCTCGCGCAGAAGCTCCCCGTGATGCTTCGCGGTCGTCACGGTGTGGGCAAGTCCGAGGTGGTCTACCAGACCGCTCGCGACCTCGACCTCCCCGTCGTGGAGCGTCGTGCTTCACAGATGACCGAGGGTGACCTCATCGGTATGCCCGATGCTGACTCCACGATGACGGAGCAGGGCAATAAAGTAACTTCTTGGAACGCCCCTGACTGGCTCATCCAAGCGTGCGAGAACCCCGTCGTCCTCTTCTTGGACGAGGTGGACCGTGCGACTCCAGAGGTGCGTCAGGGCATCATGGAATTGACCGACTCCCGTAAGATTTACGGTCGTCATCTTCATCCTCAAACCCTGATTATCGCTGCTGTCAACGGTGGCGAGGAGTGCGGGTCGCAGTATCAGGTTGGCGAGTTGGACCCTGCCGAACTTGACCGCTGGTGGGTTGTCGATGTCGAGCCTACCGTCGAGGACTGGCTCGCATGGGCGAAGGACAACGTGGACTCCTTCGTCTGGGACTTCATCAACGGCAACCGTGGGCACTTGGAGCACACTGGTGAGTACGAGCCGAACAAGGTGTACCCTTCGCGTCGGTCTTGGAAGCGTCTGTCGGATACGATGACCACCGCAGGTCTGCTCGCAGACCCTCGTCAGGGTCTTGAGCCTCTCTTTGTCCTCGCGACTGGGTTCGTCGGGTTCGAAGGTGCGGTCGCTCTGCGTGACTTCGCCCAGAACTACGACCGTCAGGTCACTGTCGAGGATGTTCTGACCCACGGCAAGGTCGAGAAGACCGCAGACTTCAGCGTCATCGAGCACGTCGCTCTGGTGGACAAGATGGATGCTGCCGAGGTGTTCCAAGCAGTGCTCACGACCGAGCAGGTTCAGAACCTCGCAGACTACTTTGTAACTATGCCTTCCGAGCCTGCGATGAAGTTGTGGGAGGTGCTGGGTCGTCAGGAGTGCAGTGACGAGAATGTCATGAACCTCCACGGTGCGACCTCATCGGGTGGTGTGTCTGTCGCAGACCACCTGACCATCATGCTGACTGGTGGGCTTGAGTAGTCAGCAGCGGGGGGGCATCGCGCCCCCTCGCCTTTCTTTTATTTGTAAGTTTCTCGCGGGAATTTTTTTCCCATCAACAACCAAGAGGTGCTCTATGCTTTCTGCAATTACTAACTATGTTCGACGACACGACATCGACTACGCCGATGTGATGATGATGACTCTGGCGTTCATGCTCATGCTCCCTGCCTTGACATTGGCAGGCTACGGTATCTACGCTTCCATTGGGTTTCTCGTCGGTTCCTGACATTATGTTTACACGCTTGGGGTGGACTTTCTGCCCCTCGCGTGATACATTGTATATGTAAGAAGGAGTTCTCATGACCACAAATTTTGACCTCAATCAACACACCGCTCGCCTCCTGCTCGACGAGCCTTTCTTTGCTGCGCTCTCGCGTCGGATGGACAAGCGAGTGCTCACCAGCATCCCGACCGCAGGCGTGAAGCTCAATGCCGACACCGCTCGTTACGAGTTGGTCTACAACCCCAAGTGGTTCGAAGAGTGCATCGCTCGTCGCGAGGAGATGGGCGACAAGGGTGCTGCTCGTTACCGCTGGGTCAAGGGCACGCTCATTCATGAGTTCATGCACATCGTCTTGGGTCACGTTGCTGGTCGTCTGCCTTCCGATGGCATGTCGATGGACTGGAACATCGCAGGCGACCTCGCTATCAACAGCGACCTCATGGGTGCCGATGGCGACCACATGCTGCCTCCAGAGTGCTGCTTCCCGACTGAGGGTCCGTTTGCTGACTTTGAGGCTGGGTTGTCTGCCGAGGCATATTATAAAATGATTCAGAAGAAGCGTGAGGAGGAAGAGGGCGAGTCTGACGAGGGCGAGTCGAGTGAGTCTGGTGAAGGCGAGGGCGAGGGTCAAGGTGGCGAAGGCGACGAGGATGGCGAGGGTCAGGGTTCTGGTTCTGGCGACAACGGTGAGCAGGGCGAGAGCGAGGGCGAAGGTTCTGGGTCCGGTGGTTCTGGTCAGGGTCAGTCCTTCGACGACCACTCCGGTTGGGGTGGCGAGGGTGCCGAGGACCAGCAGGCTCGCGAGATTGCGAACGAGCGCATGAAGGAAGACATCCGCAAGGCAGCAGAGGAAGCAGACAAGGCGGGTTCTTGGGGTACTTGCTCCGCACGCACCAAGCAGGACATCAAAGAGATGCTCCGCACGACCGTTGACTGGCGAGCAGTCCTTCGCTACTTCTGTCGCACGACCGTCAAGGCGAACAAGCGAAACACGGTTCGTCGCCTCAACAAGCGTTACCCCTTCATCCACAGTGGCAACAAGGTGACACGCTACGCTCGCCTCGCGGTCAGCATCGACCAGTCTGGGTCCGTCTCCGACTCGATGCTCTCTGCCTTCTATGCCGAGTTGAACAAACTTTCTAAGTTTGTGGAATTCACGGTCATCCCCTTCGACGACCAAGTGTTCGAAGATGGTGTCCACGTCTGGAAGAAGGGTGCTCGTTTCGACAAGAAGCGTTACTGCTGCGGTGGCACCAACTTCGACGCACCGACCAAGTTCGTCAACGATGGCAACTTCGACGGTCACATCGTTCTGACCGACATGTACGCGCCTAAGCCTGTGTCGTCACGTTGCCCACGCATCTGGATGACCGACCGTCACGGTGCCTCGTATCCCTACTTCAAGACCAACGAGCGGGTCATCGCAGTGGAGGACAAATGAGCGACATTTGTAACCTCAAGGCGGGCGACCTCGTTCGTATCTCGCCCATCACTTCCGACCTCACCCTCGACTGGCAAAAGAGGGTGGGTTTGGTTCTCAAGGAGGATGTCTATCCGCCCGAACGCTATCTCTCTCCACCACCACATGTAGCAAGATGGACTTGTAACTTTGGTGGTGAGATTCGAAGTGTTTCAGAAAGTTGTTTGGAGAAAGTACAATGATTGAAATGATTCAAATTCCCGTGCCCCTGCTCATTGGTGTGCTTGGCGTCTTGGTTGGTTATTGCTTTGGCGTGATGGAGAACCGATGAAAGCAGGTGACTTGGTAAAGATTAAAGGCACCAGTATGGTGCATCTCGTCATGCGGGTTGATGTCCTTGAGAGCCACGATGGGGTTCAGCGTTGGGTCACCTTGCATGGTCAACCTGTGCCATATAAAGATAGCAAAGTGGAGGTAGTCAATGCAAGTCGGTGACTTGGTAAGGTGCCCGCACGTCACCGTATCGCACAAGTGGAGTTACGCAGGGGAATTAGGTTTATTCCTTGGGTACGAAAGCAGCAAGCACCACAGTTATGTTTGGGTGAGGGGAGAAAAGTTAATGTTTCTCACCAGAGAGTTGGAGAAGGTCAATGAAGGCACAAAGTAAATATTCATTCAAGGTGGGCGACCTCATAAGGAACAAGAACACGGGCAGGTTCAGCATCGTGATTGAAGTGCTTTCTAACTTTGCAGGAGGCGAACGCTTCATCGAGTATGGGACACCGAACCAGTTATGGCTCTCTTTGGGTGACACATGGACAAAGGTGACAAGATGAAAGTAGGTGACTTGGTGAGAGGTACTCCAGCCACATCGCCCGAATACGGCACGATGAGTGTTGGCATTATTGTGGGCATCAATCCGCTTGATGGGCGAATAATGGTACAGTGGAGTGATATGCCAAAACCCTATCCCGAACCTCGTCATTATTTGAAGGTGCTCAATGCAAGTCGGTGACTTGGTTCGTGGCTTAGGCTATAGGCAACCGTATGGAATTGTCCAAGAGGTAAAGAAAGGTGGTTGGGTTGTGATTCACTTCTTTGAGAAGGTTGCACCTTGGGTTGGCAGAGGACACCAAATTAGTTTCCCGATGGAAGTGGCAGAGAGGAAGTATAAAGTTATCTCATCCAAAACAGAAAAGGGTCGAGGACATGAAAATTAAAAAGATACCAACAGAGTATAAGAGAGGAGACTTGGTAAAGCACAAGTCATTCATATACTTCAGTGAGAGAGGAGAGTTAGGTATAGTCTTAGGAGCAGAGAAGAGAGAGAACCCTATCCTGTTAAGCCAAGAAGAATTGTTTGAATGGGTAGAGGTGTATATGCTTGTAGGAAAGACAGTCCTAACCCTTCCAGCTACGTCCTTATGCAAGGTGGGAGAGAGTGGAGGAGAATGGTACGAAGTGGGTTTCGGTGATACCGAAGTGGATTATTATTCCAATCCAGAGATGCTTTGTATAGAGTAAAGAGAGAGAGGGTAGAAAGGGGAAGTATCAAGTCGATTTTCTATGGTTTGTCAAGGACAATTATTTGTTTGACAAGTAAGGCATAACCGGCTATATTAGAGGGAAGGAAACATGTCTAAGTTCGATAAATTCATTGGTTCACTACTGCTGCTTTGCTATTCTGGCTTGCTCTGGATGTTTAGCTTTTGCGGTGGGTATATTCACGCTTACTGGGGATGGCTATAATGGAGAGGGCAGGTAAACTGGTTAGGCATAACGTCACAAGAGACTGGGGCATAACCGTAGGGGATTCTGTGCTTCACTCTGGCAGGTTCTGGGTTCACTGGTTGACCAACCAATTTGATGATGGCATGACTGTTACTGAAGAACCCTCGACAGACATTCA
>CEUX01026695.1_pt1 | contig 11780 bp, 17 predicted proteins | sample 531361 | NCBI WGS metagenome assembly CEUX01 (sample SAMEA2622736, study PRJEB7988) | marine metagenome | isolation source: saline water (ENVO:00002010), including
ACCCTCATCGCGACCTCGGCCTGCTGGTCAAGGCTCTCGACACGGCGGTTGCTATTGGGGGTAAGATCTCAGGAGCGGTCGGTCGAGCACAGGACGGCCCGGATGCCGAGAGGGCCCGCGCACTGGTCGCTGACGATAAGGCCGCAGCCGCAAGGGCGCAGGCCGCATCAGCGGAGATGGGCGACGCAGGCATGTCGCCTGCCGCCGCAGCGTTCACAGGCGCCCAGGTGGTCGACACCGCCCCAGCCCCCGAAGGTGTTGAGATCACAAGCACTCCAGACCGGGGCAGCAGCATCGTTCCAGGCGGGATGCCAGCAACACCATCACCGGAGGATGCCCGCCAAGCGACGGCTGAGGCTGATTACGGGGAGGGTTACGCGATCGGCACTGAGATCGGGAGGGCGATGACTGCTGGCCGTGGCCAGACCATGCAGCAAACAATGGCTAACCGACAGGCTGCTGCCGGTGGCGGCCTGGGCGCCATGACACTCAATGAGGCGTGGGACACGATGCGCACGCAAGATCCCGCGTGGTCGTCAGGCACGAGAGCGCCATCCATCTCCGACGTAAGGGCATGGGCCTCTGAGCGCGGCATGCCTATTATGGAGGGGTCTGGCGGATTTGTCGGCACCAGCCACCCACGCCAAGACCCAGAACTGCTCCGAAGGCTTGCCCAAGACGCCAAGCGTGCCGGAATGGCCCTGGCCAGGCAAGGGATGTATGCGGACGCCGAGGCGGAGCTTCAGCGCTCGCTTGGCCTATTCCAGGACCCGGACACCGTTTATAACCTAGCAGTGGTTGCAGAAAGCTCTGGGCGCCCTGATGTGGCGCGTAAGAGATATGCTGATGCGGCCAGGTTGTCAGTCGAGGCCGACGCTCCCTTCGACCGTTTTGACGAGTCCGTTGCGAAGGCTGGCTCGGTTGACCTGTACCCAGGCATCGAGTCCGAGGCCGGCCCAATCATGCGAGCCGCCGGCATCTCACAACCCGCCCTCACCTCCACGGTGGGAGGGCCTCCGCCAGCAGTAGCGCCACCTGCCCCCACGGGGGCCCAGGTGATCACACCAGCACCCACTGCAGGCAGGTCTGAGCAGGTCCGAATGGTCAACGAGCAGGCCGTGCAGGGTAACATTGCCCCGGCCGCCGAGGATGCTCTTGTCACAGCAGAGGCTGTGACCAAGGCCAACGACCTATGGCTCACTGCCGCTGAGCTTCAGCGCCTTGACCTCGGTACGCTCCAGGCCCTTGGGGCCTTCGCTGACACCCCTCAGAAGCGCGCCATGCTGATGGATGCGATCAGGAAGAACCCTGACGTCCAGCCCACGAGCGTGTCTGACCTCCTCGGCATGGGCAAGGACCATGTCGCACGAGCGCAGGCCCCGGCACTGGCGGCGATGAAGGGGGCGAAGCCTAAGAGCACCGCCGACCTGGCGAAGAAGATCTATCAGATGCGCCTCGATGAGCACCGCGCCCGCATCAGGCAGGCTGAGGAGGCCAGGCGCGCTGATATCCATCCACACGAGATTGAGAGGCGACGGCTCGCAAATGAGGCCGCCGTCAGGAAGAGGGAGTTTGAGACCAGGACCGCTGGCGTGCGGGAAGCCAAGCTTGAGGCAGACCTGCGTAATCTGCGCGCACTGGCCGATAAGCGTGAGCGCGAGAACGCGCGAGCCGCTAAGCGCGCCAAGACATCCAAGCGTGGCGGGGCCGCCTACAAGAAGCGCGTTGGTGACCGCATCAAGCATAACGACCAGACCACTGCTTGGATCAGGGCCGAAGGGTTCAAAGCCGAGGGGAAGCCAGTTCCTGACGACATCGCACAGGCGATGGGTGACTACGCGGGCCTGTCAAAAGCCGACATCCTTCGCAAAGAGGAGACGATCGCGGGCGGCCGTGGCAACCTTATGGACCTAAAGAGGGTGGTGGACGCGATACCCAAGCCGGCCAAGCCGCCCACGACCTCGTCAGGCAGGGCTATGGGCGAAGCCAAGGATGCTCTCGCGAAGTACCTCACCGCTGCAACTGTATATATGCCCAGCGGACACCCCGTTATCGGCGACAAGGCCCTGATAGAGGCCGCCGCCATGGATGGCGCCAGTGCAGGCACCGTTGACGCCGCCATCGATGCGCTTGAGCGAGAGGAGAAGCGCATGCTCGAAGCGGAGGCCGCCACTACGGACATAACCCCTGTCAGGAATGCAAGAGCGGCACTCGCCAAAAAGCGACGGCTCATGCCAGAGGCGGGAGAAGGCTTTGACCCCTCTAGCATGTCCGACGCAGAGTTGAAGGCGCTGGCCAAATGACACCAGAGCAGCGAGCAGCGCGCAGGGAGCTTGCCCGCAGGGAGCTTGCCCGCAGGGAGGCGGCGAGAGCCGCTGCGGAGCCCGCCCCTGAGCCGATGCCAGAGGCACCCCCCACCGCAGAGCAGATGGAGGCCGCCGGCTTTGGTGACCTTGCTGAGACCATGCGCGGGTTTCAGCAGTATGAGGAACCCCCTGGGCCTGTTGAGCAGCTTGGGCGCGCGGTGGTTGGTCGCGGCTCTCAGTTTGCCAGGAGCGCGGTAGAGGCGCCCATCGCTTGGGCTGCGGCGGAGACCGGCCCCGCAACCGAGGAGAATCTTCGCTCCCTTCTTGCGGAAGAGGGCTTTGACTGGGATCGATGGAAGGCGTATGTGGACGAGGCGGCCACTGGCACAGATGCGCGCAAGTCAAGGGAGGCTGAGTTCGCCAAGGCGTTCCCGATCACGAGTGGAGCGGGACTCAGCAAGCCCGCCTCACTCCTTGCCCAGGCCGCTATCGAGCCACGCCTTGAGGCGTGGAGGGAGTGGGAGGCTGAGGCCTACGATCCGAGCGAGCCGGACATGTACAAGGCCCTCGACGCGCTCACGAAAGGCAACGCGGCACCGTTCGCCCAGTTTCTCGGAGAGGGGATTGTCGGGTCGGTGCCAGGTATCGCGGCGGCGCTTATATCTTCACCCCTCGTTGTTGCGTCCTACGTAAACGATATCGCACGCAGTCGTGCGGAGAACAACAACCGCCCGATCGAGAGGGGAGACATCGTTGCGGCTGTTCCTGCCGCAGTCGGTATCGCCGGGATGGAGAAGGTCGGGATAGGGAGCTTCTCTCGCGGCGTTGGTCGCGGGTTCGTGGGCGAGGGAGTCACCGAGGCCGCACAGGAGACGCTACAAGCCGCAACAGAGGAGGTCGGCACTGAGAAGGGCTTTGACCTTGCCGAAACACTCAAGAGCCGAACAGCCCCGGCCGCTGTCGTTGGTGGGTTCACGGGCGGTGTTGCTGGCATCCCATCGTCCGCCCTGTCCCGCCGCCGAACACCCACTGACACCACCCCAACAGCGCTTCCTGAAGCAGCGCCCATTGTTGAAGAGGTCGTTGAGACCGTTGATGCGCCCGCTGAGGTTGTTGATACGCCCGGCCCAACATATCAGCGCTCAGAGCTGGAGCGAGCGGTGGATGCCGCGATCGATCTGGAGGATGGCGCGGCTGATACTCGCAGACGTGTGGCGGAATCTGAGCGCAGGGTCAGGTCCTCCGTGCCAACCAGGCCAGGTGTTGAGGCCGAGCCAAGGCGGAAGACATCATTCGAGAACCAGGCTGACTCGGACCAGTCCATGGCCGACGCCGTTCGACTGGCCGTTAGCCCTGATGCGCCCATCTCCGAGGTTGCTGGCGCAGTAGCCCGTGCTGTCGGCGGCGAGGCCCAGGCAAAGGCCGGGATAAGGGACGCAAGGGCCGCTAAGAACGAAGACACTGTCGCCTTCCTTGAAGAACTCGGCAACTCTCCAGAGCAGATAGCAGCCATCATGGCCCGCGAACCCGTCAGCTATGCCCAGGCTCGCGCCAGCCTGGTGGATAGCGGCATGCTCACGTCCATTCAGGATGGCAGGGTGGTTGTTCCAGGCTCAGTCCAAACTCTTGCCAACGACGTTGTGTTTAGGGGCAAGCTGCCGGATGCGACTGAGACCCTCGCGCTCTTGCACTCCATGGTGATGACGAAGCGCGCGTACAAGCGCGCCATAGCCAATGCGGCCCAGATTGACCCCAACGATTCGGGCGCTCTCGAAGCAGCCAACAAGGACCTGTCGGCCCTCCTGAAGGATGCCGAGCACTACGCTAAGGCCAACACCCTCGGCGGGTCAGCGGTCGGCAGGGCGCTGAGGTACAGAAGGTTCCGCGTTAACGAGGACATGGACCTCGTTGACGCCATTACGCTTGCAACCATCCGCAATAAAGCCCCCCTCTCTGAAGATCAGCGGCAGGTCATCAAGGACATCTTCACCAAGGCTGATGCGGATATTAAGACCGCCTCAGCGAAGAGGGTGAGGCTGTTTGAGAAGCTCAAGGAGGCGCGCAAGGACCTACGCAAGGCTGAGCGGGATGGGGTCAAGAAGGCCATAGCTAGCGCCCAGCGCCGCGTGGATGACCTGGAAGGCGGCATCCTTGAGGCGGACACGTCTATCCGCGCAGCCAAGGCTGAGAAGGAGATTAGCCCCGATGTAGGCTCAAGAAGCCGGGCTCGCCGCAGGTTCGTAGACCCAGCCATGGAACTCGCGGACATGTCCCGCGCACTGAAGTCCACCTTGGATGACAGCGCCCTCATGCGCCAGGGCCGTGAGCTTTTCTTCAAGTCGCTGTTTGACCTTGATAACCAGGCAGGGCTAAAGACCATTGGCCCCGCTCTCCGAATGCTTACCACCGGGAGAAGGGGTCGCGCCTACGCGCGTCGCCTGCAAGAGGGCATCCTCAAGCGTGATATGCAAGCTGCATCTGAGTACGCAGGGCTTGAGCTTGCCGAGATTGAGGGCGCTGGCGATAGCCACTCCTTCGGCGTCGACCCCCGCACAGAGAAGTTCCAGACGAACGTGTTCGAGAAGGGACCGTTCCGCAGATGGCTTGGCAAGCACATCGTCTACCCAAGTCAGAACGCTTACTCGTACACGCTCAACGCCTTGCGCGTCTGGTATTTCGACAAGAAGGTCAAGGAGATAGCGAGAAAGATCGATCCCAGCCTTGGCCCCAACCCCACCGCCAAGCAGGTGATGGAGGTTGTGCCAAAGACGGACCTTCAGTTTGTTGCCAACTACATCAACTCGTCCACAGGCCGTGGCAAGTGGAAGCTGTCAGACAAGATGGTCAAGAACGCCGACGGGTCGTTTGATCCGATCACAGGCGCAGCCCGCACGTTCCTGTATGCGCCAAGGTACACCCTGTCCCGGTTTGAGCACGCCCTCAAGGTACCAATGCTGGCCGCTTTGCCTGCGGCCAAGAAGATGGCCCCAGCGCTGGCCGGTGTTGGTCCTTACGGCAAGCTGTCTGACGCTGCACGCGGCAGCATGGCCAAGGCCGCCTATGGTGAGCTTGGTTTTGGGCTCGTGCTTGGGGCGCTCGCGGAGATAGCGGCGGCCACCACTAGCGGTGACGAGCCGGACGATGCGTTCTGGGACAAGTTCCTCAACCCAGGCAGCGCGGACTTTGGGAAGATTGTTATCGGCGACATGCACCTGGACTTCACAGGGGGCCTTGGTCCGACCTGGCGCCATGTTCTGGCTCAGATCTATACGATGGACGAGGGTCCGCGCCTCTTTGAGTTTGAGTCCCGGCGTCTTGGTCAGCTCATCAGGAACAAGATGCACCCGTTCTGGTCTCAACTCTACGCCATCGGCACAAACGAGGACTACCTCGGCCGACCGCTGACTGAGGCGGAGTGGGAGTGGACTCTCGATGACATGGACGAGAAGGCGACCTATATGCTTGAGCGCTTCGTCCTCCCTGCGGCGGGTGCGTTTACCCCCATCATGCTTGAGTCTGGGTACGAGCACTTTGCTGGCGAGGAGACAGGCCCCCTTGATGGCGCTGAGCTTCTCAAGAGGGCCGGCGGTGCGGCGGGCGAGTTCCTCGGCACAGGCGTCAGCCGATACGTCCCAGATGAAGGACGGTACGGCGCTGCCGGAAGGCGCAGGCGTCCCTGGGCACAACCCAGGCGTGACTGGTCACAGTGATAACCCTTATGCAAGACCTCATCCGCGCAATCATGTCGAGGCTCAGGCCGCATGATGCGCTGGCATCAGTCGCTGAGGCGTGGCTTGAGCAGGGCGCAACGGAGAGCGAGGGCTCCAATGCTGGGCCCGACGTGTCCTGGTTCATCCATGACGGAGGCGGCAACCCCGACAAGCGCCCACCCTGGTGTGCGTACTTCGTCTCCTCGTGCTGCCGTCAGGTCTCAAGGGCCGGGTTCGATATCTCCTACGTGCGCTCCGGTCGAGCGGTTAGCCATTGGATCAAGGCCCCCGAAGAACGACGCGTGGCCCGTGATGATATCTGGAGCATGCCCAACCCTCGTGGTCTCATCTTCGTGAGGACCAGGCTCTCAAAGCCTGTGTCCGAGAGGGCCAAGGTTCTTGATGGCATGAACCGACAGGGGCATACAGGCATCGTTGTCAGCGTTGACAAGGTTGCGCGCACGGTCACCTGTGTCGCCGGGAACTCCAGCGGATACGGTCACAGCCGCGTGTCTGGTGGTGGCGCTGTTGCCATGGAAGTGATGCAAGATGGTGACGAAGCGTGGCAAAGGCTGGTAGGCTTCGTTCAGGTAGTCGAGCGACCAAAGGATGTCTCATGAAATACCTCATCGTTGCAGCGCTTTTGTTCTTCCCTGGGTGCGGGAGCACTTACCACTTGGCCACTGGCGGGTGGAAGCTGGGCAAGGTGGCGGGCGAGGGTACTTGCCTCGTTGTTCACAGCCCCGCCGACCCTGAGGTCGTGCGCGTATGTATCGCTGCACCTGAGAACCTAAAGGTCAGCAAGACCGTTGCGAAGGAGCTTTGCGGTGGCACTCAGTGATAGCGACAAGGACTTCTTAAAGATCCCAATCGTCACCGCAACCTTCCTTGAGGTGCTCGGCAAGACGACCGGGGTAGACACCTTCCAGGCCGCTTCACAAGCCCTACAACTTGTGCCGATCGAGCAAATCGCGGAGTCTCTCGCAGCACTGAGGACCGACGAGGTCTTCATTGAGGCCGGCACCATCGAGATCGACGGGGTCGGGATCGAGATCGTAGACGATGAGGACCTGTAATGATTAAGAAAGTACACTCAGCACCCATTGATGCACCTGAGACTGGCGTTGTCGCCGCTGCGGTTGTGGCATGCGTCCTTCACCTGACAGGACTTGTGGTCCTGGACCCCACCGACTACGGCGTCGCCCTTGGCGCAGTGCTTACGCCTCTAGCGATGTTCGTTCTGCGCATCGCCATGGCCTTTGGCAAGAAGGTCGAGGTCGCGGTTGAGGCAGAGGAAGAGGAGTAGTCATGAACTCCTGGGTGAAGAGCAACGTCGTTGCCCTTGCGACATGGTTTGGCGTCCTGCTGTCTCTTGTAGCGGCGGGCGCGGCCAATATCGCTTTGGCCGAGAACACCCAGAAGGACCTCGCCCAGAAGGTTGCAATCCACGAGGAGGACATCGTCCGCCTTGAGTCTGACGTGCGCTCTATTCGTGAGCAGCAGGCCCGTCTCGTCAAGATTGCAGAGAAGACTGAGACGGTCCTTAGTGACCTCAGTCAAACGACGGCTGAACTCAAGGTGATGGTGCAAACCATCAAGGACTGATGTTCATCCATGTGGATGACGAGGACCTTCTTGAACTACTCACCGACGCCGTCCTGAGGCTGGAGAGTGGTTCCCTCATCGTTATCACCGACGCGGACGAGCCGCCCTCCAGCGTTGACGATGGCTACCCGTTCCTTGTACCACCATGGGGAGAGGCGTGATGCCTGACAGTCTGGTCTCTCAGTTGTTTGATTTCGGAGCCTTGGGCATCTTCGCGGGATTCCTTATCTGGCAGCACCTTGGGATGCAGAAGCGTCTTGATAAGCTGGTTGAGGGCTTTCAGGAGCAGATCGACCGCATCGACAAGAGTTTCGACGAGCGTTGCGAGACCATCAGGTCGAGGTACGACAGCGTGATTCAGGGGATCCGTCGCGAGTGTCGGGAGAACGAAGACAAGGTTGCGGCTCAGCGCGATGCGTTGCAGTCGGACCTTGCGGGCATTGTGCGCGATGCTGACCGTAAGCTAGACGACGTCGTCGACAAGGTCACCCGACTGCTTGACGCCTAGATGGCGCACATCTCCACAATCATCCCGACGATTAGCACTGACGCTACATAGATCACCGCAGGCAGCGCTTCATCCTGCGGGTCCTTGTGGTTTCCTAGTTTCAAGTGAGCCCCTGGCGAGGTCGATGGGGTTGCAACTGGTGATTGTGGTTTCGACCCACCAGGGGCTGACATCCGATGCTACTAGAACTTGATGTTGTCATCACCGAAGGGGTTCGTTGCCTCACCCTGAGCACCGGTCTGCTGGGGGCGTGACCCGCAGAACTCGAATCGGAACGCCTTCACGTACGTCTTCTTCCGCTTCTGCCCTTCCTGATCGGTGTACTCGTCCGTCTTCAGCATGCCCTGGACGTAGACCATCTCGCCCTTCTTGCACCTTGAGATCAGCTCGGCCTGCTTCTCCCACAGTTGGACAGAGTGCCAGTTGCTGTCTCTGCCATCCTTTGTTGCGACGGACACAACAGTCATTGCCACGTTATCTGAGCCTACGCGTCGAACTTCGGGGTCGGCCCCAAGGCGACCCATCAACACTACAAAGTTAGCCATTTCTCGCTCCTCCTTTTGTCTGCCGCCCTTCGGCGGCGAATCATTATTCTCAACTCTTTCTGCCAGCACGGCTCACATCGAGCCTCGCCCGCCTTTACAAACCGTTTACAGTCCATGCACCTTGGCTGATCTAGTACGAAGACTCGTCCATTGCCCCTGCCTCGCGCAGGAACCGGATGATGACTGACGAGATCAAGCGCGATTTGGACATTCCTGCTCCCGGATTGTCCCTGTTGAACGCCCATACATAGTCCTCCAATGCAGCGTTTACGTGTGGCTCAACCCGCGTTGACAGGCCGACCAGTGGGATGGGGAGCACGTCCCCTTTGTTCTTCTTCAGTCTCGCAGGCATTACCTCTCCTCCTTCCAGTTCAGAAACATGTTCATGCCGCGCTCAGTCTCCAACGTCGCTATTAGCTTCCGCCGCTGAGCCTGCGTCATCCCGCTTGGGCGAGGGTTCCCCTTCGCCTCCATCCAACTAGCCACCTCGTAGTAGTCCAACTCTAAGCCCAGGGTTAGCTTTGCCATGAATGCCCCCTGGTCTTGCTGCCACGAGTCGTGGTGCTTGGCCTTCCTCTCAACCTCCGCCAGCTTGGCCTTCTCTTCTGGCGAGCGGAGGTCATCAAAAGGGACGCTATCAGCCTTCGGCTCAGACCACCGCTTCCTGTCTGGCTGGAATGACCGACCCGTAGACTCCATCGCCGCGTTGGCGTCGTCGTCCTCCGTGTCACACAAGGCCAACAGCGCACCCAGACCGTACCGACGCGCGTACGTGCATGCCGAGCCCTGTCCCTGGGGGTTCTGCTTGCCATACAGCAGACGCACACGTGCCTCCACGTACTGACCACTCTCAGCATGGGCCACTGCGGTCACGCAGTAGTCAGAGCCATCCTCGCTGCCATCCATGTAGTGATAGATGACCAGCCCGTGCTTGTTGCACTCACGAGCCACGCTCGTCAGGTCCTCAAGCGTGATGTATTTCGACCTGAAGTGAGGGTTGTCCCCCGACTTCCCAACCCGTGGGTTGGTCGATTGGAAGGCCAGCATGGCCTTGAATAGTTCCGGTCCTGGGTTACTCATCCTCTCCCTCCTCGTCATAGCATCCTCCGCACACGTCATCTGACCACCACTCAACCCACGTCCACTCACTCGATGCACGCGCACCGCAGTGCTGGCACTCCATATCAATCTCGCTCACCCTCTCCCTCCTTGGGCCTGTTGTTGTCGAGCCACCTCGTTAGCTTCCTGTACTCCTGGTGCGCTGGATGGTCGGGGTGGTTAGCCTTGATGTCGACCATCACCATCCACAGCCCCATGGCACCCTCGTATGCCTCGCTCATCATCCCTCCTTGAGGCTTAACGCCTCGGTTGCTTGCTCCACCTGTATCTGCAATCGGAACCGGCCCTTTGCACGCATCTCTGCGCCGCTGTTGCCGTAAAGTCGGTCGCACTTGTCAAGGAACTCAGCTTCGCGCTCGGCATCCGCCAGGAACTCCCGCAGCGCAAGCGTTGTGAACCCCATCATCGGGTTGTCGCTCATCACTTCCTCCTCGCGGGGGCGTCGTCCACCCACTTGGCCTCGTGCCGGTAGCCCTCGCCTTTGCACGCTGGGCACTCCTCCGCTTCGCCCAGGCCGCCCACCCATTGCACCCGTCCCGCCCCTTCGCAGTGCGGGCACACCCAGCTTTCAGTGGTCACCCATCGGCCCTTTCGTTTTGTCCGCATCATCCCCCCTCCATCACATGCTCGTTGACCACCTCGGTCACGTCGATGCCATCCATAATCCACCCCTCCTTGTGAGCCGCCACCACAGCGGCCTTGTTGAGCTTGGGCTCGGGTCGGGTCAGGTAGTCATCGCTGATTAGGTCCATATCCATCACGGTGACCTCGTAAGAGGTCCGCTTGTTCAGGCGAACGAACCCGTCGCCGGTCGAGACCTTGCTCTCGCCGTGTAGCTCGCGGTGGGCCAGCAATAGCTCCTTCATGTATCCGCGCAGCCGCTCAGCCTCCGACTCTCGCTGCTTGGCTCTGCTCGCCACCCTGCGTGACTCGGACTTGAGCACCTCAGCCTCAGACAAGAGCCGCACGCGCACAGCGCGCAAGGCCTGGAGCTTCTCCCCAATCTCCTCGCAAACAAGACCTACGTCGCCCATCCACGCATCGTAGCGCGCTTCGTCGACCTCGCCCTCCGCGTCCGCGATGTCCATCAATGCACCCGCCAGGTGACGCGCGGTTGTCGTAATATCAAATGTTGTTCTGCTCATCCTCTCCCTCCTAAAACGGTAATGATTCCTCGTCAGTAGGCGTCGTCGGCTCAGGGTTCTGGAGCTTGTAGTGCTCCGCCTTAAACCCCTCGACCGACTCAACAAACCCCACCAGGCTGTTGTGCAACTCCTCCAAGAACAGGTCCCCGAACTTGCGCAGACCCTCCTCGTCCGTCGCACTCCACGCGTACCACTCGTTGGCCGACATGTTCTCCACGCTGCTGAGCATGCGCAGCACCTTACGGCGCAGCACCTCCACGCGCTCGCTCATCCTCTCCTCCTTTGCTGTTGGGTTATGGGTCCCAGAATGTAACTCACATCACATCAAATGTCACCACGCTTTTCCTCTCGCTCTTGGTGGCATGTTTCACAGGCGTAACACGGGTGCTCATCCCCCCATGGGCTTATGATCACATGGTCGCACTCGACCACCTCGTCGTACGCCCACCTGAAAGAGCACACACAGCAGACCATCGTCTCTATCTCCACCCATGGCGGGGTCGTCATTGTCTACCCCTCCTCGGTCATGCAGTGGTTAACGTCGCCGCCCTTACGTAGGCATCCAATCATGCGCCTAGTTAGCTCCTGTATGTCTGGCACCCTGAACAGACACACAGCCGTCACGCCCTCCTTGGCCTCCGGGTACTCCTCCAGGGGGATGTTGAGCCCGGTCTCAAGCACAATCCAAGGGTGCTCATCGTCGGGTCCGCCCGACTCAATCCTGTCAACAATGGCGCAGTCCATCATGTAGCCATCGACCACCTCAGCCACACCATCCCGAACCACACCTCCAATCTCATCAAGCTGCGCCTCAGTCATCCGCTGGGGGCTGCTCACGCAGG
>CEUX01008710.1_pt1 | contig 11760 bp, 14 predicted proteins | sample 531361 | NCBI WGS metagenome assembly CEUX01 (sample SAMEA2622736, study PRJEB7988) | marine metagenome | isolation source: saline water (ENVO:00002010), including
TACACATGGTTCTGCAATTATATAAGGCATTTTATCTCACCACTTTAAATGACCAGTCATCATCATATATTATTGAGTTTTCATTTGCTCCACTACCACTTACAACCTTAATTTCAAATCTGTAAAATCTTTCTGGTTGGAAACCATCCATCCAAACATTAAAGTAATTACTTGTTGAATCACAACTAACAATCGAACCTGTACTAAATGGTATTATTACTTCTTCAGTTTCTGCATCCTTTACTGAATAATAAGTTCCTTGTGTTAATGACCTACTACCACTTGGTAAAGTTTTAATTGTTAATGCTGCTGGTGTTGTATCAAATCCTCGTGTTGGATATAATTCTCTACCAACTAATCTAAATTTAACTTTTGATTTTTCTTTATATTCTGGTTTTATATTTTGGAAATAAACAGTCAATCTATCTAACTCTGTTGCATTTAATTCACTTAAACTTCCAGTATTCCAAGAACTATCATCCCACATAACTTCCAATTTAGGTGGATAGATTGTATGTGTTTCTCTTGAGAAGAATTTTAAATTACCAAGAATACTTGTATCATATTCTGCAGAACCTGTAGCAGTTGTTGGGTCAAAGATAGAATGAGCACTTTGAGATGTTGCTACATTTTCTCTTTTTATAATAAATCCTTGATTTCCAAATACTGAACTTGAATAGATATGATTATTAACTAAATTAGTTACATCCATTCTTATATCTTGTGTTTCATAAACCAAATCATATGAGGCTGAAACATTCCATCCACTATTTAAACTTGAAGTAAACCAAGTTCCACCTTGAGTATCACTACCTGTTACCCATTGTGTTTCAGTAGTATCATTATCACGATACTTCCAACTTGCACCATCACTTATAGTTGGGTCTCTATCTAATCTACCAGTTCCACCATTCCAACTACCCGTTACTATATATGCATATAATGTAGATTCTGTAGCTAACTCGGTTGATTGTGCATCATATAAATTTAAAAAGAATTTTGCATCACTTGGTATAATTCCATCTTGTATTGATTTAGAAATATAACTATAATCAAACTTCATTAATATTCTTGAAACACTAATTGTACTACCAGCCGAATTTACATTCTTATTAACTTCTAATATCTCATCCAATCCTGTATTGATTGATGAAGTTACATTACCAGAATAAATTGTTGTATCGGTTATTGGATATTCAAAATAATACATTATACATCTCCTACCACTCTACCCTCGATATCTGTATCAGGGAATTTAAGTTCAAATATACTTGGGTCTAATGATGGATATACTACACCATCTTTTGTTGCTGATTGTAAATCATAAACATGACCACTATAACCTTCTGCTGTTTTGTATTTATTATCTATCACTACAAGTTGTTTCTGTGGATTATCATCCTCTGGTGGAACAACACTTGCCACACCATCAACTAATGAAATCTTATATGCAATATCACTCAATACAATTGGTTCATTAATCTGCCATCTCTTTATGTTAAAATGTTTCTTTACTTCATTAATACATTTTAATAATACTTTATTTTTATTATATCCTCTTTGAGTAATAATTGAAAATCTTACTGATATGTTTATAGCATATGCATCTTTAATATTAATTGCATCTGTTAACATTCTATATTGTGAAAGATATATTTTTAAATTTTGTTTTGTAGCATCATTTAAAATTACTAACTTACCATCATTACTATATCCTAAACAATAAAGATTTAAAGCAAATGGATTTGGTATTACCAATGAAGATTTGTTTTTTGATATCTTACCATTCTTAATAATTGTTTGTGTATTTTCTTCTAATTGTTCATCTTGAACTATAAATGATTTTGCTATATTACCATACTTTTGTGGTAATGAATATACTCTTGTGATATAATCTTCCTTTGTAACTGCTCTGTTTTGTGAATTAAAATAAGCCAATGCATTTTGTCTCACTTCTTCAGGTGATTCTCCACCACTTCCACCAGTAGCAGGGTCAGGATTTTTTATTGATAAACTTTCTTTTGTACTCTTAACATCCGATGCAGTTAATCCATCTTCATCTAAAGTAAAATTAACACTATCTCTATTAATAATTTCATTAGATAAAACATTATCATCATTACTTCCACCATGAGTATATGTAATAGTTAATGTAGTAGAACTTGGAGCCAATCCAAATGTTCTTGTTTTTAAGAAATTACTTGGGTCGAATGATTCATCAAGTTTACTTAATCCACCTGCAAGAGCTGAACCAACATTATCTGGGTTTGGAATTAATTCCTCATCAGGAGATGAACTTACTCCTGCACCAAATCTAATTTCTGTTTTACCATCACTACGAACATAAGTTGTAAACCTACGAGCAGTTTTAATTAACTTCAACATATAAGGTGTATCACCAGAATGTGAAGAAACATCAGGAGTATTAACACTATTATTTTCTATTGATTCAAAGACTGTATCTTGTGCTAAGAAAGGAACTTCATACCATGTATTCCCATCACTATCTGAAATTGATTCTATATGAATAACATTTTCTTCACCTAAAATAACTTTATCAAATTTTTCTGCTGAACCAAAGGTAAATGTTTCTTCCTTTTTGTTTCCTGATTCTAAAATTCCTTTTTTAGTTATTCTAAAGTGTGTTGGATTAACACCAGAATAATTAGAAATAACATCTTTTCTCTCATCTAAAGATGAAGATGTTTTAAAGTTAACACTATCTAATAATCTAAATTCTGTTCCATTCTTTGATGAAAATTTACTATCTGCATCTATTGATAATGCATAATTTGTATTTGGAACATATTCTCCACCATCAAGAGTTGCTGGAACTTCTATACTGAATTCACCAATTGCTATAGAAGGACTTGATAGTTTTGGTTTATATCCGAATGATTGTGCAATCTTAAAAATATTTTTCTTTTCCTCAGCCGCATGTAGTAATGATTCACGATATTGATTATCAATATAAAATCCTAATACATCTCCTACATATGCAGTCATTTCGATAAACATCATACCTGGTGATGATTCATTAAAATCATTATATGAATTTGGAAAATATGCTTTTGCAAATTCAAGTAGATTTTGTCTTATAGATGGAAAATCCCTACCAAGATATTTTACCTCTTTCTTATCTACCTTTTTTAGTGTGCCGTATTCTACTTGTGTTGGCATCTTACTCTCCTGTATTAAATGTAAATGTTAATTCGTTTACTGCATCGGGGTCTTCAATATCCACAATAAATTCTACCCTAACATATAGTGTATTAGGATTTGAACCATCCGTTGTAGTAAACACATTATTTATTGTTATATAAGGTAACCAATAATCTACTGCTTCTCTTACTGATTGTTCAACTGAATCACCAATATCTTCTGTTATTTGTTCAAATATTATATTCCATAAATCTGAACCAAATGTTGGTTGTCCCAATCGTTCACCTTTTCTTGTAAGTAAAAGATTTTTTAAATTAGAATATGCCTGGTCTGTTAATGTTTTTGCTCTTGGAAAAAATCCATCCCTACCATCTTTATATGTAAGTGGAAATTTTAATCCAAAATAAGAATCATTATCAGAAGCAATTTGTCTTACTGATGGATTGTTAGTTAATTTAACATTTTCAGGCATTTACTTATCCTCTTCTTGTACCCTTTTTCTTTTCTATAGTTTTTATAACATCTGAATAATTTCGTGTTAATGCTTTCATCACTCCATCACCTACTTGGTCTGGAGTAGTACCAGCCTCTGCTAAAGTTTTTGCGGCTAAATGATTTAATTTTGTTTCTTGTGGTGCCATTTCTCCGTAACCCAATACTTCTGACATGTTTGAACTATCTAAAGTTCCACCACCCAATGAAGGCCATTCTTCTGTTCCTTGTTTTGTTCCAGAACTTCCTTCAATTCCACCGACCGTTTCATTTAGTACATTATTCAAAGCCGTGTTCGATGTATAATGAACCTTTTCTTTTTTCTTATACTGCTGACGAATTGGTTCTTTGAATTCTTTCTCAGTAAGTGATTTTAGAGATGATTTATTCTCCTTAATAAATATCTCATTCACTTGTTTTTTAACTTCTTTACGAACTACTAATTCAATTATTTTTATTAGTTCTTTTTTATTCATTATTAACTCCTATTCAGTTCCTGTTGGTATTCGAATCCCATTCCTGCGAAAAACGCATCCCATTCTTTATCATTTTTAAATTTTCTTTCTGAAAATGGTGATTTATCTATATTACCATAAAATGCACCTTGCCTAAATGCTCTACCATCAATTGCTGCATGTATTTCACTTGTTGTAGTAATATTTTGTTCTTCTAAATATGTTCTAAAATCTTTCTCAAACATTTGTTCTAAATATATCTCCATATCTACATTAGAACCTGGATAATCAAATCTATCTTCGGGGTCTGTTCCAAGTTCTTTTTCTACCTCATCTATAAAAGTATCATTATCTTTATCGTTATCTAATACTTTATATCCAGAAAATACTAATGGTGGTGCACTTGTGGTTGCTCCTGTAATTGTTTTCATATGAGTTTTGAATGATTTAATTAATTGTTCAATAAACTCATCAACATTTTTATTAGTTTCACCTTCTCTATCAACAAATGCAGATGTAATACCTGGAATAATTATTGTTGCACCACTTGCTGTTTTTGCACCCATCCAATATAATTTTAATCCAATATCAAGTGCCTTTGAAAATTTAAATAATCCAAAAGATAGAAAAGATAAGTTTAACATCTTTTCTAATAAATCTTTATTACCTTTAACTAATGGTGTTGGTGGTGCAGTTCCAATTCCACTTAATCCTGTCCTAACACACAAATCATATGAATCAGCAATTGTTTTAGCTGTCTTTTTACTTTTAAATTCATCTTGAAAAGATTGTTTATATTGAGCCCTAAAAATACTCCAACTCATTACTCTACCTTATTATTTTTACTATTCAAAGTACTATTCATTATTCCTTTAACTTCTCCTACAAGTGCAGCACCCATTGGATTAGGTGCTACTGGACCAACTGGACTTAATAACCCAGATTGTAATACTTGAATTAATTTATTTAATACTTTTACTAATTGATTACCCAATACGATTGGTTCTGTTGCCTGAACACTACCAATCTTTGTTACTGGTGATTCAATTACTAATTCTTTAACTGCTCCAAGAGAAAAATTTCTTGAACTAAATAAACCAATATCACCTTCATTCTTAGTATTAAATATAATCCTATCCGAACTTAATAAAATATTTTTACCTTTATATGGTCCTGATACTAATTTACTTTCTACTGATGGTTTAAATTCTAATTCTTGATTTGTAGTTAAATAAATACTTGAACCATCATTATCTATATTTTCTTTAATAGGTGATTTTTCTTCACCCTCTTTTGTTTGTCCAACATTTAAAATAATGTTTGGTGATTCGGTATTTTCATTTTTTATATCACTACCTAATCGTATAGTATTTCCAAATCTACCCTCAACAATAACATCACCCTCGTTTGGTAAAATTTTTCTTGAATCTGTATCTACACCATAATCACTAAAATAATAACCTTTAATTTTTGTAGTATCATCTTGTTCATTTGGTGTAGTAATATCTTTCTTAGTAACTAAAGTATCTTTATGTTTTTGTTTACTAACACCAAACCAAGTATTTAAATTAGGATTTCCAAATAAATTTAATTGTGATGTATAATAATATTCCCCAAGATATTTTACTCCAATTACTACTTCACCAACAATTGGTGTAGTTGAAACACTTGGATTTAATGGTTTAAAAGTTTTACAATTATCAATATTCTTCCCTTGTTCAGATAAAATAAATCTACCAATAATTGCCCCTACAAAACTATAATCAGGATTACCATCTCCCGTTTTTGGAAATGAAGTTTTACTTTCATCCAAATGAACATCTAAAACTTCTAATGGTTCTAATTCATAAAACTCTGTTTGTGTACTAAGTTCCTTTAATAAACTTATCGTAGTATCCACGGTCTGAACTCTATTTCCAAGCTCAGGTCCAGTTCTATTACCTGGGTCATGTATCTTAAAATTTGCCATTAGTTATTTATTTTTGCTGTTATATCATCTGAGTGGTCTTGTAATTCTTGGACAGTATGGTCTATTTGTTTCATAAGTTGTTCTTTTTCTTGGTCTGTTAATCCAAACTCATCTTCAGAACCTTGTTTAGAAGCAGTAGCCAATCTTTGTACTATAGTTGCCAACTTAACAAGTTGTTCATCATTCTTTACATTTATTTCCAAGTATTCCTTTAACATTGGAATAATTTGCACAGCTGTATCACCATCTTTGATAAACCCAACTACTTCTTTCATCAGTACTTCTAATTGTTCTTTATTTCTATTGGAATTATCATAGATGTCTTTGAATACATCTGACAAGGTTTTACCCTCAAAAACTTCAAAATCGATTGCCATATTTATACCTATATTGATTCAGTAATAAATATCAAATACTTAAAAAATACCGATATATAAATATATACCAAAAAATATTATTAAATATATACAATAGTTATTTAATGTCGGGTATTAATCCGACGAAATTGATAACTAACGGGAGAAGAACCATATGAAGGAAATCATAACACTCGTGAAAGACTGGGCAGATGACATTGCTCATCTACTTCTTTCTTTCGTAGCCATTGGAGCGGTTTCTGAAGTAATATTCGGAAGTGGTATCTTTGGTGTTAATGTTATTGGTAACCTAACAGCAATCATTAATAACTTCGGCGAATCCGGTTTCGCTGGATTAGTCGCATTATTGGTGTTAGTGGGTTTATTCCGTAAGTAGTACTATATCGGATAGAAGTAAAAAAAAGAAGGGTGGGATTTTTTCTCACCCTTTTTTTATTACCAAAATTTGTTATTGTTTATAAGGTATTCGTGGAAAGTATCTTTAAATTTACCTAATCGTTTTGCAGTTTCTCTTGGATTACCTTTTGAAAACATTAAAACATTTTGATGTGTTTTAGGAACTTTTCTACTCGTGTTCATAAATTTTTCTGCTCTCATACCAGCAGTTGCAGGTTCTTGTAATAAAATCATTTCATTATAATAAGACATTCCAGCATCTTCAAACGCCTGAATAGTATCTGGAACTAAACCAACATAAGAATCTTTTTCTCTTACCTCACCAACAACAAATACGGCAAAAGAATTATCTTCTAACTTATCACAAGATTTTTTAATAATTTCTCTATATTGTTTTAAGAAAGTTTTATAATCCATATTGGAAATATCCTCTGGGTTATCTGAATATTGTTCAAGATTATAATAAGGTGGACAAGAAAATAAAAAATTATATTTACCTTTTAACTTATCTACATTTATGGAATTATCATGTATCCAATTTGGTATATGAGAATCACATATTTTTTTACCTTGAATAATATTATGTTCTATTTGATTTTTAGATAAATCAATACCAGTATAATTTCTTTTTAATTTACTTGCAACAATTCCTCTAACTGAACCACCTGAAAAACAATCTAAGATTTTATCATCTTCTTTTGTAAACCATCTATAAATACATTCACATAAAACCGGGTCAAATATTGAAGTTCTATTTTGTCCCATTCGATTCATCAAATCACTAAGACTTAAAAGATTTTCTTCTCTACCTAATTCACTTTCTATACCAAGTTCTTTCCATAATTTCTTTCGTCTTTTCCATCTACCAGATTTTATATCAAGAACACTAATAGGTGGAATTACGAATACTTGTTCAAGTCTACCTGCCCTCTCGTTTACCATTATAAATTATTCCAACTACCTGTTGATTTGGTATCGATTGAACCTGTTGTGAGATATGCTGTTTGTAATTTATTATGATGTTTCTTCATAACATTAATTACTCTTGTGATATGTTGTGTATTAGAACCAGTCATTTCTCTAATTAAAATATAAAGAGCCTTCTTATTGAAGTTATCAATATTATCTCTCATCTCAATTAATTCAACAACTGCATTTGCAACATCTAAATCCTTTTTTCTTTTAAATACGGTCGTAAGATTATTCTTCCAATACTTAGCAAGTTCCTCTACATATTCAACTTTCATACTTTGAACTTCTTTAATTTCCGCATCTTTAAGAGCATCTCTTTTATAATCAACTACATCTTCAGCATCATGTTGTTTCATTCGTTTGTAATTATTGTTGTTATGTAGAATTAAATAATTCTTTGCAACAATACTGAAGTATGAGAATGCCTTACCTTTACCCTCAGTAAATTTATGCATATTCATAACTAAGAAACTTACAACTTCGTGTTTAACATCTTCACTTGGAACATCAAAGTAATAAAACTTAAATGTGTGAATAATGTTCTCTGCCAGTTTTTCAAAGGCAACTCTAATATGGTCATTATAAATTCTATTTCTTATATGTGCCCGTTCTTCCTTATTATAACGAATAACTGCTTTTTCAGTTACATCTGTAAAGTAATATCTTGTTGAGCCTTTTTTAGCTTTTCTTGGCATTATATCTCCTTTTCTGTGATTGATGTTAAATCATTTACTGCATTTTTGATACCCTCAAAAACTGCTCCTATTTCATCATCGGATTCAAACTTACCCTCTGAATCTAATTCATTAAGTAGAGTTTGAGTTTGAATTAATCTTGCCGAATAATTCTCAATCCAATCTTCTAACCTCTCTACCTTTTGTAATTGATTGTAAGTTGTCCAACCAAGTACTCCTGATAATATTATTGTAACTCCAAGTAATATTTCTATAATCATTATTTATCTCCAAATAGTTCATCAAATAAATCCTTAGCATTATCACCAGAAAGTTTAGTATCAACTTCTGTTTCTACTGCCTTCTTAATATTCTTTACTGATTTATTTACTTTTTTTGTTTCTTGTTCTTCATCATATTTCCACAAATCAAATTCAATCTTAGTTGATATATGGTCAGCCCAATGTATAACAAGTGGTAAAGAATTTTTAAGTGATTTCTTTGGGTCATATGCTTTCATATAGAACTCATTTGATTCATCATATAATCCATCAGAACATTTGATTCCCATTGTTTCATTTAAACTACAAGTAATTCCAAAGTGTTGTAAGATAAATAATGCTCTATCTGTAACTCTCATACTTTGTATTTCATTGTTGTAAGTAAAAACCTCACCGAGATTTTTTCTTCTCCAATCATTATCTTGTGGTACATAATACTCATCATTCAAATCACCAACCTTACCTAAATCATGATGTAATGCAGAAAAGGCCAGTTCTTCATCTGTCCAATTCTTCTTTCCACCACCAGATACATAAAGTTCTGATACTCTCTTTGCATTTTCATATACATGAAGTACATGATTTACATAACCACCAACATAACAATTATGATATTCTTCTTTTGCTGATGCAGGTGCAACTATCATTCTATCTTGAAGATGATTATACATAGTTAGTAATTTTTCTAACCTCTCACCTTCAAAGGTATCATTCAATACACCTATTAGTTTATCCCAATTTTCTTGTAACTGGGTTTCATTTAATTGCTTCATTTTTCAATCTCCATTTATAATTTCTTCAACTGCCTTCTTTTTAAATTCATTCTATGTTGATAGGTTCTTATAGTTTGAACTACTCCGAATGTTCCATCTTCATTAACACTTTCAACCTCATATGGTGGTTCACCTTGTTCCATAATTCCTGTTAAAGTTGGTATTACAAAATCTCCAACTTCTAAACCTTCTTTAGATTTATCAATTACTTTCCATTTTATTTTTCTCTTCTTCAAGTTAACTCCTTTGGTTTATAGAAAACAAATATTGGTTCGAACTTATATGCTTTCCCTTGATGTTTTACTGAATTTAATATACCAGTTTTAGTTGGGTCTAACCCTACCATTCTGGTCATTAACATTTTTAATTTACCTTTATATTCACAACCGAGATGTTGTAAAATCTTTTTTGAATCTCCCTCTAAATCATAATATGTATCTTTACCAATCTTGATTGATGCGATATTCCATAAAATATATCTATCTGGTTTTAGATATTCATATGCTGTTTTTAATGTGGGATATAAGAAATTCTTTCTCCAATCTTCATACTCATTATATGCTTTAAAACTTTGACTTTCATCTTGAGAATATTGTTCTCTATTAAAGTAAGGTGGTGAAGTAAAAACAATATCAAACTTTTCTTTATACTTTTGAAACGCAGGATTGTTACCAATTAACTCACTACCATCATCAAACATTCTATATGTATTTGATTGTTTCTGAACTTCAAAAAACTTACTAAAATTTTCTGAAAAATTATCTATACAATTATTATTATAAAAATTTGCTACTGCCTCATATCTACCTTTGGTATCTGGATTAGGGTCTGTTCCAACATAGTGTGTTTTCTTTCGAGAACTCATTGCCCCAATTATTCTACCACCCCATCCTGAAGATGAATCATAAATTACTATTGGGCCTTCCACATGAGATGTATATGTTTCATAAATATATTTTGCTGTAAGTGCTGGAAAGTTTACTGCTGGTTGTCCACAACTTAATCTAAATACTTGTAATATCTTTGGAAAGATTCCATCAGTTTTATTATACCACCTAATTAAATAATGAAAAGTATTTTTCTTACCACTCTTTAATTCTATACTTGATACAATATCACCAAGATTAGATATTTGTCTTTTGTTTAACCAACCTTGTTCTACACAATGATTAACATCATCTGCACTTAAATATAAATTTTTAAAACCTGAATACTCATCATTAATAGTTCCATAATTATCCATAGTATTATCTTTTACTTTTGCTAATACTAAATCTAAATCAGAATATTTACCATTAAATATTTTACCCTCATGAGCTTGTTGTATGAATTCCATTCCTGTTTGTCCATCCCAAAATGGATTCTCATCTTTCTTATTAACAATACTTCTACTCCAACTATACATTGAATCTCGTTTAACTGCCCTCTTCATAATGTTAACAAATTTTTCTTCCATATCAGGGTCTGCAAAATGGTCATAAATACTTAAACCATTATCTGCGGATTTACCTATACTAATTTTTGTTTTTAACATTGTTGGAAAGAATTGATTTACAACACTTGCATCTTTATTAAAGTTTTGAATTAATCCTAATGATTCTTCATCACCTGTTAAATCTTCTTCTAAGAAATTACATGGATTACTTTTTAGTTTGGACATTTTTTTAATAATACCATCTTCATCAGCACCGATTACTGGTGGTGTTCCATACTCATCCCATTGTGTTGTTACTTCTTTTCTAAGTAAACGAGCCCACTCAATAAATTGAGTATCACTCTTACCTAACAACTCATGATATGTTGTATTGGATTTAAACTCCGAAAATTTGGAGCGTTCATAAAACCATTTGTTCATAATTTTTATAACCTAAATATACTACATTAATTTTCAATTGTCAAGCCTTTTTTAATCATTATTTACTAAATCACTATCTATCAATAAATCAGTTTTTAATAGTTGTACTTCTGTAAACTTATAAGGTTTAGTTCCTGGGCTCTCTAATATATCAATACGATTTACCCATCGTTTATTCATAGTATCTCGTACTTGATATACTCCATCTTTACCATCAGTTCCTTTAAGAACAATGAAATCACCATAATCTAAAAAACCACCCCATCGTTTCAGAAGATTTCTACTCACCGCTATGAATCGGTACTCACTAGCTTTGTGTACCCTTATACGCGTTCCATCCGCGAGAATGTTCGG
>CEUX01084773.1_pt1 | contig 11760 bp, 20 predicted proteins | sample 531361 | NCBI WGS metagenome assembly CEUX01 (sample SAMEA2622736, study PRJEB7988) | marine metagenome | isolation source: saline water (ENVO:00002010), including
ATCTTCCATTTGACCATTAGAAGCTACTGCTAAATCTTCACGAACTGCTTCATCAGCAGCAACACCATTACTCATTTGAAATTTAGCAAATAGACTACCTAACTCTGGATCAGCTAATAATTTTCCAACCTTTTCACCAATAGCTTGTTTGGTTTCATCACTATGCTCAGTAGACTTTGTTATCTCATCACATTGATCTGTTATACTTTGTAATAACTCAACAGCATAATCAGGATCGTCTTCTAATTCAATCGCATTCAAGTCTATCATAGCACTTTTGATTTGAACTATATCGCTATGCTCTAACTGACTAGATATCTCTGTAATTCTTTCAGGACATATCATAGTTGCAGCTAACATAATAGCATTAACATCATCACATGCATATGCAAGCTTAATAGCTTTACATAGTTTTGGAAGCTGAGCTAATGTTCTATCAGATACTGTTTCATATATCATTCCACAGAACTTCTTCATTAGTTCATTACTGAAACCACAATCTTTGATATCCTGAGCTGATGGCACATCAATCTCTAATTCACACTTCTTTCCTCCATACACACAATTCCACATCTCTTCTAAATTGTTTGCTCCAACTCTTTCTACAGGATACTTCATAATAAATCTGTCCCAAAACGGAGATTTCTTCTCATCTTCTGGAATCTCATTGCAACTTGCAGCAAATAACTGCCATGCACACTTCTTTATTTCGTCTCCATAGAATAATGCTCTTTCTCTCATCACAGATAACAGAGTATTTCTTACACCTGATGATCCTTTATCTATCTCATTTACTAATACATATTTTGCATCAGCAATAGGAGCATCAATTTTGTAAGTTTTATTTTCCAAAAGCTCTGCCATATTAACTCTTCCTTTGATTTCCGAAGTTCTTGTTCCTTCATCAGTCTCTAAGATATATGAGCTACGTCTTACTTCTTCTTTGTCGTAGTTAAACATTGCCGCAGCATAATCTAATAAAGCTTGAGTCTTACCAACTCCAGGAACTCCTAGAAATAATACGGGCATTTTAGTTGCTTCTGCAACAGCTAGCATCTTAAAGATGTCTTCTTTACCTAATAGGTTTGTTTTTATAATTCTTTTTGTCAAAGTTTATAGTATTTAATAGTTAGAAATAAAAAAGGACCTGAGTGGTTAACCCAAGCCCTTTCTCTCAATTAAAACAATCAATTAAAATGGAAGATTGTCATCCTCATCCTCTTCAGTTACAGCAGGTGCTGCTGCTTCTGGTTCTGGATCTTTTTCTGCAACAGGTGGTTCTTCGTTAACCTTTTCATTAACTACTGTTCCATTTAAGGCTTCAAAATTAACCAACCTTTCCTTATCCTCATCGGTTAATTCACGGATAAGTTTGGATTGGTTAACTTGAAACTTTTGGTCATTAGCCAAACTACAATACCAGTATTCTGGTTGACTCACTACTTTCAGCTTGTCATCATTGTTGTTATCTGTATATGCATACAATGACTCACGATGTCTTACAGCAACCTGAAGGTTTTCACCAAGGAATTGTTTAGCCTGGTCAACAGCTTCTTCTAAAGTGTTACACTCTTGAAGTTCATAACTAAATCCTCTATGCAAGAATTCAATATATTTCTGTTTACCAATGTCTCCTCCTCTTCCTGCTAATTTGAAAGCTGTATTAAATGGTCTGTAACCTTCTTTTTCAAAAGTTATCACCACCATTGGTTCGTTATCTTTTTTAGAATGTCTAGATTCTATTTTTGAAAACGTAAGCAGTTGTTTCCCTGCTTCAACTTGAGGTTTTTTGCTATCATAACTACCTCTTGCCTGTGCATTTTGCACGGTCTTTTTAATTAAACTAGAATTAAATAATCCACTCATTTTTTATTGTTTTTATTGATTTATAATTAAATTCTGTGACCAGTATAGGGCTGGTCTTTAAATTTCCAATGATCTAACGGTATATATATTTTCTTTTCTATACCTGTGGTTTTAAAGTGAAGGAAAGAACCATACTTTCTTGCGTCTGCTGCCGATATCCTATATATACCTTTCTCGGTACGGATATTTAGATCTCCATCTAATTTTTCTAATAATGCGTATGGAATAGACCAGGCGTTTGCTTTGCGATATATATGTTTCTCCTCCTCATCTTTAAAGAAACTAAACGAACCATCCTTATGTTTAAATAACTGTCCAATTCTATAAGAATAGTTGTTCTTCTTTAGTTTCAAATTTACGAAATTATTGACTATAAACAAAGAGTTTCCCTCCTTATCTTCGAAGGCAAACCTATCATTAGTTGTCATATTTCTCTATAGCGTCTAACACTATTTGGCAGTCATTCTCTATGGTTATATCTTCAAACATTTCCATTGGAGATTTTGCTGGACAGATGCCATCAGTTTGAGTTCTAAATAAATATTTAACTGAGTCAGCTCCTTCTACAATTGAATGTGCATACAGCACAATATCAAATTCCTTTTCAACTACTCCTGACCACTCTTTTCCTTTCACTTTTAGAGCTACTCTTTGTGCTCCTCCTTCTCCCTCTAAATATTCTTCATGACCAATTATAATTATGTTCTTGCCAGAATCATTTATCTCTCTTACTACTTCAAAGAACTTAAATAGTGTTTCGTTATAGTATGTGAAAACATCCCAACCCGACTTAACTATACGGGCTTCTGCCAGTAATTGATCGGTGAATGCAGAAAAGCTATCTATTATAATTGTTTTAGCTTTCTTACCGGCTGCGGCTTTCTTCATAAATGCCATGGTTTCTTTAATACTTGTTGGTCTTAAATCACTAAAGTTTTTAGATCCTTTAAAAGGAAGTGATTTTCTCTCTGTGTTAATTACAACACTTGTTGCTGGATCCAAATTACGCAGGCTAGTTGATTTTCCCCTGCCTGATGGTCCTAGAATTAGAATTGTTCTTGCCATTTTTTTCTGTTTTGATTTTTACTGGTTTACAAATATGTCCATCATCCCACCTAATACCTGGTGGTGGACTCTCTTGTGTAGACTGATATTTAGTCTCACATTCTTTACAAATAAAATAATTCATTGTATTTGGTTTCTGTTACATATTAATGCTGCACCCACTATTGGATCAGAGCTACCATATTTATACATAAATGTTGCTATAGTATTCTTTGGTTTTCCTAATAGTTTACCATTCTCATCTAACACAATTATTATGTCATTAAATTTAGTTTCTACAATCTCAATGTGATCACAATTGAGCAGCTTATACAGCTCTTTGAGTTTAAAATCAGTTCCGTTTTTTGGATCTACATCTTTTTTACCGGGACCTTTAACCGTGTCATCATATGTAACAAAAGCTTGTTTGAGTTCCATTAGTTCATGTTTTCTTTTGTTATCTTAAATAAAGCTTTGTTTAAATAAGTTAACAATTCAGTTGCTATTTCCTCTGGTGTTTTTGTATGAACCATTGGTTTTAAAGTATCTAAGAAATCTTGTAAGTCATCACGCTTTTCTTCGTCTTTTTGTAATTGCAAAAATTTAGACATAGTTTGATTATCTCTTCGTTTTGCAATGCGTAATGCATCAGCTAGAACACTATGATCATTATCAATAAATAAATCTTTAATATTATTTAAAGATGTAGCTACTGGTGTTAATGATTTATGTACTATTCTTTCAAATCCCAACTCAAATGCTAATCCACATAATGCGAATACAGCCATTTGTATTTTGGTACTTTCAGTTTTATGTTCTATCTGATCCAGGCTTTCCAGGGCTTCTGCCAAATGTAAATGTGCTTTTTTCCGCCCTTCTGCTTCTGATAAATAATGTTTCTCCATTTTTTTCTTTTTTCTTTAAGTAATTAATAAAAATTTTCTTGTCAAAGTATATGTTACCAAACTTTGGTATTCTCACATCTTCTCCATCTTTGATCATTCGTGTGATATTCTTCATACCAAACATTAGAATCTCTCGTACATTCTTTTTTGGAAGATTGTACTTCTTTGATAATATTTCAACGTAGTCTTCGACTCGCTTAGGGCTAAACATTTTCGTTGTTCTTAATTAAATCACATATCTCATCTCTAAATGTGATGACGATATCTTTATACTCCCTTCGTGGTGTTGTAATATATACCGGTTCATTATCAAGGTATCCAATGATTCTTTTATTTTGAATGGATCTGACTTTAACCCACATCCATTCTTTAGTTAACTCATTAGTACCAGGTATTCTGGCAGGAAATCCTACTTTAACATGATCTCCTACTTCTACTTTAACATTCTTGTTGTTTTTTTGCCAATCTAAATGTCTTTCTCTGGCGTGATCTACACAGTAATACTCCATGTTCTTATCAAGCTCTTCTTGTCTTCTCTTTTCTTTATTCATTGAAATAACAATATTTTATATCATGTTGCATCAATATCATATCTGTTGGTCCAGATCTGTTTGCTGCTACATCCACCATGAATAAACCTTTTATGTCCTGGAAAGTCCCATTCTTTTGGGCATCCTCTATTAAATCTTTATAGTTATCTGGTCTGTGTAATAGCAATACCTGGTTCGCAAAATCTACAATCCTTGATGATCCCCTGATATGTGATAACTTAGGTTGGTATCCTGATTCTTTATTATAGAATCCTTCACTCTCTTTTGTAAGGTGATGAATAACAAATATAGTCCCTTGAGTCTTATCCCTGCATGCTTTTAGCAACCTGGATACATCATCGTCAAATGATAGACCTTCGGTATGTGGTGTAATCAATCCTAAATTATCTATTACGCAAATACAATGTTTATTAGAATGAATCTCTTTAAATTGTTCAAACTTTGCCACTATGTTATAGATATCAACAGGTTTATCTACGAACTCTATTGGATAGTGCTCGAAGAATGCTTCTGCTGCTTCTATGTCTTTCATTTGGTCATCTTGAATTCCTTTGCCTTTTCCTAGTAATGCATTGTCTGTGACTTTAAACCTTCTACTTATAAAGCATCTGATCATTTCATCTGACAGCATTTCCAGGCTAAACCATAATACTGCTACATTTTGATTGTTTTCAATAGTTCTATCTATTAGATCTACCATCCATCTGGATTTACCAATCTTCTTTTGTGAAGCAACTACTATTAATTTACTTTCAGATATTCCAACAACATTGTCAAATTTCTGTAAACCTGTGTTCAACATAGGTCTAACCTCACCGGCTCTAATTTTCTTTAAAGATTCTATTGATTCTCTAAAAGCATGTTTAAATGATAGAGACGGTGTGTCTTCTGATGATAGAGATTTTAATATCTCATTTGTTTGTGCGACTATTTCATCAGATGAATAGCTTCCTATCGTTCTATTGATATTCTTGGCAACTTTTGCAAGGACTCTCTTCTTGTGTTGTTCTTCTATGTAAAATAAATGATACTTCCATTGATCTTGATCATCATATTCAGTCTCAATCATTTTACGGAAATCTTCAACCAATTCCTCGTTGTTTCCTGCTTTTAAAACATCTTCTACTGTACTATAACATATACTCTCTTTCTGTGTATATATTAGTGAGTATATCTTCCAGTATAGTTTTGTTCTATTGTCAGTAAAAACCTCTTCAGTCTTTATACGCTCAAAGCAATATAAAAACGCTTGTCTGTGCTTAAAACAATTCTTAAGCACATTTGCTTCATAGTTCGTAGTCATCGTCTGGATTTCCCTTTTTTAATTTATCTAACCAAGTTTCCTTGTGCTCTTCGGGTTCTACATTCTGATAATCTTTAGATTTGATGAATGATTCAAAAGATTTAATGTATCTGTTTTCTCTTCCTTCATTTTGCATGTTCTTCAAGTATGTTTTCCATGCATCATAAATTAAATCTTTTGTCACAACTTCTCCAAAAAAAGTTATATCAAATGCTACTGCATATCTTAATGCAGCATGTGCAGAACTAGGATTACCTTTAGGAAAGATTGAAAAGATTTCTTTGAACTCTTCAAAATCTATATCCTCAAGTCTGTCCTGCCTTCCCTCATTTGTTCGTGGATCGTGGACCATCTTTCTTTATCTCTGTAATATTAAACAAACAGGCTGGATACCAATCTTCAAGCTCTTCTATGAACACGAGATCAGTACCTTCTTTATTCCAACCTTTCTTGTTTAAATTTATAGTATATGAAACTTCTGTGTCTACCTCATGAAATATACGTTTCTCATCCTCAGTTAGAATTGGAATTACATATACAAATTTATCAATTGGTACTAATTTTACGAAGTCTTCTATCTCATACATATATTACAAATTTACGAAATTTACATCAGATATTAGTCAATTCAATCTCCAGATTACATCCCAATCTAGCCATAAATGCACTATTATCTATGGTATTAAAAAGGCGATGACCTCCGGTTATAAACCAACTTTTAACTGTTGCTTTGTTATTAAATAAGAGGTTTCTATACTTATCTTTCAACCTCCCTAAATGCCATTCACATGGCTTACCCAATCCATCATCATAAACTGCGTAAACATCTACGCCCTTGATGTATATTAGGTCTACACATTCTGGGTTTAAGCTCATTTCTCTGAGCATTTTCTGTCTTCCTTCTTTACCATTACCAAGGCTAACGCCTCTGATTTTGGTTAAGATCTTGTTTTCTTCTTGCACATATGGCATAACTATAATGTTTTAAGTTAATAAATAATTAATAATAAATTGCATCCGGCTTTATCGAAAGTCTTTTCATGTCATGAGCCTGGCATAGTCTTCAATATCTCATCTTTATAGCATCAACGGTCAGGGAAAAGTAGTGATCTATTATATACTGTTTGTGATGGTTGTGCTACCGCCAGCGACAATAAGTCTATCTCACACAATCGGTTTTATTATTTGTTGGCTTCAGCAATTTATTAAATCTGCGGCTCTCCTCGGTCCGTGTTCAGCTACAGTCGAAGATTAGCCCAGAGCGTTGGGCTTCTCTTCTCCTTTGCTTTCACTACTCCCTCGGTGCTCAGGGGAGAGCCGTTACTTCGTAAAATCTACCTTACAGTAGTATTTCGGAACTTTCATTCTTCTAGCGTGGAATCTTATCACATTGGATAAACCATATTTATTTAGTTCAGTTCCTGTAAAAGTTAATGTTAACTTACTATTATTAAAATAATAAATTGCACTATAATCTCTTAATTCAAATTTCTTCCTTGTAGGTTTCTTGGGATTGTTATCTGCTTTCATATATGATATTTTATTTAAGTTAAGTTCTTTAAGCCAATTGTATTTACTCTCCCGTCTTCTCTTTAACTTTAGACGGATCTTGTTGGATATCTTTTCCAAAAAGGTAATCTTTCTCAATCTCATAATCTTCTTCAGTTTTTTTTAATAGATCACGAAACTTCCAGGTATCATTTTCTTTGATAGTTAAGTGAGCATAGTCTAATCCATGCTTATTCTCTTCTACCCATTTAGTAAATGGCTCTACATCATTTAGAGCTAATGGTCCTAATTGAAAACCATCTGAAGGTTTCTCATCTATTCTTGATAAAGCCCATCTTAATGTCCCCTGGCATTTAGACATCTCAGACTTTTCTCTGTCAATGTTTTTCTTTGTATATCCACATCGGATGCAAAAGTTAAAGTACTCACCAGTTGAATACTCATCACACATAAATGTTTTCTTCCCTTTACATTTTGTGCATTTCTTATATTTGATTGCTAGTTCCATCTATTTTGTTTTTAATTTCAATCAATTCTTTTAATGCTTTTTCATTTTCCTGAACAATTCTAATCAGATCATTTAGTTGTTTCTCTATTGCATTAAGCTCCGCAATAGCTACGTCTAATCTATCATTGTTCTCTCTACGCAATTTATCTATGAAATATGGCGTATCATCATACCCATGAGCAGCCCTCTCTTGCTGCTCACGAGCTAATTCTTTCATTCTTCCCATTATGTATATTCTTTTAAAATTTGCATAACTAATTTACTATAATCGGTACAAGTAGAAAGCAATATCTTCTTTTCAATATCATATGAGTTTGGAATGTCTTTTATATCATGATCTTCATCAATTTTCTTACCTAATACGCTTATTAATTCATGACAATTCATTGGACTTCCATTATAATACCCAATATATCCTTCATTACCTGGATTCTCTTTCTGTAAATATGCTGTAATCTGAATCTTCATTTTAGCTTCCAGTTCATCTTGCATTATTCTAAGCTCTTTTCTTTTATTATTAATATCTTCAAACTCTAATGCATAAGGATCACAAATCTCAAGTGCATAATCTCTTATCAGATCTTGCTTCTCTTCTGCTGATAGCTTAGCTTCATTAGACTCTCTTATCTTGTCTATAATTATATCAACAAGTGTTCTTCTGTCTGTTACGGTCATTTTTTTATTTGCTGCCATTTTCTTCGTCTGTTTTTAGTTTATAAAATAAATTCTTCATCTTCTCTATTATAGAATCAGTATGCTTAGCAATATGATTATCTCTTTCTTCTTCACTCATCTCACTTAAATCTACATCACCCATTTCATCTTGAATAATGTGCATTGCTCCGCTTTTAAACTTTCTTTCAAACTCATCACTTACATCCTCATCGCCTTCTGATTCAAAGCCAGTATTTTTATTCCAACTTATACTAAACTCTTTCTTTGGTGATACTGCTCTAGCCACACCTCCATCAAAGTCAGTAGTTGTTGTTGCATTTTTATGCAGAAATCCACAAAACCTACCTTCGCTATGCTTAGATGAATCTGTATCTTTATCACAGCTATAAGACATTTCTTTTCTTAAATATAACCATGGTATCTCTTCACCTTTATATCTCTCTCTTACAATTTCATATGTTCTAAAGTCAATATGATTTTCTGACTCTACATGACACATTATTATCTCACTTCTCTCATTGTCTGGTAATTCAGATGGTCTTGTGTATTTATCTCTATTCTTATCAAATTCTTCTTTTGGAATTGGACCAAGTTTAGCTATCCAAGCTTCGCTTACAAATGCATAAGCAATGGCTTTAGTTTCTTTTATTACTCTTTGTATAGCTATTGCAGCCATATCTTTACCTGCATCATTTTCCATGAATCTATCTAGTGCCATATGCATAAAACCATATGGATTCTCTGATTTATCTATTATCTCTTGTTGCTCATCACTTATTTCTCCTCTATCACGAGCACTTTCAGCATTTCCCTTTAAAGCTTGTTTTTGTAGCTCTTTATTGTTGGTAAATATTAATGCATGTGGTGCAATAGTATGATCTTCTTTGAAGATATTGATAATATTCATGTGAACGAAATCATTCCATTTCTTAATTTCTTTTTCTGTTTCTGTAGTCACTTTAATTAAATTTAGATTATTAAATCAGTTAAAATTTCGCTGTTTTGTGGAGGTCGAAAAAACAAATACTCTGCTGTCGTAGCGACACAAAGATGAGCACATGCTGTGCACATCCTTTGTTTCCGCTTCTTAGCATTCATATTTTTTTTTCTCTGAACAAAACAAGCTCATAAAGATAGAACAAACGGAGCACATACAATCAACGCCCTCTCCTATAGCTCATGTATGTCTCCATTGTTCTTCCATCGGTACTCTTTACCATTGATAGCACAAATCAGTCTCTTTCTTGAGTCTTTGTTTGTTAGCATGTGTCTTGTGTTTATTGTCTACACAACTGGTCTTCACGCTTGAACCAACGCTACCTGGCATCATTCTTTTGTTGCAACTTGTCATCGCTGTAACAAGTATAACAACAGCTATGAACCACCCAACGGTGATCCATAGACTTGTGTTTCTAAGCAAAAACTTTTTCATCTTCGATAAGTTTTAATAGTTCAGACTCTGTGAACACATATTCACGCTCATATCTTCCCTCTAATCGAATTGTGTATAAATCTCTGCTCTTTGATATGTATATCCTAAAGATTATCTCATTGAGATGGTTGTAGATAACATTATTTGTTTTAGATAATGTAAATCCGAACTTTACACACATCGCCTGTACATGGTTAATAAATTGTGCTTTGACTGTTGCTCGAGTATGTGCACCATCATACTGATTCATTTCAAAATCAATAATCCTATAAGGATTTTCGAACTTTCTTAAGTGATCTGTATTCATTTTTATTTGAATTTATGAGTGTTAACAATTATCTTCTGATCTTAGTTGATCTCTTACTAATGCATATGACACCGCATACACATAAAAATACTACTTCTTTATCCTTCCAGGACATTGCTATCCCAGGAGTACAAAGCAACCACTCCCATCTAATGCGAATGATTGTACTATTAAATGATATCTCCATCATTCAACAGTTTTAATTGTGATTGTACCATCCCATCCTTTGTAGTGCTCACACACTACTCCGGTTGGCAGGCAGATTGTTTGAACCAATTCAGGTTTGAAGAACAATCTAATTTTACTTAATAGTTTTTTCATAATGAATCCTCATTTTGGCTAAGGAATGCAATCGTTGCTATCGTACCAAATATTATAGTACACAACCATGTAAATCCACAGCTTATCACATCTATATAAGTTAAGTTTGGGACAAACAATGCTATTATCTTTGCTATTGTTGCTGTCCACAGCACAATCAATATAGGAGATGCGACTAACCATAATATTGATTTCTGCGTTGAGTTTAATTTCTTACTTCTAATTCTAGTCATTTTATTATCTTTTAGACTTACAAATTATAAAAAGACAGGAGTGCCTTGATTGCTCCTGCCAACTATTTACACACATATGTGACGGCTATATTATAGTAAAAGGGAAGCTCTGCATAAACGCAGGATCTTAATCTGCTTCCCTTCACTCCCCGAAGGGTTAAATCAAAAAGAGGGCAGCACTTCAACATGAAGTCCGCCTCAGCAGTACGCCACCCTCTTCGTCAGGTTAACACTCATTCATCACCTGTTCTTCCATCTTCTCAATTCATCTGGACTAAATGTCCATCCTGATGCACCTGAAATTACTTTGATGTCTTTTTGTCCTTTCTCTATTCTTGTGAAATCGAACCATACATCACCTTGATTGTACGCAAAGTCTTCATAACTATTTGATAGTATGTGAAACTCTACGGCTGGTAGATATCCATTACCAATCATAACCTTTATATCGCCATCATCATTTGTGATTACAGCCATAATTACTGCAACATGACCTGGAAATCCTCCATGGATTAACATGTCTCCTGGCATTACATCGTTGAGGTTATCAACTGGATCAGTATCTCTGTGCTCAAGTGAATAACTATTACACATTGAAAAGCTTCTTAGATTCTTACCCATTTCAGGTAATATTGGATAAGCTTTTTTATTATTATCATGTACATAAATTGTGTCTCGCTTAGCTAATGCATGTAATTGCATTGCTGATGCTGCACAATCTTGATACTGATGTACTGACATATCTAATACAAATGCTGCATCACCTACATATCTATCATACTGATCACGCACCATATGTCCATTTGTATTTTGTATTGTTTTAAGCTTAAAGCCACCAAATGCCAAGCTATACTTATCAGTATATTTATGATAATAGCCTTCAGGCATGTTAATGTCTCTAATCTTATGTTCTACCTCTGGTAATTCTCTTACTTTTTGAATACCTGCTGGTTTATAGGCTTGAACTAGCCTTGTTTGACCAAAGTAATCTTCAGCCGGTCCTTGCTTTTGTTGTCCTGTGCACGACATGCATATCATACATATCATTGCGAATAAATTAAGTTTTTTCATTTTACCGATGATTTAATTGATTTATATTTAATTTA
>CEUX01212649.1_pt1 | contig 11755 bp, 13 predicted proteins | sample 531361 | NCBI WGS metagenome assembly CEUX01 (sample SAMEA2622736, study PRJEB7988) | marine metagenome | isolation source: saline water (ENVO:00002010), including
CAAAGCGGTCTTTCACTAAGAGAAAAAGTCAATCTAGAAGTTCACCTAAAGATTAAAAATTGGTGGCCTGATGGTAAGTCTATAAATATTGATTCGCCGCTATGGATGAATTTCGGAAGAGATAGGAAGCGAAGAAACGAAGTTAAAGAGCTGCTCTTTGAAAACGCTCAGAGAACTTTCAATAGAATAAATGAAGTGCTTAAAGACATTATTGCTGAGGTTAAGGATCTTAAGAAAGGTGACGAAGTCCAAGGCACCGGCGGCGCCAAGCCACAGCCACCGACACCCCAAAGCAGTGTCAAGAAAAAAGCGCCCACAGCAGAAAAGCTAGAAAGCGCTGTTGAGAGATTTAGAGATTTTAAAATAGTAGTTACAAGAAGGCCAATGTAGTGAAAAACTTTCTAAGAAGAACACTTGCTGAAGTATTATCTGAAGACCCTGATATTAATCCGGGGCATTCTTATGAAGATGATACAGGTTATACCTATGATGATGATCAATTATCAACAGGCGGGGTAGAGGATATCGCGGATGAAGCGGAGACTGAATTTCTTAGATGGGCCGGAGTAAAAGAAGACGATCCAGAAGGTGAAGATCTCTTGTGGGATATTTGGGAAGCTGTTCCTGGAAGAGATATAGCTAGCGATATACTAAATAGGGTTCCTTGGAGTTCTGCTTTTATATCTGCAATATTTTTACGAGCAGGTATAGAATTCTTCTCAACAGCGCAGCATAAACAGTACATGATAAAAGCTTTAGAAAATAGAGAAACTGGAAATGGCTCGTTTATTGCACTAAGGCCAGAAGAAGTTGTTGATGAACCGGGCCTAGTTTATGTAAGAGACAGAGGTAGCGGATCAACATTTGAAAACCCGGGAGAAAAAAATCATGCAGATATATCTCTTGGTGATGGAACAGCGGTAGGTGGGAATCTTAGCAACTCTGTTAGCAGAGTTAATGTTGAAACTGATGAAAATGACTCACCTGTTGCTGTCCAAGGTGAAAAAATAATAATGGTTATAGCACCGACTGGTGACTGGGTTGATGAATTTGAATTTTTATCTGAAACTGTTGGTCAGGGCCCGTCTATAGGCACGGGAAAGCGTGCAGCCAGAAGCTCAGTTTCTGGATTTGGTCGCTCAAGTCAAAGTGCAGGTGTATTTACAGGATCTGAGGTTGAAAAATCTCCAGGTGTTCCGTCATGCTGGAACAAATTAGGAGACATAGTAAAAAGTGGTTGCAATTTTGATAGCTTTATTGTTGGCGGTACCATAAACTTTAGAAGTGCCAAGCCTGGAAAAAAATCACCAGGAAGGGTAGCAAGCAGAGAAGTCCTGGAGCACCTAAGAGATAAGTGGGGTGTAAAAAGAATTATTGATCTAACTGGCGATGAAAAAGAAAAGGCTCTTGCAGAAGATCTAGGGCTAGGTTATATTACAGCCAAAAATGTCGCCAAAAATTATTCTAGGCCGGAAAGTGGTGAATGGGAAACTATGAAAAGCTTTATGGACGAGGGCGGCACACTAGTGCACTGTACATACGGTGCTGATAGAACGGGCGCTGTTGTAGCCAGATATAAGATTGAAAATGGCGAAAGAGTAGACATAGCTAGAAAAGAAGCAGTTGACAAATATGGAATGAACGCACTTCCAGACAATAAGAGGCTGCATGCATGGCTAGATACACCTGTAGTCAACGCAGAGTCAATCAATATGTTAAAAGAGCTTATAAGAGAATCAGTAGGAAGTGATATTGACATAGCATCTGCACCAACTTGGTCAAGCTGGATGGGAAGCAGAGGGTCTAGTAGAAGCAGTTCATCATATAGCACAATAGGTTCAGATATATCTGGAAGCGCTAGTGATATAGCTTCAGAATATGGAATTCTACCAGAAGAGGCCCAAGAGCTTGTTGCAATAGGTAAAAGATTGCAGACAAATCCTGGCTGGCTTGCAAAAGTTATAAATGCTGAATCTGGCTGGAAGCCAGATATTCCAAACGCTCGAGGGTCTGGAGCCATGGGATTAATTCAATTTATGCCAAGTACTGCAAGAGGCCTTGGCACTACAACACAAGAGCTATCACAAATGACAATAATGGAGCAGCTTCCTTGGGTTGAAAAATATTTTTCTAAATTTATAGGCAAACTTAATTCGCTTGAAGACGTTGCAGCATCAGTATTCTTCCCTGCAGCTTTGCATAAAGGTATGAATTTTGATATATACGAATGGTATGTTCAAAATAGGGGACAAAAAGCTGCAGACATATTTAAAAAGCAGAATCCCGGAACAGTAACTATGGGCGACTACGTTAGAAAGCATTTAAGCTAAATTTCTTTTCCTTCGTATATTGCCTTTCTATCTTTTTCACTTTTTGCAAAAAGCTTTATTAGTTCGCCTGCTTTTGCATTCGCCTGATCTTCATGAAAGCCTCCGGCATCTTGAACTGGTCCGTCTATAAGACCTGTTTCATCTTGCATCATGTGCGTCATCTCATGAGCAATTGATCTACAAACATCTACTAGTGCTCTATTTTTTGCATATACTTTGACTACGTTTTTACCCAAGTGGTATACAGCTGTAGTTGCTATGTCATGCTGAGATCTATCATTGACAACATATATCTCAAACCCTTTTTCAACAGGGAGCTCGTCTGCACAAAAAAGGCAGAAATCTGATATTATTTTAACCTTTTCATCATCTAGATTTAAGTTTTTTGATAAGTAAAGTTTTCTCATTTTCATGTAAACTAGTTTGACCTAACCTATAATTATTATGCATGTGCTCGTATGCACAAGTAAATGCTATCTTAAATAGGACGTTTATAATGACCTTACAATAGAAAATAGATTAAAAACTTTGATAAAATAATCGAGGTGAAAATAGAAAATGCCCAATTAGCTGGGAAATATCTCTAGTAACCATAACTTTTAAAGGACATGTAGTGAAAATGATAAAAAGTTCATCTGAATTGATAGCGAAATTTAAAATGATAGAATCTGGAATAGTTCCAGCATTTACAGGTAAAGACCTCACTGCCATGCTATCTTCTCTTTCCGACAATGAAAAGAGAAAGGCAAAAAGAAAATTTAGAAAACTCTGGAGAAAAATTTTAAAAAAAAATCCAGATATTGAGCACTTACTAGTATCTGAAGATATAAATGAGCCTGACGTGGCTATAAAAAGGAATAGATGTGTCTATGTCGTAAGATCTTTTTTTGACTAGCACTATCGTAGATCTACACCTGAATATGCCGATGCGTCTTCAATAAAGCCTATAATGGCTTCTGGGCCCGGGCCTATAGATACAGTATTTATGTCTCTTGTCGACATTAAAATGAACCCTACTATTTCATTATCTTTGTTTAAAATTGCGCTTCCTGAGCTACCAAATGTTGCAGGAATTGTAAAAAAGCAAAAACTCGGAGAGTTGCATCCAGAAAAATATCCGTCAAAATGAAGTGCTACATCTTCCATACTAATTCCTAACGGAGCTGATACTGTGTATACTTGATCTCCCACATCAGGTTGGAATATTGAGATAGGTATATTATCGACATTTCTTTCTCTTGTAGACAGCATGCATAGATCTAGTTTTCTATCTGAGTAAACATGCTCGGCTTCATATTTGATTCCGTCTATGTCTGTAGCTACAATTGTTACTTCAGCGCCTGGGGGATTAAAATACTCTAAAAAATTACCAAGTGTCGGATTGCAGAAATGATCAGCAGTTATTATATAGTTTTTACCATTCAAATTTTTAAAAGATATCCCAGAAGCCTGAGAGCTGTAAATCTCAATCTCTTCAGGAATTTCAACTTCTAAAATAGGCTGAGATGTATCTTTAGATCTATCTCGATCAGGTTCTGAGATGTATGATCTAGATAATGTTATTGTGACAAAGTTTTCTTTTGGAAAATTTGAACTAACTTTCCACTTAGAAATGCCAATAAAAACACAGCCTAAAACAGTAAGAAATAAGATAAGTAACTTTATATAAAACCTAGTATTTTTATATGAGAATTCCCTCTTCTTTCTAAATTTCTTTATTAGTTCTATCATTCATGTCACTGAATTTATATGAAATATGTTATTCCTATAACTCTTCTATAATTATTGTTATATAATAATAGAGATTAGATGAGAGATGTATAATAATTCTTTTTTTCTTAAAAATGTACAATACATAAATATCGAGTTAAAAATATATGTCACTGGAATATTATCATGAGAAGTAAGAGCGCAGGAGTTGTAGTCGTCAGAAAATTTGATGATGGAATAAAAGTTTTATGCTTAAAAAAATTCGACGGTATCTACGATATCACAAAAGGAATAGTTGATGATGGTGAGTCTGATATAGAGACAGCTCTCAGAGAGGTTCAAGAGGAATCAGGAATAGTTGATTTAAGATTTGACTGGGGTCTTTGCTCTAAGAGCTACGGAATGGGTAGAGTGTTTTTAGCTTCAACAGAGCAAGATGCATTTGTAGGCATTAATCCAGAAACTGGACAAAAAGAACACGAATCATATGCCTGGCTAAGTTTCGACGAAGCAATTAATCTTGTAGAGGATTTCTTGGTCGATGCCATTGTATGGGCAAAATTAAAAGTATCAGGAGTATAAGATGTCAATATTCACAAATAGAAAAACATCAGCTGATAGATCTGCAACAGATAGAAGTAGACACAAAAAGAAGATTGAAAAAGCAATAAGAGAAGGTGTCTACAATATAGTAGCAGATGAATCAATTATTGGAAAAGATGGAAAGAAAAAGATAAAAATACCCGTAAAAGGTATAAAAGAATATCGTCTCATTCATGGAAACAATGAGTCAAATAAAAAAGTCGGTTCAGCTCCTGGAAAAAATGTAAAAAGAGGACAAGTCTTACAAAAGAAAAAGCCGCAAAAGAAGCCTGGAGAGGGAAACAAGCCAGGAAATGATCCAGGTGAAGAATTTTATGAAGTTGAAATTACTCTTGAAGAATTGGCATCTTATCTATTTGATAATTTAAAGCTACCAGATCTAGAAAAAAAGACTATGAAAAACATAGTATCAGAAAAATATAAAAGATCTGGCTACAGGAAAGCTGGAATAAGACCAAGATTATCAAAAAAGAAAACACTAATAAACAAGATTAAAAGAAAAGCTCAGAAAAAAAGAGTTTTAAAAAATAATCCAGAATCTGATGATGAAAGATTCACTTTTCACAATAATGATCTTGCATATAGACATATTAAAAGCAAGCCAAAAGAAAGAGACAATGCTGTTATATTTTTTATAATGGATGTATCAGGTTCTATGACACAGTCTAAAAAGTTTATAGCTAGATCTTTTTTCTTCTTGCTGTATCATTTTATAAAATATAGATACGATAAAGTAGAAATAGTATTTATATCGCATACAACAGAAGCAAAAGAAGTAAGGGAAGATGAATTTTTTACAAGAGTTAGCTCTGGAGGGACATATTTGTCTTCCGGTTTAGAAAAGTGCGCAGAGATTATTAATGATAGATACCATAAAAGTGCATGGAACATATATGCTTTTCACGGATCAGATGGTGATAACTGGCCTGATGATATAGAAAAATCTCTTTCTATGATAAAGACAATAAGTGATATAGCACAGCTATTTTGCTTCATAGAGATAATTCCAGAGAAGAACCCAAATATGTGGATAGACGGTACAATGGCAGCAAAAATAAGACCCTTAGAATCTAAGAAAACTAAAATAGTAACAATCGGCTCGCCATCAAGTATATGGCCTGAGTTTGTAAGAATTTTTGGAGCACCAAGTGCAAGCTGATTGGACATTTAAAGATCTCAACTATTGGGATGAAAAGATTTGCGAAATAGCAACAGATTATGGACTATCGTGGTTTCCCATAAGTTATGAAATATGTGACTATTATGAAATGATAGGTCACATGTCGTATGGGGGAATGCCGTCACATTATCAGCACTGGTCATATGGCAAAGCATTTGAAAGATCTCATCAGTTTTACAATTTAGGTCTAGAGGGCTTGCCGTATGAGCTAATAATAAATTCAAATCCTAGCATTGCTTACCTGATGAGAGAAAACCCACTATATCTTCAGATACTAATAATGGCTCATTGCGTCGGACATTCTGACTTTTTCAAGAATAACAGACTATTTGAAAAAACACGCCCAGAATTTGTCGTTTCAAGCTTTAGAACACGCAAAGAAAGAATAAGGGGCTATGTTGAAGACCCGCACATAGGAATAGACAAAGTAGAGTCACTTCTTGACTCCATACACTCAATAAGGTATCAAGTTGAAAGATATGGAAGAGAAAGAATATCACATAAAGCGCTAAAGCTAGAAGCCATAGAGATGATAAACAAGAGTAGAGAATCATCCGATATAGATATTAATAAAGTTCCAATAAAAGAAGATAGTGATATACTTGGCTTTTTTGTTGAGCATGGCCATCATCTAGAAGAATGGGAAAAAGATATAATAGAAATATGCAGAGAAGAGTCTTTATATTTCGTGCCTCAAATTAGAACAAAGATAGTTAATGAAGGATGGGCATCCTTTTGGCACTATAAAATTATGCACGACTTAGACCTTCCACAGAAATATCATATTCCATTTATAAAAACGCATAATCAAGTAATAAGACCACATATTGGCTCTATAAATCCGTATCATCTTGGATTTCACATGTTTCAAAAAATAGAAAAAGAAAAGGGGCTTGAAGCTTGTTTTGAAATAAGAGAAATACATCACGATGAGTCAGCAATAAGATGCTTTTTTGATAGAGAAGATTTTGAAAAATTAAATATATTCTCTTACTCTGATAGAAAGGACAGAGTAGTTGTAGACGATGTTTCTGATATAGAAGGATTTGATAACGTAAAAAGAGACTTAATTAAAAATACAGGAATCAACACTATTCCTCATATTTATGTTGATGAAATGAGAAGTGACGGATCACTAGTAGTTAAGCATCATCATGATGGAAGAGACTTAGAGTTATCATATGCGTCAAAAGTAATTGATCATATAGCACACATATGGAAGAAGCCAATAACGTTTTTAACTGTCATAGAAGATGAAATTTGGGAAATTTGATAAACATTTATATATTCTTTATCAAAAATATGTATTATTTATACTGAGGGAAAGATGTCTAAAGATTCAACCGCAAAACTTCTAAATTTAATAGAGAAGCAAAGAAACAAAAAGAAAAAAGAGAAATTCTCAGGAACATTTTTAGATTATCTACAAATAGTCCAGAAAGATAGCACCGCCGCAAAGTCAGCACATAAAAGACTATACGAATCTATATTGTCTCATGGCGTGGAAAAATTTGACGAATCAGATGCAAGATATTCAAGATTTAAAAGTGGAACAAATGTTAAAAAGTATGAATATTTCTCAAATGAATTCTTTGGCATGGAGCGTGTAGTTTCAAAAGTTATGAACTTTTTAAAATCTGCAGCTGCTAAAGGCGAAGAATCTAGGCAAGTTCTACTTCTTATGGGCCCAGTAGGTGCAGGCAAGTCAGCACTTGTTGAACATATAAAAACTGCACTTGAAAGCGAAACATTTTATCATCTTAAAGATGATCCACAGAGAGGAGATCCGCTGCATCTAGTACCAAGAAGCCTAAGAAAAGATTTTGAAAAAATATTAGGAATAGAGATAGAAGGTGATATAAGCCCGGTTGCTAGGTACAGACTTCTTGAAGACCTGGATGGAAAATATGAAAACTATCCAGTTATTGAATCGACTTTTTCGCAAAGGGCTAGAAGAGGAATAGCTGTAGTACCGCCAATGGATGCAAACTCACAAGATACTTCTGTCCTAATAGGAACAGAGGATATTTCAAAACTTGACTTATATCCCGAAGATGATCCCAGAATACTATCGCTTAACGGTGCATTTAATGTTGGAAATCGCGGAATTGTTGAGTTTGTTGAGATTTTTAAGAATGAAATAGAATTTTTACATATAATACTAACTGCAACACAAGAAAAGAGAATTCCTTCTCCTGGAAAAAATGCCATGATTCATTTCGATGGTGTTATACTAAGCCATTGCAATGAAGCAGAGTGGAATAGATTCAAATCAGAACATACGAATGAAGCAATACTTGACAGAATATTAAAGATAGAAGTACCATATGTTTTAGAACTAGATCAAGAAATTAAGATTTATGAAAAAATGATCAATAGATCTGACTTTAAAAATATTCATATTGCACCGCATACGCTAAAAATAGCTAGCATGTTTGCAATAATGTCTAGAATGAAAGAATCTCAAAAATGTGATATCTTAACAAAGCTAAAGATCTATAATGGTGATGATGTTATTGAAAAAGGAAGAGTTAAGAAGATAGACATCAATGATCTAAAAGAAGAAGCGTATAGAGAAGGAATGTCTGGCATATCTACAAGATTTATTATGAAATCAATAGACTCTGCAATATCAGACTCAGATACAAACTATATAACACCTATGTCAATAATGGATTCTCTTATAACGCAAGTCAAAGAACAGATAATATCAGAAGATGACAAGACTAGGTACTTAGAGATAATTCAAAAAATAATAAGAGACGAGTATTTATCAATTCTTGAGACTGAAATTGCAAAAGCATTTATAACTGCTTATGAAGAACAGGCACAGACATTGTTTGATTCTTATTTGGATAATGCAGAGTGCTATACTACAAATGAAAAGTTCGAAGATAGAGTAACAAAAGAAGAAAGAGATCCCGATGAGCAATTTATGCGATCAATAGAGGAGCAAATTGGAATAACAGGCTCATCTAGGGACGGATTTAGAAGCGATGTTACTGCGTATATGTTTTCAAAAATGAGAAGAGGCGATGTTATAAAATACACATCTTACGGTCCGCTCAAAGAAGCTATTGAATCATACCTAATATCTTCTGTAAAAGATATAGCAAGAATTGTTACGAAAAGCAAAACTAGAGATGATGAGCAAAGAAAGAAGCACAGTGAAATGGTAGAAACCCTAATAGAGTCTTACGGATATACAGAAGACTCTGCACAAGCTATTTTAACTTACGCATCTAATAATCTCTGGAGAGACTCATAAGTCTAGATATGATGACAAAATCAATAAATAGAAACAGCTCAATAAAGCTGTTTCAAGATAGGCTTGTAGACATTGAAAGCATAATATCGTCAGCTGAGCTAGGTAATATTATATCTTTTAATAATTCTTCACCTCTTGTTACAGAGAGTGCTATGCAAACGCTTGTCTTAACAAAAAGCAAGCACGAAATAGATAGAGTTCTATTTCCAATAATAATAAGCGCGTGTGCAACATCAGAAGAAAAAGCTGCAGGCTCTGGTGATATTTGTCTACAAATATGTACAAGATTGCTGGGCAATACGTTAAACAAAGAAAGATCACAGGTTGATTATAAGACTAACATTGTAAAAAAAGATCTAGATAAAATAATAAAAAAGCTATATTCTTTTAATAGACAGTTTCATAGGGATGATTTTAGCACTTTCTTAAAAAGCTCAGTAAAAAACAAAAGCATAGAAAAGATTATTTATGAAGCAATAAAGCTATCAGGGAAAACAGGCAAGATATATACAAAAGCATCTCCTGCGAATGAAACAATGATAATACAGTCAGCTGGCTATAGATTTAATCATGAAATAGACGAATCTTTTCTTCTTGGAAAAAAAAGATGGACAAATAGTAATGTTAAGTGCATCGTCATCGACGGATTCATAGAAAATATATCTGAAGTATATCACTTGCTAGAGACGCTTCACGCGTCAGGAGACCCGTGCGTAATATTTGCAAGACATATGTCACCAGAAGTCAGCTCAGCTATTTTAACTAACTCAAGAAGAGGCGTAATAAAGCTATTTCCGATATCTTTGGGCTTTGATGATGAAACAATAAATGTTTTAAATGATATATCTATGGCATGTAACACATCAGTTATATCCTGTCTAACAGGTGACCTAATTTCATCTGCAGTAAGAAGAAGCTTAAAAACAATAGACAAAATAGAAATTGACAAAGATGGATTTACAATATTCAATAAGCCTAGCAGCCTAATAGAAGATCACTTATCATTCTTATATGGAAAACTTAATGCATTCAAAAGTCACGATCTAACTGTTAAAGATCTTTATGCAAAAAGAATAAAATCATTATGCTCACTAAAAGTTGACATACTAGTTGGAAAAGAAGTTATAGACAAAGACATATATACAATGGAAAAAATTGACAGCATTCTAAGATCAATAGTATCATTTTCACATTATGGATGCATAACAAATAAAGATCTAAAAGATACTGTTGAATCTTTAAAATATGAAATTTCAAAAGAAACATACGATATTTTTAAGAATAATATATGTAAAAAATTTAAAATAATGCCTAAAAATAGCATAATTCTACCAATGCAAATATGCAGTTCGCTAGTAGACTCGTTTTCTAATTTAGGCGGCATAATATTAGAAGATAGATAGTTTTTTTACTTCTATGAAAAATAGATGTATTTTTATATTATCAGAATAACACAGGAGGAGTTGTGTCTTTTGAAAATGATCTAAATAGCAGCATAAGACTGCTAACAGAGTTTGTATGTGATACTATTTGCAATAACATTGCAACCTCAGTTGCATCTGGAGACTTAAATATATCTGTCGTAGAAGCAGAAGAGGTTTCTAGAATAGTAAAATTGTCAACTAACCAAGCTTTTATCAACGGATATAGCGAAGTAAATGCAACACTAAAGAGACATAGTAAGAGTTAGTATTTATGAGAGGCATAAAGCATCTCGTCCAATGTCATTGCATACTTCCTCAGTTTAGAAGTATGAATGATCCAGTTTTTCATAAATTTTCTGTATTTTCCGTTTTTGATAACAAAGACAGCATATATGAAAAATTTTCATCATGCAATAACTGCGGCGCTCTACATAAAATAGTAGATATTTGTAAATCAGAGATAGTAATCGGTGCTGAAGACGGGAATGCTGTTAGAACAATTGAAGATATAAAGCATAGTTTATCTGAAAATATTGTATCTGTACTTGAAACATATAAGTGTGATATAGCTACATGGGAAAATGTTGAATTTATAGTAGAAAATAACATATGGGAAGAAAATGTAGTAATATCTAGAGAATCAATTGACGATATTACACATATAAAGTTATTAAAAATACTAAGTGAAACAAAAATTAAAATCACATCAAATACAATAAAAGATACGCTGGAGATTACATGAAAATTGGAAAAACTGAAAATGAACTACATTTAGAAAAGATGACTATTTGTCGTGAAATAGTAAAAAAAATAATTGACTTTGGTGTAACTGAGAAACAAAAGCAACAAATAATATATTTATTATCACTGGAGCTGGAAAATAGAGATGTAATGCTTAGCATATCTAAGACCATCAATGGTGAAAATAACAAAAGCGAAGAGACAAAAATTTTAGGTCTCGATTAGGAGAAAATATGAGTCAGCCTAACGGTGAAATAATTGATAAGTGGAATGAGCTTAAGGTTCTCGTTGAAAGCCTAGAGCTAGATCTACTTAAAAATGCAAATGGAAACAAATCTGCGGGTGTAAGAGCTAGAAAGGGTCTAAGACTCTTAAAAAGCTCAGCTTCAGATTTAGTAAAAGCTTCATTAGCAGCTAGTAAGTAGATTACAAAATGGGCTCGAAACGGCTTCGACGGGGTAGGAGAGAAGAAGAGTGCAGGTGGTCACACGAAATAGCA
>CEUX01099523.1_pt1 | contig 11751 bp, 4 predicted proteins | sample 531361 | NCBI WGS metagenome assembly CEUX01 (sample SAMEA2622736, study PRJEB7988) | marine metagenome | isolation source: saline water (ENVO:00002010), including
ATAATAAAGGTAAGAGAATTGATATGCGTCAAGGCGGTAGAGTTGCTTTAGCTAGAGGCGGAAATAGAGGAGCAAAACGTACAGCTACTCCTAAAAAACCTATAGTTAGGGAAGATAGGCCTGTTAGAACACCGTTAGGTCCAGACGATAGACCTATGCGACCTAATGATCAGCCAGATTTACCAACTTCTACTCCTCCTCCTATGTCTTCTCAAACACCATTAACTAGGCCACAAAAACCGAAAGGAACTAAAGATATATTAAAAGATCCTGCACCTGCTCCACAAAAAGAAAGGCCACAAACTGTTTCTGTTTCTCAAATAGATAGAGATGATCCTTATGTTGGTGAACCACAGCCTACTGTCTATAATCCTGAACCAGAAAATCCTGCATCTCAAGGTTCAGGAACAGGAAGCCAAACAGGAAGTCAACAAAATGGAGAAACTACACCTACACCACCAGGAGGAGGAATGTGGTGGAAAGATCTTGGATATAATTCATTAGAAGATGCAATAGCTGATGGGTGGTATTACGATACTGAAACAGGACAGTGGACCAAAGGTGGTGATCCTGATGATCCTACTGCTCCTGATGATCCTACTGATCCTGATGATCCTACTGATCCTGATGATCCTATTACTATTCCTGTTGAGCCTCAACCATTAGTAAGAGATCCTATAACTATTCCAGAAACTCCAGAAACAGGAGGTTATACACCACAATATACAGATCGTACAGACGAACAAGCACGAGCAGCTAGAGAATATGTACAACAAGCAGCAGAAGGTAAAATGCCAGCAGATGCTGTAGTTTCAGATACAGTTAAAACTGACGAAGATATAGAATTTGACGAAACTACAATTCCTCAGATGACAGATACAGGAACAGCCGTTGCAACTGAAGCTACTAAAGGAGCTGCTGAACGTGTTTCTACTGGAGTAGCAGCACCAGATGTTGTAACCGATAGAGATCTTAGAGCAGATACTTATGAAGGAAAACAAGTTTCTGAAGATGTACTTTTTGATCCTGCCGATGGTAAAATAAACAACGAAGAAGATTTAGCAAGACTTACTGAAAAGTCTTTAACTTATTTAGCTAGTGGAGTACCTTTCTCAGAAGAACAGAAATCCAGAGGACTAGCAACAGAGATTGAAAAAGCTACTGTTAATAGAGAAGCAGCAGCAAAAGTCGCAGGAACAGACCTTCCTAGAATGTTACGTGCTAAGAAACAACTAAGAAGAGCAGGTTTAACAGAAGATCAAATTAATATAATAGGTAATGATCCAGATCTTTTAGAAGACGAGTTATTAGATTATACTGAAGCAGAACGAGGTATGATTGCTGGATTACCTGATGAAGCGTTAGTATCAACACAGATAAATGCTTTGTTAGATGGTGTAGAAGAAGGAGAGATTCCAGTTTTTGCTAGACCAGCAGTAGCAGCAGTAAATGAAATGCTTTTAGCTAGAGGATTAAGTGCTTCTACAGTTGGTAGAGATAATTTAGTTAATGCTTTAATTCAAGCGGCTATGCCTATAGCACAAAGTAATGCACAATCTATTAAAGAGAGTGTTTTACAACAAAGAACTATTGAAGCTCAAGCAGAGCAAATGAATGCTCAAATGAGACAAGAAGCTGCTCAGAATCACGCTACTCGTGTATTTAATATGGACATTAAGAAGATGGACCTAGATCAGCAAACTGAATTGTTTAATAAACAGTTTTTACAAACTACAAGTATGGCTGAAGTAGATAACGAGATGAAAGCTACTTTACAAAATGCAGTTAATTGGACACAGATGGATGTAGCAAACCTTAACACACAACAAAAACTTGCAGTTCGTAATGCAGATGCGTTTTTAAACATGAATATGACAAACCTTAATTTTGAACAACAAGGCGAAGTTTTAAAAGCACAGAACAAACAACAAAGAATATTAAGTAATCAAAGTGCTACTAATGCTTCAAGGCAATTTAATTCTACAAGTGAAAATCAAATGACTCAATTTGTTAATAATTTAGCTGCACAAGTAGATCTTCAAAATGCTGCAAGAAATGATGCAATGGAACAATATAATGCAACACAAGAAAATCAAGCAGAAGCAAGAAGATTTGCTACTGAAGCAGATATATCTAAATTGAATGCTCAGTTACAAACACAAGTTTCACAGTTTAATGATCAGCAAGATTTTCAAAGAGATCAATGGAACAAAGCTAATCAAACTGCAATTATGCAATCTAACGTAGAATGGAGAAGAAAAGCAAACACAATAAATACTGCTGCTCAAAACGAAACCAATAGGTTTAATGCTGGAAACGCTTTTAATTTAAGTACACAGGCTATGACATTTATGTGGCAAGAGTTACGTGACCAAGCTAGTTATGTATTCCAAGCAGAACAAAATCAAGCACAAAGACAAGCTGGTTTGTTTAATACTATACTAGGACAAGAAGCATTAATTACTGAGAATAGTACTACTCAAGGTATGTATAAAACACTAATGGATAAAGTTGCTAATTGGTTTTAATTAATTAAAAGGATATAAAGATAAAATGAAAAAGTTAATAAAGAAAGTTTTAAAACCTATTAAAAAACTAGTTAGAGGAGTCGGAGGATTCTTTGGTAAAGTTATGAATAAATTAGGTCCTTTAGGAATGATTGGTATGATGTTTGCTATGCCTTATTTATCTAATTTTTGGTCTTCGATAGGTACTACAATAGGTGGAACTGGTGTAGGCGGTACAGCAGCAGCACAAGCTGGCGCACAAGCATCGGCAGCAGCAGTAGCAGAAGGTACGGCAGTAGCAGGATCTTCAGCAGCAGCAAATATTGCAGCAGAAGCAGGAAAAGAAGCAGCTAGACAGTCTTTACTTCAAGAAGGTTCTGGTAGACTTGCTGCAAGAGTTGCAAGTAAGTATGCTTCTGGAACAGGACAAGCTACAGGCTTATTCGCAGGCGGAACAGCTAGTAAAGCTTTAGGATATACTTTAAAAACTTTACATAATGTTACATCTATGAGTATGAATGTATTTAATACTTTAACTGGAGCAGTAAGTGGTGCTGTTGATTTTATAAGTGGTGGAAGCCTTACAAAATTTGGTAACTGGATAGGAGATCGTTTCGGAGATTTTCAAACTAGAATGGGAATGGCCACTGGTGAAGGATACAAAAAGAGATTAACATCTAGGTTAGAAGCAGGTCATGTACCTGAGAATATTGTTTCGGTTATAAAAGAAAACAATCCTAATCTATTTAAAAATGTTGAACATCTTTATGACGGTAATATTCATATATCTAATGCAGATACCAGTACTTTAATTAGTAAAGATCTTCCAAGTTTTCAAGAGATGAGAGAACAAGGTACTCTTACTGCTGATGCAAGCGGAACACCTGGACCTGCTCCTGAGGATACTGTTGAAGTTCCTGACGATACTAAAAAAGATATAAGTAGTTTATTAGAAAAACAACCTACAAAAGAAGCTGCTATGGCAGAAAGAGATGCATATATAAATATTTTAGAGAAAGAAGGAAGCTTGACTGCTCTTAGAGATGCAGAAAGACTAAGAGATGCAGACTTTAGTAAATGGGGAACAGAAGGTTTTGCAGAAAGTATGAAACCTCCTTCTTTGTTGGAAAGCTTTGGAGAAAGAATGGGAACATTTTTTAAAGGCGGAGAACAAACAATGTTTAATCCTATATATAAAACAGATGCTAAGAGTAACATAATATATGGATCAAAAGGCCCAATAGAAACAGGAAGATATGAACGTGTAGTACGTGAGCAGCCTAACTTCATAGAAAGAGTAACAAGTAAAGCAGGAGATATAATAGAAGAGACTCCTGAGAATGTTTTAGACAAACAGACGAGTAGTTGGATAGACAGAAAACTTGGACACGTTCCACAATATACAGAAAAGAACTACTATGCGTCTGCTTTACCTGGATTACAATATGCACCACAATCAGATTTTACAACAGCAGAAATTCCTAGAGATAATGAATTTGTTACTGCTAATAATTATAATAATTTGAATAATAATATATATGCGTCTAATCCTTTTGCTGCTATTGATCCTAATAAAATAAATATTGATTATGGACAAGGAGGTATCTATGGCTCTTAATAGTATTCAACAACAAGAACAAGAAACAGGACAATTGGCTGTACCTAGTTTTGATAGGCCTATTCCTGGTGAATCACTAACCAGTGATCCAGATAATCCTATGCCTTTTGAAGGACCACCTGAGATTACACAACAAGCAGAAGGTGTTAATTATTTATTTTTAATGGTTACTGATGAAGACGCATATCCTGATATTATGAGTTCAATCAGAGAAGGAGTACCTTTAAGTGAAATAGCACAACTTATATTGTTTGAAGGTTTTATGCAAGGTAAGTGGAATCCAGATTTATTAATACTTTTATTTGAACCTTTGATATATATGCTTATGGCTTTATCTGAAAAAGTACAAATCGAATATATATTATATCCTGGTGAAGAAAAAGATGATGAAGTCTTAGATGAGGAACAAAGTGTAGAGATGTTAAGAAAGATAGCAGATATTGCTATAAAAGACATTGGCAGAGGAAACAAAGTAACTTCTCTTCCTGCTGAAATACAACAAAGACTAGAAGAATTTAAACCAGAAGATGAAAGTTTATTAACTAAAAAAGAAGAAGAAGAAGAAGAAATAATAACACCAAACATAAGTTTAATGCAAAAACAAACATAATATAGATAAAGAGGAATATAATAATGGCTGAAAGATGGCAAGGAATGGGAACCAAAGAAGCTGCAGGATACAAAGAAAAAATAGATACTGCATGGGATGACATCTATATGGGCGATAAAGGAAGCTCAAGCAGTAGAAGTGCTTTTAGAAAATTTCTAAAGGTAGCAGGTGGTTTAGGTATTGCAAACTTATATGGTAGCAGACAAGTTGAAAAATATGGTAATGATGCATTAGCAAGAGCAAACGATATTCGACTTGATCTTCAACAACAAGAATTAATGTTACAAAATGATCTGAGGGCTGCTGCTATTGTTGGTAATAGAGAAAAAGCAATGCAAGAAGCAGGATATGATTATACTGATCCAGCTCAAATAATGGATTTTATTGTTAATGATCCTGATACAGGTTTAAAAACAGACGAAATAGAAGCTTGGAAAGAACAATATGGGGATAAAGGTATTGGACTAGCCACAGATGCATATAATTGGGAAGACGGTTCAACTGCAAGAGAAATATTTAATAATAGAGTTGCTTCGAAAGCAGTAAAAATATTTAATCAACACGCAAAAATAGCAGCCCATTATAAAGGACTAAGAGGACCTGGTAATGTAATGCCTTATGAAACTGAAGGAAAAGTTATTAAAGATCAAGGCTATCTAAATAATGTCAGAGCAGCAATTACTAATATAGATACGATAACTCAGGGTATTAAAAAAAATGTAGAAGGTATGAAGTGGACTGATGGTATTCTATATAAATTAGGAATTAAAAAATTAGATAGAGATTTTATTATTAAAGAACAGATTGCTGCAGAAGTTAATAAAAAAACAGGCGCTGAAGTTAAAAAAATACTAAAATTTAATTTAAAACAAACAGATGCAGATGAAAATTTAGAAACACAGTTACTGCTTAGAATTCAAGAAGGGATAGATACTGATATTAAAGATTTAACAATAGCGGAAGCCTTAAAAGTATTAGGGCATTTAGATAAAGCAGGAGGAACACAAAATCAAAAAGCTTCAGAAGAATATATAGAAAAAATAGCTAAAGAGACAGTTAAAAATACTTTAACAAAAGGTGATACTACTGTAGATATGGCTAGTCTTATTGAAACTCTTCCAACATCTTTATTAACATCTGCTAAAATGAACTCTTTGAGTGACATTTTTAATACTAAAGGAATGGCAGAATTTAATGCGTATTGGTCTGAACTTACTGAAAAAGAAAGAATAGTAGGTGATGCTTTTGATAGAATCTATACAGAAGTAGGTAAAAACAAAGATAATTTACAAGTTAATGTAGATGAAGCAGATATTCAAAATCTAAGATATAAAACATTAGAAAGTTTAATGGAAAATACTTTGTTACAAGGGTATGATGTAAGGAAACCAGACCAATTAGAAAAACTAGCTATAGCAATATGGAATAACTATCAATCAGTAAATTTATTAGAAGAATTAGTAGGTGATCGTGCTATGTCTAGAGATGAATTTGTAACAACTGTTCTTGAAGGTGTTGCAACATTACCGAATATTCCAAGTAGTAAAACTAATTTACCAAACCCTCCTACACCATAATAAAGGTTTTAAAATGTCTATTGAAAGTTCTTTTTTAACTTCTTACAGAAAAGAATATCCAACTATTACTTCTCGTTACAAAACAGACGATGAGTTAGCAGACGCTCTTTATGATCAAAATAAAGAAGAACTAGAAAAAAAATATAAATCATCCAAAGAATATAAACAAGCTTTGGGATTAATACCTACCTCACAAGCACGATCCAAAATCAAAACAGACGAATCAATTGAACAAGATATTATTGAAATTGATCCTGATACCTATTCTCGAAAGAAAAAAGAATCTCAGATTATTGAAAGTACTCAAAGGACATTAGGTGGCGCTGCTGTTACTACTCTTCAAAACTTTTTAGATGTTGCTAATACAGTAGCTAAAGGTATTCCTGGATCTATGGGAACTTTAGCGAGAGATGAAAAGTTTTCTTTAGCAAATAAAAAAGCACAACAACAAGCATTAATAAAAGGCGCTACAAAACTATTTGGTGAAGAAACAGTTAAAAAGGTTACTCGTGATGGTATCGAATCCTTAGATATAGAAGATCCAACTTATAAAGGCGGTAAAGTTGTAACTGATATGGGAACACTTATGGCTAATATTATAGGTTGGCAAAAACAACTAACAAAAGTAGCTGATCCTAAAAATTTATCTACTGCTAAAAAGTGGCTTCAAGGAACTACTTCAGGTTTGTTAGGAGAACAGACAGGTTGGGATATATACGAAGAAAGATTATTTAATATGTTAGGTGAATATATAGGTGATGATCAATCGTCTTATGCTGATTTTGTAAGATATATGGAAGCTGATAGAGATGATCCACAACTCGAAGCACGTATAGGTGTACTAGTTGAGGGATCAATGTTAGCAGGTGGGTTAAGTCTTTTTTGGCAGGCTGGTAAAGGTGCATACAAAGAAGGAATTAAACCTGCAACTCAAGCAGCAATGAAGAAACTAAGAGAATTAAGAAGAGTAAAAGATGCTGAGAAACAATCAAAATTCAGAAAAAGTTTAGATGAAGGAACTGTATACGGTAGAAGCCAAAAGCAAAAAAAGAAAGAAGCAGAAGTTAAATATAAAACTAAAGAAGAGCAAGCTTATTCACAAACAAAACAAGTAGATTTAATTGAAGAAGAAGAAGCGCTTGGAGATTTATGGCAATTTAAAGGAGAGTTTGGAGATGCTAAATTAATTGATACCATACAAAGAACAGTTTATGATTATACAGGTGCAAGACTTTTCAAATCAAGAGGTCAATATACTCCTAAGTTATTTGAATTATTCAATGCTGGTGAAAATGCAAAAAGAGCTTGGACTACAAGAGCAGAACATATTGTCAGAAGATTGGAAGGAGAAATCTGGCAAATCGTAAAACAAACAGACGAGATAACTGGAGAAGCTACAACTAAAGAATTTGATGAAATGCTTTTAAAGATACAATCTTATTTAGATGGAGAATCTATAAAATTACCAGGAATGTCTAAAGCAAAAGTAATAACAAGAGAAGAAATTCCTAAATCTTTAAGACCTATATTAGACGAAGCAAGAGTATTACAAGACGATCTTAGTGAGTTATATACTAAAAGTGATTATGTACCAAAGTCTGTAAAAAAAATAATTTCAAGTAATATAGGCACATATCTTAGAAAAAGCTATGACTTCTACGAAGCAGGCGTTAAACCACCTCAAGAGGTTATGGATAATGCTACTAGATATTTTGAAGGTGTTTTAAGAAGAGGTATTACCACAACTCCAGCAGGTAGAAAAAGATTTTTAAATGTTGGTAATAAGAAATACGAGATTATAGATAATAAAATAGTTGTTGATGGTACAGAAAGAAATGTAAATTCTTATATAAGAGAAAATTCTAAAGCACGAGTTGAAAGTATAGTCGGAACTAGAAAAGAAGCTAAAGATATGTTTGATTATGTTGATTTAATTTATGGTAGATTACCTAAAGAAACACTTGCTAAACGAAAAAAACTTCCTAAAGCTGTTAGAGAACTCTTAGGAGAAACAAAAGATCCTAGAGCAACAATTTTAAATTCTATATCTAAGGTAGCAAATGCTGTAGAAACAGATAATTTTTTATCTCAAGCATGGCAGTTAGGAAAAGGAAAATATTTTCATACCGATAAAACAGGTATTTATACTGAGCAGATACTTAATAGAAATATGGGAGCAATGTATGGAAAGTACACGACTCCTCAGATGGCTAGAATTTTTAAAGAACAAAGTAAAATGAGTGGTTGGGTAGGTACTGCTCAAAAAGGTTGGGGATATTTCTTAGGAGCTAAAGGTTGGGGCCAAGCATCAAAAACAGTTCTTAATCATATTACTCATATAAGAAATACAATAGGTGGTGCAACCTTTATGTTGGCTAATGGTATGAATCCTTTTTCAAAAGAAACTAAAGATGCTTTTAAAGTTTTACAAAATGAAATAGATTTATTAGGTAAAAGAAAAGGAAAAGGAACAAAAGATTTTGATAAAGGCTTAGATAATCTATATGAAAAATATCAAAAATTAGGAATAGTAAACACCAGTGCAAAAGCAGGAGATTTTAAAGCTTTAATTGATGATGCTGCTAAATACGGTGCAGAAGGTACAACCTATAGGTTTCTAAGAAAAGCTCTAAATATACCTCAAAAATTATATATCGCTGAAGATGATCTATTTAAGATTGCTGCTTTTAATAAAGAAGTTGCAACACTAACCAAAGCATACGGTAAAGGCTACAGTAAAGAAGCACTGGAACGAGAAGCAGCAAATATAGTTAAGAATACAATTCCTAACTACGATATGGTTCCTAACGGTATCAAACAACTAAGAAAACTTCCTTTTGGTAACTTCTTTTCTTTTCCAGCAGAGATGGTCAGAACAAGTGCAAATATTGTTAGGCAAGGTTTACTAGAAAGTATTTCAAACAACGGAGAAATCAGAAAAAGAGGATTTAAACGTCTTGGTGGTTTTATGGGTGCAGGTTTATTAGGCGCTGAAGGAGCAAGTCGAGCAACACAAACTCTTTCAGGAGTAACTGATAGAAGTGTGGATGCTATGAGACATCTATTAGAAGCAGAGTATTCTCAATATACTAATCAGCTATATATTAGAGATTCAGAAGGAAGTCTATACAAAAACAATTTTAGTTATATTGATCCTTATGATGTTATAAAAGCTCCTTTAAGAACAATTATTATGGAGTATTCAGATGGTAAAAGAACTCAAGATGATATTGATAGAGTTATCATTAATGCCACAGGTAAAGCTATTGCTCAGTTTTTAAAACCTTTTACAGAAGAAGCTTTATTAACAGAAGGCATTTGGGATACTGCTTTTAGAGAAGGTAAAACAAAAGAAGGTCAAAGAATTGAAGGTTGGGAATATTCAGAAGATTTTGATTTTGAAAAATCTATGAATAATATGATGGTAGGTTTTAGGCACGTATTAGAAACATTTACACCTGGTAGTGTTCCTCAAATACAAAGACTATACAAATCTTTTTCAGATGATCCAATTCTTCCGTCTGGACAAGAACTTGAAAGAAAGACAGAGATTGCTGCAAATTTCACAGGCTTTAGATGGCAAAAAGTTACTGACCAATATATAGAATCTTCTCTACGTAGAAAAATATGGAAATACGGCAGAGCAACAGAACAAGTACGTTCTGATATGTGGCAAGTTATTGGTAAGGATAAGAATGAAAAAGATGTTATAAAAGGATACCTTCAAGCACAAAGAGATCATTATAAAAACTGGAAAGATTTAAAATTTGCTCAAGATTCGGCTAAAGTTTTATATCAAGATGTTATGGAGTATTCAAATAGTATAGCTAAGACTGGTTCTATTATGCAAGAATACGCAATTAAAAGCGGAGTATTGAGTAAAAAGGATTTATATAGCTTAAATCATAACAGATTTAAACCTATAGAATTTTCAGAAAATCAAAAAAATAGAATAGTTAAAGATTTGACTTTTAAATTTACAGATTCAAACGGTTTACTTGGGATATTAAACAAATACACACAACAATTTTATAGTCTACCAATGCTTGATCTTGAGCATCAAGAATATAAAGATGAGTTGATAGAGACTTTACAAGAAGGTGAGTGGTATACTAAACCAGCTAGAAAAATATTAGAGGAAGAAGAGAGAAAAGAAAGACAACCGAAATTCAAAGGTGGCACAATCCACGAAGACTATCCAGTACTTAACGTAAAGAAAGAGCCTTCTGAAATGATTAACAAGGCCACAGGTTTACCTTACGAAGCTGAGATGGAAAGACTAGGAATGGAAGACGGTGGCTTACTTGTATCTATAGGTGTAGCACCTGTCTCAGAGAAACAGATTAGCAAACTTAAAAATAAATTAAAAGAACGTAAAGCAAAAAGAGATGGTGGCGAGATTAGACAAAGATATGCTTTTGGTGATAGAATTAAAAAAGCTTTAAAAAGAAGAGGCGAAGCAGAGCTACTTAGACAAAAAGCTTTAACTAATGCGCCTTCGTATATAAGAGATAAAGTATTAGAAGCAACACCTACCGCATTAAAAACATATATGGACAAAGTTGTATTAGGAAATAGAGAAGCTATAACAGAAAAAGATTTTAAAGAAAAACAAATGAGAAGCTTGGATACAGAGATAACTAATAAAGTAAGAAAAGGTATTAAAAGCGGAGAATATTTTCTTAATAAAGATGGGCAGTTAAAAGCTATAAGAAATCAAGATGGAAAGATAGGTTCTAAATCTAATAAAGATAATGGATATTTTATAGATTTAGATACTAAGTACTTGGATAAGGATATTTTCCGCACTATAGGATCTTCAGGAGTAGAAATTAGAAAAGAAAAACCAAAATATAACATCGTTGATGAATATGATTTTGCTTTTGAGTTCGCTGGAGAGCCTACTCCAAGAGGCTTTAATAAAGACAACATAAAACAGTACAGACGCGCAGATGAAGCAGGAAGACACGATGCTAGTTATTTAACAAGAGATTGGAAAGGAAAGAAACTCCTAAGTTATGCACTGCCGTTAGCAGAAAGATATGGCGCAGGACAGCTTCCAGATGAACTGACAGCAACACAACTATCAAAACTAGAAGGAAAAGAAGTTATGCCTGAGTCTGTAAATATAAATATTGGATCAGCATTAAATATTGCTGAGAATGAATGGGCTGAATTAATGGAACAAGCAAATACAAACAGAGATAATATTGATAGTTGGATTAATTATAGGTACTCTAAAGTAGAGGACAGTCTGATTAAGCCTTAAAATAAAAAACTTGACAAATTCTAAAATCCATACTATAATAAGTATATGTTATTATACACAGAAGAACAGTTTGAAAAAGCTTACGAGGTTTATAGAACCCATCAAGTAAGACAAGACTTAGGCTTTATGAGTTTAGAACATTTTAGATTAATGTATGAACAGTTAGCGGA
>CEUX01038340.1_pt1 | contig 11713 bp, 13 predicted proteins | sample 531361 | NCBI WGS metagenome assembly CEUX01 (sample SAMEA2622736, study PRJEB7988) | marine metagenome | isolation source: saline water (ENVO:00002010), including
ATCATGGACATTCAGGGGCGCTGCGATTTCGAGGAATTCCTCTACCTATCTCTGCTGTCGGTAAAACGTGACGGCGATGTCGGCGTGATGATGACCAGCACAAGCGGTGGATACCCTGCTGTGCAGTTAATCCCGGCGCACCGCATCGCCAGCAGAGTGCAAAAGCCCAATGAGCATAACGGAGTTGTGACCAACAAGCAGGGCAGGGCCGTTGCCTACATGGTTGACGGCGAGCGCAAGGTCAGCGCCCGCGACATGGCCCTGTGTTTTTTTCCTGAATGGTCAGACCAGGGGCGCGGCATTACTCCGTTGTCATCGGTCACGGGCGACCTGCAAGATGTTAAAGAGTTGCGCGAGTACGAACTGAACGCGCAGAAGGCCGCCAGCAGCATCGCCCTGGTTGAACACAATGAAGACGGGTATGCAGACGACTCCGAGGCATTCATCGAGCAGACAATTGACTCCGGCAACCTGGAGACAACACTTGAAACTTTAGAGGGTGGCGCTATCCGATATTTTCGCGCCGGCTCCGGCTCAAAGATTGAGGTCATGGACAGGAACCGGCCGAGCCAAAACTCTCAGGCGTTTGAAAACGTCATTCTGCGCTCTGCATTCCAGGCGCTTGAATGGCCTTTCGACCTGTCCCTTGACCCTACCAAGATTGGCGGCGCTGTGGTTCGCCTGGTCACGGCCAAAGCGCAGCGCACCGTCGAGAAAAACCAGCGTCTCGTCAGAAAGATTGCCCGCCGCATTGATGGTTATGCTTTGGCCAAGGCGATGAAACTTGGTTTGCTGCCACAACCCAAGGGCGGCGATTGGTACTCATGGCATTACCAAGGCCCGCGAAAAATTTCAGTTGATGGCGGGCGCGATGCCGGCGCGGCACGCGAGGATTACAAACTCGGCCTGACAACCTTGCAGGAACTTTACGCCGACCGCGGCCTGCATTGGGAGGATGAGGTCGAAAAACGAATTTCAGAACAACGGTTTATGTTAGACCTTGCCGAAAAATACGGCATTGACCCGAACCGCGTTCAATTACTGACCCCTAACGGATTACCAACAAATGAAAACGGAACAGGAGTTTGAAAAATGGGCTATATTGCCGGCGTGCATAAGCAAGGCACAGGCAATGTTTGTCGCTGCCGTCGCCGATACAGATGACGACGATGAACCTGGCGACGAGATGGACGATTACACGTTTGCGGAGTCTGAAGGCGTTGCCATCATTCCCGTTGCCGGAGTCATCGGTCATAAACTCAGTCCAGTTGCAAAAATGCTTGGCGCGGTTGATGCGCTCGATGTCATGGCAGCCGTTGAATTGGCAGCCGACGACGATGACGTTTCAACAATAATTTTAGACATTGACAGCCCAGGCGGCACAGTAGCGGGCATTCCTGAACTGGCCGAAACCGTCGAGGCTGTGCAGGCGTCAGGGACTAAAAAAATCTATGCATATACTGACAGCCAAATGGCAAGCGCAGCGTATTGGTTGGCTGCCGGCGCTAATGGAATTTTTGCCGCACCCTCGGCAGACGTTGGCAGCATCGGCGTTTATTTGCCGGTGATGGACACTAGCAAGGCGTTAGCTGAACAAGGCGTGCAGGTTGAGCTTTTCAAGAGTGGAAAATACAAGGCCGCCGGATTCCCTGGCGTGGCACTTGACGAGGAAGTCAGGAAGCACCTGCAACTTGAAGTCATGGAAACCTACAACGAGTTTGCCGGCTTCGTAAAAGGCTATCGACCAGACCTCGGCTACGAGCATTTGCAGGGGCAAACATTTACAGGCCGCCGCGCATCCACCATCGGCCTAATTGATGGCGAGGCAAAAAGTCTTGATATTCTCTTGCAAAATTTAGGGTTAAGTTAATATGGCCAAATAAATTGTTTTTTTTAACATGACAATCGCAGAAGAAAACGCCGACCTAAAGAGTCAACTTGAGGCTTTGACAGGCGGCAACGACGAGGCCCAGGCCAAACTTGCTGCCCTGGGGGAGCAAACCGAAAAACTCGAAAAAGCCAACGCCGCATTGATTGACAAAGTGGCGGGACTTGAAAGGGAGCTTGACGAGAAACAGGCCGAGCAGGCCGCCGTCGAGGAACTTGCTGGCGCACAGGCCGCCGAGATAGTTGCCCAACAGGGCGCAGAGCCGGTTGCCGAGGACGTTGAGGAAGTCAGCAAGGAGAAAACCGTCGAGGAACTTTGGAACGACTACCACGCGATTGAGAACTTGAAGGAACGGACGATTTTTTATCGTAACGAAATTCAACCAAAAATCTGATTTTTTAGGAGCATACTGACATGGCAAACGTAATCGGGGGCATCAATTTAGCCCAAATCGCACAACAAACGCTTGAAACGCTTTCGGCCGAGATGCCAGTTGTTTCGGCATTCACAACTGACTTCAGCAGCGACGTTGCTGACGTCGGCGAATCGGTCAGCACTCGCGTTGCGACTGCTGTTAGCGCAGGAGATGCCACTAGTGGATACTCTGCAACGGACGTAACATCAACGGCCAAGACAATCACGCTGAACAAGCACAAGCATTTCACCGCTGCATTCACCGACCTGGAAATTGCCAAAGGCGGAATGGATATGCTTGAGCGCACGTTTGTTCGTCCGGCTGTTCACGCAGTTGTTAACGCAATGTTGGACGACCTGCTTGCCTTGGTTGTCAATGCGACCTACAGCAATAACGTAGTCGTAACAGCCGGAAACTTTGGCGCTGACGATGTGGCGACCCTGGCGGGCGACCTGACAACCTTGAACGTGCCTCGTTCACCCCGCAGCATGGTCATTAAGCCGGCCTACTATGCCGCCCTGGCCAAGGACAATGCCATCCAGGCAAGTTACGCCTTTGGCAATCCTGGCGCGATTCAGGACAACAACATTCCCCGCGTTCACGGTTTTGATGTGTTGGAGTATTCCGACATCCCGGCAAACGACGAGAACCTGGAAGGTTTCGTCTGCGGCAAGGAGGCTCTTATCGTTGCTGCTCGTCAACCGGCGTTGCCGGAGAACTGGGCAGGTGCAGTTGAGTCTGTCCAAGACCCTGACTCTGGCATCACCTTGCAGTTGCGAAATTGGTATGAGGCAAAGGACGGAGCGCAGATGCTAACCTCAACGCTAATGTACGGTGTGGCCGCTGGAACTGACTCGCTGAAGCGCATCTTGTCTGCTTAATGAAAGTCAACCTTGCCGTAGGCCGTAAAGGCGCAAAGTACAAGGTGCTTTATGTCGGCGAGGATGCAGATGCAGCGTTGTCGGCAATGGCCTCGGCCATGGACGATGACAAGCCAAAGTTTGAGGAAGTGGCGTTTTATAAACGACCGTTGCACTACCGCAAACGGAAGTTGATGGCCTGACGGCCAAGAGCTTAAACAGCCGGCCGCCTGGTAATTCGGGCAGCCGGCTTTTTTATTATGAGCTACGCAGACGACATTGCCGAAATGATTGCTGACTTGCCGGTGAATTATGTCATCGGCTCGACGACCTACACGGGCGCAGTTAATGAAATCACCAAGGGCCAGGACGCAGGTGAGGGCGGTTTTCTCGACGACTTCGACCTGACTCTGATTGGAAAGAAAACCGACCATTCAAGCCTGCCGGCAATTGGTTCCAAGATGACCGTTGACAGCCAAAACTACCGCATTGAGCGAATTACCACGACGCCAGGAGACAGCGCCGAGGTGCGGTTCGACCTAATGAGCGCCGACCGATGAGCCTGACCATCAACCAGGCAGCTTTTCGGCGTGAGCTACGGCAGTATGCCAAAGTAAACAGGCGCAGCTTCAAGGAAATTGTTAATGCCAAGGCATTGGACATGGCATTTCAGGCGTTGAAGCACACCGACGCGGCAGATGCAGGTTCTATTGAATACAAACTTGGCGCAGTCGGCAACAGGGTCAGCAAAAACCGCAAGACGGGCGCTCTGCGAAAGGGCAAACGAATTTTGAAGGACGACAGCTTCGCGGCCCGCATCGTCAACAGCCGACTAAAGAAGGCCGGCAAGCCGTTGATTTGGGGCAAGGAACTGGAGAAGGCAGCGCAGAAACTCATCAACATGAGGGTCAGGGCAATCCGATTCCTGAAAAGTGGATGGATGCCGGCAATTAAAAAACTCTCATTCAAGGTTGACCGGCGCGACAGGCGCAAATGGCCAAAAGGATTGAGCCGGGGCAAGGCAGCTTCAAAGGGCTGGGCCACACCTGCAAGAGATGAACTTAAGCCGGAGGCATGGGTGGCCAATAGCGCCACAAATAACGCACCTGCGGCTGTTCGAAAGATTGAAACAGGTTTGAGCAGGGGCATGGCGGCGGCCGTGGCAGATATGCGCGTTTACATCGAGCGAAAACTTGGGCGGGACTATAGAAAAGCAGGTTTCTAATGGCGTACAATTCTTTAGAGGAAAAACTCGAAACAAGGGCCAAGGCCGTGCTTGACGATGACAGCACGTTTTCCGGCTACAGCATCACCGTCAGCAAAGGCGAGGACGATGATGAACTTGGTCTGCCGCGTTGCCTGGTTATTTGTGAGGGTGGCGAGGAAAGCGTGCCGGGGCTAGGCAATTTCAACGTCGAACTGACGGTGCGCCTGGTTGAATCCATGGACGACACAGCCCTGGCAACACACCAGACGAGGGTTGCCGTCATGCGCGATTTATTCATGGACGACGGCATCGCCGCGACCCTTTCGGATGAGGACGAGGATGTAACGGTTTTCGGCGTGCGAAGTTTCCGAACTTCAAAAATGACAGAGGATAGGAATTGGGTGGCCGAGGTTTCGCTTGAGCTTTTGGCGGCCGGCTCAAATATGAGTTGAGAATTTAGGGCAGAAATATGGCTACTGTAAAAGGGACAAGCGTAATTTATGGAATAGCCGGGGGTTTGCAAACTTCTGGAGGTGTTGCCTTGACAGGCGTTGCAGCGGTTACGTCAGCAAGTGGCACGGCCAATTCTGAAACCAAGCGCATAAGAGGAAACACAGGCAATACCGTTTCTTTTGTCTTGTCTAATAACACAACCGAATTAACGGCAACGGTCGTCTGCGCTAATACGGTTGAACTTCCGGCAGTCGGCAGCATTATTAAGCTGGCCGATTTTACTGCGGCGGCCGTGAACGGAAAGTACTACGTCACAAGCGCAGACGAACAATTCAGCAATGAAAGTGAAATGACCCTTTCAGTTAATCTTATCAAGTTTCCTGGTTCTTCATTTTCAGACCTATAATTAAAACAAAATGGCTACCGTAAAAGGGACAACAGTTGAATTTGGGATTGTCAGCAATGCAACAACCGGCTTTACAGGGGAGGCAATCGTCACAAGCGCCAGCGGTGGAACCCGCGCCGAAACTCGACAAATAAAAGGGAGTGACGGCGACGCAATGAGCTACGTTATTTTTGACGAGTCAAAAGAAGTAAGTGCTGAAGTGGTTCTAAAATCCGGCTGTTCAATCGGCGGCCATGTAACATCAAGTGCTTGCACAGGTGCAGGTGGCACATGGACGGCCGGAGACGTTGCCGACCTGGGAACTAATGGCAGCGTTTTGACTCTTGCAAACTTTGCCGGAGGTACATCGGACATCAACGGAAAGTATTATCTAACAGCCAGCACGGTTAATTATTCCAATGAAAACGAGGCAACCGCCAGCCTTACTTTGCTTCGCCTTGAAGATGCAGTTTTTACGGGTAGCGGCAAAGATTTGAATTAGGAATGTGGATGAGTACCTGCACAGCATTATCCCCGAACCTGTCACAATACTCGGACAGGAATTAAGACCATTTAGCCTGGGACATTATCTGCTGCTGAATCGCCTGGAATGCGCTTTTCTTGTCGATGACAAGGAACCGCTGCTGGGCGATTTGCTTCTTGGGCTGTTGGTTTGTTCAAACACCTACGAAGTCGCACAGGATTTATTGCGCCGGGATGACCTTGGCGACGACATTAAAGCCTGGGCCGGCAATGTCGGCGAATTTGAGGCCGACGAAAAAGCGAAACTGTTTACCGGCTACCTGGCCAACGCCATGGAAGTGCCAAAGTTTTGGACCAGCGGCCAATCCAATGGCAGCCAAGCAGGCGCACCCTGGCCGCAACTTGTAAGGACGCGGCTATTATCAGAGGGAGGTTTGACGGCAACCGAGTTAATGAATCAACCGCTAGGGCAGACCTGGTGGGATTACCTGGCGTTGAACGAGCAAAAAGGCAGCCTGAAATTGAGTGACGCAACAACCGAGGAACTTTTGAAACGCCACAGGGAAAAAGAAAATGCCGACCGCGCACGTTAACGTAAAGGGCCGCACCAGCATGGACGGTAGCGGGTGGGCTGCCGGTTTGCGGAAAATGGAAACCAGCACAAAGGCGGCAACTGGCCGCATGGCTGGCAGTTTCGCAAGTGCAATCGGCGGCGTTTTTGCAATCGGTTTCCTGACAAGCGCCACCAGGCGAATCGTTCAGCACGCCGACCAAATAGACAAGACAGCCAAGCGGATTGGAGTCAGCACAGATGCAATTCAAAATTTTGATTTTGCCGCCACGCAGAGCGGGGCAAACATGGGCGACGTTGAGAAAGCATTTTTTAACACGGCAAAAGCAATTGAATCAGCCAAGCAGGGATTGACGACCCACATAAGAGCATTTGAGGCATTCGGGATTACAATGCAAATGCTAAACGTGATGTCGCCGGAGGAAGTTTTTTTAAAGGTTGCCGACGCTATCGAAAAAGCCGGCGGAGCAATGGACAAGGCCAAATCCCTGCAAGACATAATGGGGCGCGGCGGCAAGGCGTTGATTCCGGCTTTTACTGCCGGATTTACCGGATTAGCAGCAACCGCACCCGACCCAATTGACGCCGAAACAATCAAAAACCTTGCAGATTTCAATGACCAGCTAGACAGGTTGAAACGCGAGGCATTGCCGTTTGCTGCAGAAGCGGTGGGAATCTTTGCAGATAAATTTGAAGAAGTAGGAGACGCCTGGGACGGCCTTAAAGCTGTGGCAGCCGACCCATTTGCAAAAGAACAGCATTGGACAGATGCACAGTTTGAAAAATGGCAGCAAGGGGCATTTAAACAAGCGGGCGAACCATTACCGCAGGCAACCGCTATTATTAGAGGCTGGCAAAACAAAGGAAAAACCGAACCCGACCCATCAACCGCCGACGAAGCGGCAGCGGCAGCGGCAAAGGCCTGGGCAAAGCCAAGCCTGCAACTAAACAGCCTTCAACGCATCGGCGCGGCAGTCACGCAGTCGGCCGACCCGATTGCCATTGAAAAGGACAACAACAAATTGCTGCAAAACATTGCAAGGAACACCAAAAAGACAGCAGACGCAGCAGAGGAATTTTAGGCCATGGCAGACGTCAAAGGTTATCATTTAGTTCAGCAAAACCCATCAATCTCCTGGGACAAAAATTCGGGCTTTAACTTCACAAAAGAATTTGAAGGCGAAACAACAGCCGTTCGCGGTTTGTTTGGGCGTTATGTTCGCGACGGTGGCGCAAGCAACATCCGTTTTGAACCTGACGGCGCGACTGCAAAACTTTACGTCAACTACCAGAAAGACGTTTGGGGCGGCAGCGGCGTCAGTGAAACGCCCGTTGAAATTTGGGAACTGGACGGCAACGACCAGGAATATAGCCTTTGGGAACACCCGGCAATCCGCGCCGTTAACTTGACGACCGAGGCCAACGAGAAATACAAAAACGAAATAAAGAAACAACTTGAACAGGAAGTGGCAACCGACGCCGACGGGAATGCTATCGAGCCGGCTTTCATTGATGACGGCAGTTGCCCATCCGATTTAAAGAATCTTTACCGACACCTGGAAAAAGAACAGGACAGCTTTCAACGGCCGCAGTACACCCTTCGCCACACGTTTACCTTTTCGCAGAATTACAATTACGCGGCCGCCGTCATTCAACGGGCATTCGGCAACGTCAACAACATCGTGACGGCCGGCCAGTTGTTGGGCAATGCGACAATCGGCGAGCCGACCCTTGATGCTGCCATGTCAACGACCCTGGCAAACGTCCACATCTATAGCCGACCTGCCGGCGTTGATGCCTCAACCCACCAGCAAAGCATTGACGGAATCACGCACCAATGGGGTTGGCTCAAATGCGCTCCGCGCATAATCAGCGAAGGCCGGCGAAAAGTTACAATTACCCAGGAGTGGAAACTCGAACTGTGGTCAACCTGGGTTTACTCAATAGCCAGCTAGAATGATTCAACCGCCAATCAAACTATCTGAAGGGAAGCGCCTGCACAGTTGGCTAAATCAACTGTTGGCATACACTCGTAGCTTGCAGGTGCGGGCAAACGCTGACGTCAGGGTGCGGCGCGGAACCAATGGCACAAACGTAGACGTCAAGCGGCCTCGCCGAATGTCTGCCGGTGGGAGCAGCAGCAGCACCAGCAGCGGGGCGGCGGTATGGCTGTAAATTTTCTTTCAGGAAACGAAGCGCCAACGGCCGACAGGATGAATGCCCTGTGGGCCGAGGCTGATAATGTCGTTGCCAAGGCCATGGACAGCAAGAGCCTTTGGTTTTTGGAGCATATTGTTGGCAGTAAATATTCTTCATCAATGGGCGGGCAATCTCGCCTTGACCGTCCCTGGCGCGGCATTCCGTTCTGGGTTTACACCGCAAGCGACCATACAAGCGGCACAACCCAAGACAGGAGTTTTATCTACGGGATGCACGTTTTTGGCGGCGTTGGTTCCTTGCCGGCAGACTATGATGAGTCGGAAGTTGACGCGGCCATTGCCTCGGCAACCATAGGCGCGAGCGACACGACAAAACAATGGGCGCAGTCAAGCAGCGGCGATAATATCATGCTAATTCGCAGCTTGAAAACGCACACGACAACCGTTGGAAGTACAACGTGCTTTTTGTGGGACTACAATGAACCCGCGCCTGACAAGGCCCACAAGTGGGCGGTTGCAGAAATCATGGTTGAGACGCACAGCGGCAGCTACACCCTGGCCGATTCCTGTGACAAATATAATTTTTTCAAACTTCACAACCTAAAAAACCAATCGCTGACTTTCAATTTTGGCAGCAACTACAGCGTGACCATTGCGGCTTATAGTCAGGTTTGCGTGCGGCGCGATACGGTTTCGAGTGGGTATGATTCAACCTATAAGTATTTTTTTAAATGCAAAAGAAATGACCCGCGATGGCTTTATTTTGACAGTCATGGCGGCAGCAATTCATTCGGCCGTTTAACGCATTCGACAGTTTACCAATCAATGCGGGCAAACAACATCACCAACGCCAGTTTTTTGCATTCGCTGATGGCCGGCCTGACTGATGCCAAATTGATTGATTTCAACCAGCACGATTTATTAAATGACGTCACAACCGAATATTACAATGCAGGCGTCATACCGGCAGACCCAAGGCTATCGACCGGCACAAGAGTTGCCGACCTGGTTTACACCAAGGGAAAAATTGGCGTCATCAAGCGGGCCACAATAGGCGGCACACAAACGGCCGCAACCGTTGATTTTGCCGGCACAAGTACGCTTGGCACAATCCTTTCACCCTATTCAATTACCGTCAGCGCCAGCGGCAACAACATTAACCTGGCACAAACAAGCGACTTCGTTCTAATTCTTTACGGACTCGAAACAAACCTTTTCACATGGGACGACCGATTCAGAGCGCCGGAACTTGGTTCAACTGGCAACAGTTATTTAATCAAAACGGAGTTTGTGAAATTCGGAACCAGGGCCAGCAATGCCGTGCCGGTTCCTTTTTATTATGTCGCACCTGGCAGCGCATACAGCAGCAGCACCACTACCGTGGCACAGGCAATTAGCGCCTTCAGTCTGGAAAGCTGGGTAACAGGGAGCAGCGCACAGGCAATTTTAACGACAGAAGGCCCGGTTTTGAAGTGGCTAGAAAACTGGGACTACGGGCCAACGGCAACCTCGGTCTGGCCCATTGATGAAATGTTCCACCTGCAAATTAACACAAGCGGCGGTTTGGATATGCAGAACAGTTGGCCGCTTGGCTTGTCTACTGACGGCAGCAATTATTTTCGCAACGGCTGGCCGCATTCAATGTTTGTTTCAAGCAGTCAGCAAAGCGGGATTGATGGCGATACATGGCAAAACAACCGCCGCCACAGATTATTTGAAGGGCCGCGCAAGGTGCGGCAATATGAAAATTCATCTTCTCACGCAGACTTTACAGACGACCCTTCCGCAGCAGGCGGCGCAGACGTCACGCAAGGCGACATAGGCACGCTAACGGCAACGGACATAAAGGCGCAGTCCTGTGACTTTAATATGGATGTACCGGCCTTTGCAGCAGGCAGCACAGGCACAGTCCAAATGCCGCGCCTTGTCCCGAATGATGCGCTGCTTGATTTGGAAACAAACAAGACAAACGCGGCCTGGGTTAACAGCAATGTGGTGGCATTAAGGACGGCAAACGGAAACGGCGTTTGGGGCAGTTTCGGCGGCAGCAATTACCTGCGAATGAATTTACTGAAAGAGCATTACAATGATTTGGTGCGCCCAGTAAAGGCGGCCCGCAGGTTTTATCCTTTTGGCATTAATAAAATTAATTTCCCGGTTTCAACGGCCGGAATGACTTTTGAAACGTCTGTCCCTTTTGGGCGTGAAATGCTGTTGAACACAGGCAGCAGCGGTGAGGATGTTTTGCCGATTGACGCCTGGGTGGGTTGGTATGCCGCTGACACAAGCTACAACACACCCTACACCGACTTGTTTACTGCTTTCGGGATTACCATTTATGACAAGGACGACATGGCCGATAGTTGGGATGATTTGACCCTTGCACCCTGGGACGGGGCAAGCCGAAAAACCTCGACCATTCGCGCCGATTTTAAATGGGTTAAAACGGCTGATGTTTTAGCTGCTGTTGCCGACACAAGCAACCCAGCCTACAATTTCAAAGTGAAACGGTTTGCCGTCTATATTCCGTTGGAACTGGAACACACTTACACGGGGCTTGTCGGCACAGACGTATACGGCAAGTGGGGTTTCAAGCCTGTGACCAGCGGGGCAGGCTATAAAAAGCGTGTTTCACCTACCCAGCTTTGCGGCTCATCCTTCTGGAATTATTCAGACGTTGATTATGATATTTTAAATCAACAATGGATGCCCATTGACCGGCAAAGCAGTTTGAACGGTTATCCGGCTTACTATGTCGAGTGCATAGACACAAGCAGCACAGCCTTCACAAAAGCCACCTGTGCCACGCAGGTTGTCGAGGACAGCGGCGGGGCGGTTACGGGCGGCACTGTTTCCCATTCAAACAAATCTACCACAACCTTTTACATTACCGCACCAGCCGCAGGGAACAAGTATCGGGTTTGCATCAAGCCTTACGATGGCGTGACACACTCGGCCTAGCGGCCTTCCGCTTGCAATCTGCTCGACTTGTCGGAGGCTAGTGCCGCGAGATGGCAAACAAATGGGAACTGACGGTCGACATTACAGACCGCAAATTCGTAACCAGTAGATATGATTCCAGTAATTTTTCGCTGGAAAAACTCTACCAGGGCGACGTTTTGCCATTGCGGGTGCGCCTTGTCACGGTCAACCAATCGGGCGGCCTGACAGACCCTTACGACCTGGTAACAGCCGGCAGCGTAGAGGTTGCCATTGTTACACCCGACAAGACCAGCCCAGCCAAACTGGCCACAACCGGGGCCGTCAGCATTGCGGCCGACGGGACTGACTA
>CEUX01058874.1_pt1 | contig 11706 bp, 6 predicted proteins | sample 531361 | NCBI WGS metagenome assembly CEUX01 (sample SAMEA2622736, study PRJEB7988) | marine metagenome | isolation source: saline water (ENVO:00002010), including
GTAGCAGCTAACGAAGTCACAACTGATGATAGTGCTATCGTACACGATGATTTAAGTGGGTTCGTAGCGAATGAACATATAGACCATAGCGGTGTATCAATTACAGCCGGCGATGGATTAACTGGTGGTGGTACAATAGCCTCAACAAGAACTATTAATGTTGTTGGCGGTGATGGTATTACTGCAAACGCAAATGATATTGCTATCACAGCAGCTCAGACAACTATTGAATCTATCTATAAAACTGATTTAGTTATTGGTGAGGATGCACAAACTAAAATAGATTTTGAAACAGTAAATGAAATACATTTCGATGTAAATAATACAGAACTTCTAAATTTAACAGGTAATACAATAAGTGGTTCAGCCATTTCAACTGGTTCGTTTGGTTCAGTTCATACGGAAGGTGATATTGGAATCGGCACCACAAGTCCTGATACAACATTACACATACAGACATCCGATGCAAGTCTCAGTCCAGCAGATGGAAATTCAAGTCTAATCGTAGAAGAAAATGACCACACATACATAGAATTATTAACACCTAATAATAAACAAAGTGGAATCATATTTTCAGATGGCAGTATTGCTGGATTGATAAATTACAATCATAGCACAAATGCGATGGTTATTCAAACTGGAGGTACTACTTTCTTATCAGCAGATAGTTCACAAAATGTTACTATTGACAATGGAACTTTAACTGTAGATGGTGGTTTAGATATAGATAATTTTCATATAGATGGCACTAGTATCGCATTATCATCAGGTAATTTAACAATAGATTCTGAAGCAGATATAATTTTAGACGCAAATGGAGCAGATGTTATATTACACGACGATGGTACAGAATGGGGTAGATTCAAAAGAGATACTTCTGATTTCGTTATAAAATCTGCAACAAACAATAAAGATATATTATTAAAAGGTGTTGATAATTCATCAACCATAACTGCATTACAATTAGATATGTCAGAGGCTGGGAAAGCAATATTTAATTCAGATGTAAGTAGTTCAATAGCTTCAACCTTTAGTGCTGGTACAGGTTCATTTGGACACATTGATGGTACTGGTGTATCTGACCAATTAGCCGCAGCCATAGTAGCAGAAATTGATAATGATGAAATACCAATTGCGAGATTAGCAGAGGATGCAGTTACTGTTACTGCTGGAACTGGTTTGACAGATGGTGGCTCTGTAACATTGGGTGGTTCGGTTACATTGAATGTAGCGGCTGGAAACTTTATAGATGTACAGGCAAACCAAGTTGATGTAGATTTATCTGAAGCTAGTGAAGCCGCTATTGCTGATGGTGACTACGTTCTTTTCTTAGATGGTGGTGCTACTGGTACTTTGAAAAAAGAAGCATTGGCAGATGTAACCACATTATTTGCAGGTGCTGGTATGACTGCCACTAACTCAGTTTTAAATGTTATAGGTGGAACAGGTATAACTGCTAACGCTAATGAAATAACTACTACGGACAGTGAAATCGTACACGATGATTTAAGTGGATTTGTTGCTAATGAACACATAGACCATAGTGGAGTAACAATTACAGCAGGAGATGGTTTAACAGGCGGTGGAACAATAGCCTCAACAAGAACTCTTGCAGTTGGCGCTGGTACAGGTATTGATGTAGCAGCTGATGCTGTTTCAGTAGATGTATCAGACTTTATGACAAATGGTTCAAACAATAGGGTTCTAACTGCTACTGGTACAGACGCTATGAACGCTGAAGCTAATCTTACTTTTGATGGAAGTACATTAACTATTACAGGTGATGCAATTGTTGCAAATGAAAAAGCCATATCAACTTCAACATTTATATCAGGTATAACTGGAGATGGATTTAGATTAGAAGACCAGGGTTCTGATGGAACATTATTAGAGGTAGACAATGTAGTAGTAAGAAATACACTAAGAACGCACATATTCCAAAAGGATATTGTTAAAGCAACCAATGGTATTTTATTTATTTCAGATAGTGGTGTTATATCAGGTTCTACTGGAACTACGAGTAGTGGTACAGTGTCTTTTGACAATACAAAATCAGCTACATTTACTAACAATCAAGAATTATTTTTTAAAGATGTTGCTGATGATGGAACAATAAACTCTGTACATTTTACAATAAATGGAAGTAAGTCTACAAGTGGAGATATTGATACATACGATGTGGATAATGTTGTTGGAAACTTATCCAATTTAACAACTGGTGGTACAGCAGCTAGAATAACTGGTGGTACATTAACCTTAGATGCTTCGTCACCAAACAGTCCTTATTTAGATGTAAACGCTGCTAGTGGTTCACCTGTAGTAAGAGTTGGTAATTTAGCTGGAATAACATCTCCTAGATTTGGAGCTTTATCAAACGACCACGCATTTGGAATGTGGGCATCAGGTTCTGTTTACTTAGAGGGTGCTATAAATGCTAAAACAGGTAATATTGGTACTTGGGGAATCGGTGCTACTGCTATCAGTAGTTCTGGCAATACAGTAAATATAGACGCTGATGCTGAAAGAATTACCATCTCTAAAGCTGATGGTACTAATATGATTTACTTAGGTGAGGTTGATGGTGGTAGTGTTTATGGATTGAAAATATTCGATGCAACTGGCACAGCCGATAGTGATATTTTAGTTGAGTTAGGTCAAGGTGGAAACACAATAGCAGGTTGGACTGTATCAACTGGTGCTATTACAAGTCCAAGTAGTATCATAACTATAAGTTCAGATGCAAAAAGAATTACGATTAACGATGGAAGTAATGATAGAATTTATTTAGGTGAAGTTGATGGTGGCACAACTTACGGATTGAAAATATTTGATGGTGGTGGAACTGCTGATGGAAACAGATTAGTAGAACTTGGTGAGGGCGCTAATATGATTGCTGGTTGGGATTTGATGCCAGGAACAATTAAGAGCGATAATCAAGGTGGAAGTGTTGCTCTAAGTGCATTTAGTCAATCTCTTACAATTTGGACTGGTAGTATAAATTACGGACAACCTAAACTTGTATTAGGTAAGTTGCCATTACACGATGGAACTGTAGATAGTCCATATGGTTTGGCAGTATTTAGTGGTAGTATGGGAGAGACTGTATCAGGCTCTGAAGAAAATGCTTCGGTATTAATAACAGCAAACAAAGCTAGATTAGCTGGTTGGGAACTTATACCTGGTAGATTGAGTAGTGGTACAGTTGCTGATATAAATGGTAATAATGCTTCAATCGCACTTGGAACTGGCGCTACCACAGCAACTCGTACACCAACAGACGGATTATTTTTTGTTAGTGCTTCTACAGAACCTGTATTTTATGTTGGTGCTAATTTCTCTTATTTAGATGATGTATTAACTGCTGGTGGTTGGAAGATTGGTAATAATATAATATCAAGTTCAACATCAGCCGATACAGATGGAGTGATAATAGATTCTGAAGCAAAGGTTATGACATTTCACGGTGCTACTGGTAAAGATTCATTTTCACCTGGTACTGCTACAAGAGATAATGTGAGAATGGCAATTGGACAGGTAGATGCTGGTAAGTATGGAATGAGAGGATTTAATGGCAGTGGTAATGTTGTATTTGAAATATCTGAAACAAATAATTTAATTGCTGGTTGGGAAATAAGTACAACCTCAATATCAAAGAATTTTGGAGGAGATAAGACTATAGTAGTTGGTCAAATACAAAGTAATGTTTATGGTATTATGTTAGATGCCAACAATGGTGAAGAAAATTATTGGCACACAAACAATAGTGATAGAACTGAATTTTCTGTTGGTGGTGGTAATGGTATTACATTTGATTCTAATAATGCTTTTGTAAAAATAGGAACTAGTGTCCACGTATCTGGTTCACTAAGAGCAACTGAGGGAACTATTGGTGGATTCAATATTTCAAATAACGCAATATCAAGTTCAGGAACACCAAAGAGAGGATTAATATTGAAACCTGGAGAAGCAATAAGAGGATATGGAGATACAGCACATCAAACAATTAGTTCAACAGGTAAATTTTCATTTAATCCTGGCGGTGCTATAGCACCACCAGCTGGTGCATCAACACCATTTGATCCATCGTTGGCAGTAATACCAGGTAATATCTCAGATTAAGGTTAGTATTAGGAGGAAAATAAAATGGCAGATTATCCGTTTAAAATAAATATAATGAAAGGAAATGGAGCTGGTATAACATACTATACATCTTCATTTGCTACAGATGCAGATACTGCGATTAGTTCATCTGACATCGTAGAAAAAATAAATTTAATACCTGCAGGAAATGGATATATTCAAAGTATAGCGCCAGTATCTATGCATGGTTCACGAAAGTTTGGTCAAAGTGGTGAGGGTATAGATTTTCTTTCAGCTTCTTATGTAGAACCACATACGGGTAGTATAGTTTTTACAGATACAGAAACTACTACAAACGATGGACTTGACTTTTATACATTTTGGGGTTCAAAAGTTTGTAATGTTTTAGGTTTGCCAGAGGGTATACCGATATATACAGAAAATTTTAAATTGTCAGATGACTCAAATAATCCTGAAAATTACTTATCAGGTGATGTTATAGCTAATGGTGTATCTGTAAAGGAATCTTTTAAGATGTCGCCACAGGCAAGAATGAGAAGTAATATAATGTGGGATCAACAATTTGGTGATGGATTTGTACAATGGGTTAGTGGAAGTGATACTAAATTGTCTCTCGGTTACGATGATGTTCTTGATGAGTACAAACTATTTTATCACGACGCTGATAATACAAATCCACTTCAAGTCACTGGTTCCATTCGATGTAAAAATCAAATGCGTGCAAGTTCCATAGCTGGTGATACTGTTACTGCATTAGCAACAGGCACAAACAATTGTTTTTTAGGAGCAAACCTAAGACCTTCAACCGCTACTGAGGATTTAACATTACACATCCTTTCAGGCTCTGGATCTGACAATGGTCAAGAAATTAAAATTGCTGGACAAGCTGTACCAATTGGAATTGGTGGTGATGTAAAAATACAGGGTGGGAGTTCTTACTTAAACCAAGCAGCTGGTGGAAATGTGGTTTTAAAACCTGGAATAGGGGGAGATACTAGTGATGCAAATACTCCTGGTTATGTCATCATAGATACTGACTCCGATCCTTCATTAGCTGGTTCAGTTCTTAGATTAGGAGGTGCGACTAGCACTTACAATAATTGGATAAGTATTCGATGTCAAGATGGTAATGAAGATACTTCTGGTGGTATAACTTTTTATGAAACAGGAAATTTTAGTGTAAGTGAACCACAGTATGGCGCAAAGATAGTTTATAATGAATCTACTGATGATCTCCAAATTGGAACAATGCACGCTACTACTTTCAAAGAACAAATTACAATTCCTAGAGCTTCTGCAAGAATAGAGATTCTTGGTGCTTGTCAACCTGTAACAAATGATGTTTATGATTTAGGAGCAGCTAGTTTTAAATGGGATGATGTTCGAGCTACAAATGGAACGATACAAACATCAGATAGAAGAAATAAAACACAAATAAGTGGTTCGGATTTAGGATTGCAATTTATAAATGATTTAAATCCTGTAAAGTATCAACGGATAGGTGGTGACTCTAATAGAAATCATTATGGATTAGTAGCACAAGAAGTTTCTGAATCATTAGCTAAATCTTCTGTACATACAGATAATTTTGCAGGGTATATTGAAAATAGAATGTTTGTTAGTGCAAGCGTAAGTGGAAGTGAAAAAGATATACGTGATAATGATACTTGGGAAATAGAAAACTTTACTGCTATATCAGATCCTGAATTAGGTTTACGATATGATGAATTTATATCACCGATGATAAAAGCTATACAAGAATTATCTTCACAGGTAGAAACTCTAAAAGCACAAATAAGTGGTAGTAGTGACTTTAACGCTTTAAAAACGACACTTACCAATAATGGATAATTCACAAACTTTATATTTATATATGAATAACTACATAGGAAATTATGGATAAACTCACAGAATTCTTAACAAAACCTTTTTTAACTGAGGGAGCTAGAGATCCAGGTATATTTAAAGCTATATTTTTAGCTGGTGGACCTGGAAGTGGTAAATCTTATGTTGCTGGTCAATTATTTGGTATACCTGAAAAGATAAATGTATCTAAGTCAGGTTTAAAAATGGTAAACCAAGATTCTGAATTGGAAATGTTACTAAAGAAATACTATGGTACTACAGACTTAGATATTATGCCAGATGAACTATTTGCTGATTTGACAGGTGTTGATAGAGATGGAAATAAAGTTGATTACGATACAAGCGGTTTAAGAGCATTTGCCAAAACATTAAGTAAAGAAAGATTGAGATTATATACTGAGGGTAGATTGGGTGTAATTATAGATGGAACTGGACACAAATATGGTTCTGTAAAAGAAAAGAAACAAAAATTAGAAGCATTGGGTTATGATTGTTTTATGGTTTTTGTTAATACATCATTAGAAGTTGCTCTACAAAGAAATGAAGAAAGAGCAAGGGTTGTGCCAGAAAAAATTGTTAGAAAGAGTTGGCAAGATGTTCAAAACAATTTAGCATTTTTTCAAGGTTTGTTTGGTATGGGTAATTTTATGGTGGTTGGTAATAATAAGTTTTTAGATGCCAATCAAGCAAAAAGAAAATTTAAAATGTTAGTTAGTAAAGGTATTGATAAGTTTTTAAAACAGAAACCTAAAAATAAAATAGCAAAGGCTTGGTTAAGAAAAGAAAAGAAATTTCAAAAAGTATTTAAAGATCCTGGCCAGTCTCGTTTCTTTGAGGCTATTAAGATAGATGTAAATGTTGGTGATACAATTAAAGTAGGTAGATTCAAAAACAAAAAAGTGTATGTTAAAAGTATTGGAAAAGACAAACACGGAATGCCAACAATAAATGGAAAGCCAGTTGTAAAATTTAGAATGGGTAAAGATACAGACTTTTTGAAAAGTGTAGATGAAGCACCAAGAGTTCCACGAAAGAAAGGACAACATCGTGGTTCAAAGTCACATTCAGATTTATACACAGATGAAAATCCAAAAGGAACAATCAAAGGATTAAAGTTCGCTACAGTCGCAGATGCTAAGGCTTCTGTAAGTAAGATAAATGGAAGTGGTAAAAAACACGCACACAAAATTCAAGCTGCAGTTGCTATGGAACAAAGAGCCAGAGAGATGGGTAAGGCTTCACAAGCTGCTGTTTATAGAGCATACATCAATAAGATGAAAAAGAAAACCAAAAAGAAGAATGAAGAGTTTGGTGCACCTAAAGGATTCTTACCATCACCAAGCCGTAAGATGGTAAAGAAGATGAAGAAGAAAGGAAACACTTCAGTTCCCTATGGTAGTGGTTATAAAAAAATAAAAAATATAAAAGAAAGTCTTGACTTGTATACTAAAGAATTCGTATATTCTATTGTTGAGAATGGGGATAGTGCATCTAATTTGAACGAAAAAAAAAATAAAAAAGTAATCGGTGTATTTGGTGGTAGATTCCAACCATTTCATTCAGGTCATTTAGCTACTTACAAATGGTTAAGTAAGAGAGTAGATGAGGCTTATATAACCACATCTAATATCAAACAACCACCACGACATCCATTGAACTTCAAAGAAAAAGTTCAACATATGGTTAAGATGGGCATTCCTAAAAACAGAATCATAGAGGAAAAATCACCTTATGTAGCAAACAATCTTTTGAAAAAATTTAAAGCCGATGATACAGCAGTTGTCTACACCTTTGGTGCAAAAGACGCTGGTAGGTTAAAAGCTGGCACAAAAAAGAGTGGTGGTAAAACTTACTATCAAGACTTTTTAAAAAACAAAAATAATTTAGAGGGATTCGACATACACGGATATTATCTTACAGCACCACAATCAGGTAATGTTAGTGGCACTCAAATGAGACAATTGTTAGGAGATCCTAATATAGACGAAAAACAAAGACAAAAGTTATTTAAAAGTTCGTTTGGATACTTTGACAAAGCTGTCTATAATATGATGACAAAAAGTTTTAAAAAACTATTTGAATCATTGATAATAACAGATGAGTTGATAGAAGAATTTTTGTTAGAAGCTACTTCTAGTCCAGATGGAAATTTAGATGATGGTCCTTCTACATTTTATACTGATTATAACACATATAAAAAAACTTCTAAAGAATGGTTAGATTCTTTATATGATAGAGCTGGTTGGAAAGTAGTAAATTATATATTAGATGATAGAGCAGAGAATGGGATAGAGACAAACTACCATTCAGTACCTTTAACATTTTTAGACCACGGTCAAGCTACTGGCTCTACGAGAGCAGTCAATAAATACAAAAAATGGATGGGGGAAGTTGTTAGACCATTAGGTTGGGAAATAGTTAATTGGATGGGAAGTTCAGCTGCTATCAATAATATTATAGGTAGTTTATTTGCAGCTGGTGCTGACGCTGATTCTTATACAGATGAAGATGGAGATGGTCTGTTTGAAAACATTCAAAGTAAAAGTAAATTAAAACAAAGAAGTAAAGAAAAGGAGTTACTGCTTATGGGCGGAGCTTATGGTCATTTAAGTCATCCATTTGATAATAAAAATCTTACATTTTCAGATTTTAAAACACTAATTATTAATACGTTACAAGGTAATCTTAGTAGTGAAGGCGCTGTTACAGAAAAAACAGATGGTCAAAATATAATGATAAGTTGGAAGAATGGAAAACTTATCGCAGCTCGTAACAAAGGACATATTAAAAATCACGGTGCCAGTGCATTGGATATAAATGGTATTAAAAATATGTTCGCTGGGAGAGGTGAAATCGAAAAAGCCTTTGTTTATGCTATGAGAGATTTACAGATAGCAGTTGGAAAATTAAGTAAAGCGCAAAAGGACAAAGTATTTGATGAGGGTAAAAAGTTTATGTCTTTAGAAGTGATATATCCAAAGACAGCAAATGTAATACCATATGATAAAGCATTGTTACAATTTCACGGAACAATAGAGTACGATTCTGCTGGATCTCCAATAGGAGAGGACAGAGGTAGTGCCAGAATGTTAGCTGGTATGATAAAGCAAATAAATCAAGACATACAAAAAGCATTTAAGATTACAAAACCATTTGTTACTAATTTGCCAAAAGTAAAAGATTTTAGTAAAAGACAAAGTTACTTTTTAGGTAAATTAAACAAATTAAAAAAAGAGTACGGATTGAAAGATACTGATACATTAGCTGATTATCACCAAGCCTATTGGTATGAATATATTTTTAACGCAGGAAAACAATTAGATAATCCTAATGTAAAAAATAATGTTATGGCTGGTCTTTTAAAAAGATGGGCATTTTTTGATAAGTCCTATAAGATTCCGCAGATTAAAAAAGATTTAAAAGACCACCCTAAATTTTTAGAATGGGTATTATCTACTGATAAAAACGACCATTCTAAATTACAGAAAAAACACATTAGAGATTGGGAAGTTCTTTTCTTTGAATTGGGTGCCGAAGTATTATCTAATATCAAAGATTTTATAGCAGCTAATCCTGATAAAGCTGTACAAAAGATAAAGAATGATTTGACTAAAACAATTTCTCAGGTAAAAAAAGCAAAGGATCCTTCTAAATTAGAAATGTTAAAAACACAATTAGATAGATTAAATGCTTTAGGTGGTTTCAAAAAGATTATTCCAAGTGAGGGAATAACTTTTGTTTTCAAAGGAAAGGTTTATAAGTATACAGGAGCATTTGCACCTGTAAATCAAATTTTAGGAATGTTAAAGTTCGTGAGGTAATTATGGGATATAGTAAAGAAACAGAAAGACAAAATAAAGCATTAGGGGATTTATTACAAGGAAGAGCGCCTGAAAAAAGAGTAATGGTTGGCTATGAGGGTAAAGAAAAAGAAAAGGGTGATATTATTCCTAAAATGACAGAGATAATGAAAGGGGTTAGAATGCCTTGGTTTTGTCCTGAATGTGATTCTGTTATGAAACAAAAATTAGATGATAAGATGTGGAGATTGTTCGGACATTGTTTTGATTGTCAAGTTAAAATAGAAAATAAACTTCGTATAGAGGGTAAATATGAAGAATGGGCTGAAGAGAAAATCAGACAAAATAAAATTTCTTTTTTAAAAGATTCTATACAAAAAATAAATGAATTTAGAAATCAAAAAGCTCCTGAATTTTATAATCAAGTTGGAGTTAATTATCCTGAATTAGAAAAAGAAAAATGGGATGTTGATATGACGCAAGTAAATGCTATGGCTGATGAAGCTTTAGAAGAATACACAAAAGTTTTAAACGAACTGGAGAAACAATAATGAAAATTTGGAAATTAATACTCGGATTTTTTGGTGTAGTAGGCGCACTCTTTGCAGCTAAATCAGTTAAAAGTAAAGAAGTTGAAAAGCTAAAAGAAGTTATTAAAGAAAACAAAAAAGAAGAGAAAAAAGTTGAAAAAGAAATAAAGTCATTAGAAGAAAATAAAAAAGTTTCTAAAAGAGAGATAGGAAATCTCAAAAGAAAATTAACTAATAGCAAAAAGAAAACTCAAAAGATGCAAGAGGCTTACGATAATGATGAAGTCGAATCAGCTGAAGATTTTTTGAGAAAATTTGCTAAAAAATAGGGAGAAATAAAATGTCAAGCGATATGCATGAATCACCGTCAACTTATGATGAGTTTAAAAAGAAAGGGCATCCAGGTAAATTTTATGCTACTACAACTGTAGCAGATGGAATGACTGCTTATACAGGTTCAAATTATGGGTGGAATGCTGCAATAGTAAAAACTCACGGTAGCGCAGTATTTCATTTATCAGGAGGTGGAACAATACCAGCTACAAATTTATCTGCAGGAGTAGTATATGAATTTTCTTTACAGAAAATAACTGATGCTTCTAGTGCTGTAATTTACCTTTTAAAAACACAAGAGTAAGTGAGGATTAGTATGAAAGTATTAAAATATTTTTTAATATTCTTTTTTGCTTTATCAATGGCAGATGGGCAGGAAATACAAAAAGATGGAAAGACACCAAAGACATTTACTTATGATGAAGCATTAGAGATGTTAAAGGCTCGTGACGCACAATGGGAAGGCAAAATAGAAAAAGCTGATTCATTAATTGCATCACAAAAAGTAGTGATTAGTGATTGTGAAAACTTAGTGGTAAAATTAGAAGAATCTGCTAATGTTGATTCATTATTAATTATTGCCAAAGATTCACAGATTAAATTACTTAAAGCTCGTGACGAAGCTAATGAGAAAATGGTAAAGTTGATTGAAACAAAATGGTATGAAAATCAATATCTTTGGTTAGGCATTGGATTTATTTTAGGAAAAATATAATGAAACCAAAGCAGCTAAAAGAGGTAATAAAAAGCGAATATAAAAAATGCGCTCAAGATCCTGCATACTTTATGAAAAAGTATTGTATGGTTCAGCATCCAATAAAAGGTAAAGTTCCTTTTCATCTTTGGGCTTATCAAGAAGAATCACTTAAAACTTTTGAAGAACATAGGTTTAATATAATCTTAAAAGCACGACAGTTAGGTTTATCTACATTATCAGCCGGTTACTCCCTCTGGATGATGACATTTCATCAAGATAAAAATATCTTAGTAATTGCAACTAAACAAGATACTGCCAAAAACTTAGTAACAAAAGTAAGAGTAATGCACGCCAATTTACCCTCTTGGTTAAAACAGAA
>CEUX01104569.1_pt1 | contig 11705 bp, 23 predicted proteins | sample 531361 | NCBI WGS metagenome assembly CEUX01 (sample SAMEA2622736, study PRJEB7988) | marine metagenome | isolation source: saline water (ENVO:00002010), including
AGCACCCAGATTAGCGGAGGTGGTCAAGAAGACCCATTAATTGCTTTGAAAGCGAAAGATCTTGAAATTAGGGCCCAAAGAGACCAGAATGAGTCCATGATAGACGAACAACGTCTTGCTCTTGAAAAAGAGAAGGCTCAAACTAACGCTGTTTTGGGTGCAGAACGTATTAAATCTAATGAAGAAATGGTTCAAGCTAGGATAGATGCGGCTAGAGAACGAGAAATTTTAAAACAAAGACAACAATAGGAGTTTGTTATGTCTGAAAAAAATAAATCTAATGGTGTAGCTAGAAAAGGTATGGTTGTTAAAGACCAAGGTTTTGTTCCATACAACCCTCCTGAAGAAGTAGCAACCCCTTCTATAGAAAAAGGGGACATTATGAAAGGCAAGTCCAGAGGAATGGGTGAAGCTGAACGTGGCGGTTCTTTTGAGTGTTGTTAAGGAGGATAAAATGACTAAAGCGGTTGAGTGGGTAAAATCTAGGATTTCTGAACCTTCAACATGGGCTGCTGTGGGCGCTTCTGTTGTAGGGTTAGGGGTCTTAACAAATATTTTTACTTTGGTTTTAATAGGCGTTGTTTTAGGTGTTCTTGGTTTTGTTTTAAAGGAAAAAGGAGTTTTGTAATGCCTCAAGGTAAGGGAACTTACGGTACAAAAAGAGGAAGGCCACCTAAAAAAAAGGGAAAGAAGAGGTCTAAAAAACGTTCTTCTAAAAAATAATGTTTTACGCTTTTGTTATAGTGTGTGTTCTTAACGGTCCATGCCCTTTGCGTGTTGACGATACATTAGGACCTTATAAAACAAAAGCAGCTTGCTTCCTAAGAGGAGCAGAACTTGTGGCTAAAACATCTATTAAATTTCCTGTATTATCAGCGCAAAGCGGTTGTTCAATAGAGCCCATTTGTAAATTGTTTGATGATTGTAAAGAGGACGGTAAAAAAGATGGAGATGGCGTTGATAAGCCAGTACTGGCACCAGATTGTCGCTCTGATAGGTCTAATTGTCGTAGCAGTTAAACTAAACTCTGCTGTTCAAGTTTTAAGAAAGGATGTCGATGATATTGTTAAACGTGACACTTATGTTGAAACAGTTAAACAAAGAGCGCAAATTGACATACAAGAAAAACAAATAGCAGCTTTATGGAGTTTTGTTAACAATCTAAGAGAAAAATTTAATGGTAAGAGCTAACAAGTATGACGCAGAAAAAGTTGCAACCAGAGAGTGTGTATAATGATCTCGACATCAATATGGACGGTGTTGTAGACGATGCTGAATTAGCGGCGGCGGAAGCTTTGGATAACCATGAAAAAGCAGATGCTCAAAGAAGAATGGCTTGGGTGGCTATGATCTCCATGTTGGTCTTTACTATTGGTGTTTTTTTACCTATATTTCCAGACACTCGTATAAAAGCTTTGTCAGACTTATTTGGTTTGTTTTACATAGGTCAAGCGGGTGTGGTTGGAGCTTATATGGGCATGACAGCTTATATGAAGGGTAAAAAATGATTTCTTTGCTTGGAACTTTAATGGGTTTTGGTACTTCTATAGTGCCTGAAATACTTGGTTTTTTTAAACAACAACAAGCTAATAAACAAGAAATAGCTTTGTTAGAAGCAAAAGCAAAATACGCGGACCAAATATCTAAATTAAAAATAGAAGAGCTTGATGCCGAAGCAGATATAGCAGAAACAGAAGGTATTTATTCACATGATAGAAGTATTAAGTCTGGAGGTTTTATCAACGGTCTTAGGGGTTCTGTGCGCCCTGTCATTACTTATTTGTTCTTCTTAATGTTTGCAGCAGTAAAGGGAACTATGATATACGCTATGATAGTTAATCAAAACCTTGATTGGACATTGGCTATAGAGACAGCTTGGGATTCTGAAACAGCCGCTGTTTTTTCAGCTATAATGGCTTTTTGGTTTGGGAACCGCGCCATGTCTAAAGCTAGAGCTTGGCAAAGCAACAGGAGGAGCAAGTGATTGTTAAACTACTTTTAATATTGTTGATGTCTGGTGTTTAGATGGATGAGATAAGCTTAGCGGAAAAGCTACTTAAAATTATATCCGAAAGAAGAGATAGAATCTGCGACATGTTAACCGGCGGTTCGGTAAAAGATTTTGAAGAATATAAAAAACTTGTTGGCTCTATCGAATCTTTAGATTATATAGGTAATGAATTAAGAGAAATCCTAGACAAGGTGGACCGATGACAAAAAAATCTGAAAATGTAGTTTCTTTAGAAAAAGCTTATGTTTCCCCAGAAGATAAAATTTTAGACCCTTCTAAATTAGAAGGTAGCGAATTAGACAGGCTTCCACAACCTTCGGGTTGGCGGTTGTTGATTTTACCCTATAGAGGCAAAGGTAAAACGGAAAGCGGTATATATTTACCTGACCAAGTAGTTGAAAGAGAATCAGTTGCTACTGTTTGTGGTTATGTTTTAAAAACAGGTTCTCTTGCTTACAAGGATGAAGAAAAATTTCCTTCAGGACCTTGGTGCAAAGAAAAAGATTGGGTTATTTTTGGAAGATACGCGGGCGCTCGTTTTAAAATTGACGGCGGTGAGGTTCGTGTATTAAATGATGATGAAATCATAGCCGTCATACAGGACCCTGAAGACATCCTGCATTACAACTAACATGGAGATAGGCCATGCCTGACATACAAGAAGAAATGGTTGACCTTCCTAGTGAAGGTTCAGCAGTTACAGTACAAGTTTCTGAAGAAATAGAAGCTGAAGAAAAAGAAACTTCTTTAGAAGAATCTGATGAACATGCACATTACAGCAAAAATGTTCAAAAAAGAATCGACAAGCTAACTAAAAAAGTTAGAGAGGCAGAACGTCAACAACAAGCTGCGATTGATTTTGCTAAAAGTGTTCAAAACGAAAACCAATCTTTAAAAGGTCGCGTAAAGAATTTAGACGAAGGATACGTTTCTGAATACCAAGATCGTTTAACTAGCCAAAATGAGGCTGTCAAAAAAGAACTTGAGACTGCTATAGCTACTAGCGATACAGAAGCTCAAGTTGAGGCTCAACAAAAAATGGCTCGTTTAGCTATAGAAGAAGAGCGTGTAAATGCTGCAAAAGTAGCTCAAGCTCAAGAAGCTTCTCAAAATTTAGCTGCTAATCAACAGGCTCAACAGGCTCAACAAGCTGCTCTTCAACAAGCCCCTGTTAGACCTGATCCTAAAGCGGAAAACTGGGCTCAACGAAATTCGTGGTTTGGTGAAGATGATGCTATGACTTTTGCTGCTTTTGGGATACATAAGACTTTAGTAGAAGAGGAATCCTTTGACACAAACTCAGAAGAGTACTATGCTGAGATTGATAGAAGGATGAAAGAAGCTTTCCCTCATAAGTTTACTGGTGAGGAAAGTGAAATTGTAGTAGAAGAAACAAAAAAGCCCCAACAGGCCGTTGCTTCTGCTACTCGTTCCAGTAATGCTGGACGCAAAACAGTAAAACTCTCTCCTAGCGAGGTTGCTATTGCAAATAAGTTAGGGGTGCCACTTAACGAGTACGCGAAGCACAAACGTAGAGGAGCCTAGATCAATGGAAAAAACACAAACAGATCGTACACCTCGCGCTGCCACAACAAGGACGGCAAAACAAAAACGTCAGCCTTGGGCACCACCGTCTTTATTAGACGCACCACCTCCACCACCCGGATATGTTCATAGATGGATAAGGTCTGAGGTTAGGGGTTTTGATGACCGTAAAAACGTTTCAGCCAGACTAAGAGAAGGTTGGGAAGTTGTTCGGAAAGAAGAATACCCTGATTTTGAAGCACCTACTATTGATTCTGGACGTTATGAAGGAGTTTTTGGCGTTGGAGGTTTGATTTTGGCTAGAATACCAAAGGATATTGTTGAGGAACGAAAAGCATACTTTAAAGATCAAACTGAGGATGCAATGAGAGCCGTTGACAATGACCTTTTGAAGGAAAGCCAACATCATTCGATGTCTATTCAGAAACCTGAAAGACAATCGCGTGTAACGTTTGGTGGTCCTGCAAAGGAGTAGGTCTACTGTTTTATTTTAACTTTTCTTTAACTAAGAGGTAAAGATATGGCGAATACTAATGGATCATGGGGTTTGCGTCCTGTTGCTAAAGTAGGACAAAATTCCAACTCCACAGGTGTTTCGGGATATTCTCAATATGAAATTGCTAGTGGCAATTCTAACGTTATTTACCAAGGTTCCCCTGTCATTCCCCTATCTACGGGATATATTGACATTGTAGGGGCTGCCGCTGGTGGTTCTGTTAGTTTGGTAGGTGCTTTCATGGGATGTAAGTATGTTTCGAGCACTACAGGAAAACCTGTGTGGAGTAATTATTGGCCTGGTTCGGGGGCAGACAGTAACCACCCCGTAGAGGCTTTCGTGGCTGATGACCCAAATCAATTGTTTTCGATTGCTACTGACGCATCGTGGACAAGTAAAGCAACAGCAAGGGCAAGTGTTTTTGCTAACGCTAATTTTGATTCGGGCACCAGTGGAAGTACAACTACAGGAATGTCTTCTGCAACATTGGATATTGGTTCCATAAACACAACAAATAGTCTTCATTTGAGGATTATGGGTTGGGAAGATGATCCCCTCAACAGTGATTTTACTGCTGCGGGTGTCCCTGTTATTGTAAGGTTGAACAACAGCTTTAATGCCGCTACAGGCTCTATTGCTGCTGGTACACCTTCGACAACTGGCGTATAGGAGGGTTGAGAAATGGCTATAAGTAGAGCACAACTGGTTAAAGAACTAGAACCAGGACTCAACGCCCTTTTCGGTCTTGAGTACGACCAATACTCCCAAGAGTACAATGAGATCTTTAAGACAGAAAGTTCTGATCGTGCTTTTGAGGAAGAGGTCATGTTATCAGGTTTTGGGGCAGCGCCAACAAAATCTGAAGGTTCAGCGGTGTCATTTGATGATGCTCAAGAAGTGTATACTGCTCGGTATACAATGGAAACTATTGCTTTGGCATTTTCCATTACTGAGGAAGCTATAGAGGATAATCTTTATGATCGTCTTGCTTCACGTTACACTCGTGCCTTGGCTCGTAGTATGAGTCAGACTAAAGAGGTCAAAGGGGCAGCGGTCTTGAACAACGCTTTTGACAGCACTTACACTGGCGGAGATGGCCTTGAACTTTGTTCAACAGCACATACTCTTGCTAATGGAAGTACTTTCCGAAACGAGCTTTCAACATCAGCAGACTTAAATGAGACTAGTCTTGAACAAGCTCTTATTGACGTTGCTGGTTTTGTTGATGAGCGTGGTCTTAAAGTTGCTGTTCGCGGCATGAAATTGATTGTTCCAAAAGAACTTCAATTCACAGCGGATCGACTTTTGGAATCCACACTAAGACCCGGAACGGCTGATAATGATGTTAATGCTATGAGGAACATGGGTATGCTTCCTGATGGATACGCAGTTAACCATTTCCTAACGGATACGGATGCGTTTTTCATTATTACAGATGCACCTAACGGGTTGAAGTTGTTTAACAGGACTCCTGTTAGAACTTCAATGGAAGGGGACTTTGACACTGGTAACGTAAGGTATAAGGCTAGAGAACGCTATGCGTTTGGTTGGTCTGATCCTCGCGGTATCTTTGGATCTCCCGGTGCCTAATATATTTTGGGGGAAGTTAACCCTTCCCCCATTATTTTAGGTTTTTTAAACTGGGTTTATTTAGCTCTAGCGACTGGCCCAGCAGACGCTTACAAGACACTAGAGCAAAACCTTTGTAAGGAGGTAATATTATGGGTACTACACGTTTTTCAGGTCCCGTTATGTATAGCGGAAACGGTAGCGCAAACAAATGGTTTGAGAATCTACCAGTAGGGATTAACCCCGATTATGTTTGTTACTACGATGATTTTACAGGTATTGATATTGATGATACCGATGACTGGACAAAATCTGTTTTAAACAGCGGAACTGTAACTATGTTAGCTGACCATGCAGGTGGTTGGGCAAAAATAGCAGGTGACGGTTCAACTGATAACTCAGGTGGCAGTCTTCAAGGCAATGAAATTTGGTTGCCACAAGCTAATAAAAACATATACTTTGAAGCCAGTGTTGCTATGTCAAAACCTGCTGACTCTGATTTGTTTATAGGTCTTGCAGAAAATGGAACGCTTGCTACAGGAGTTCCTTTTACAGCTAACAACCAAATTGGTTTTATAGTTGTTGAAGGTGCTGGATCAATTTTTGGAAACGTGGATTCTGCTGGAAGCGACACGGCTCTTGATACAGGAGTGGATATGGTAGCAGCAGCTGAGTCAGGTTCCTTAATAACAAACTCCAGAAGACTTGGTTTTATTGCACGAGGAACTGGTCAAGTAGAATGGTTTGTTGACAGAAATAAGGTCGGCACAACAACTACTAATATACCAACTGTAGCTATGACTCAATTCTTTGCAGGTATATCTGGGTCTACAGCAGCAGATATTCATTATTGTGATTATATCTGGGTTGTTCAACAACGAACAACTGACGGTATGACTCAATTCGGTACTCAACCGTAAGAGGTAAGTCATGGCATTAAAAGCTAAAGCAAATAAATCTTCTTCTAAAAAGCGTAAGAAGAAAGATCCTATCCCTGGAAGTGCTATACATAAATCTATGGTACTGAGAGGGTTAATTAAGGAGAAAAAATCTTCTAAGGAGACATAAGTTATGGCTGATGTTTTTGTTGAAAAAGTCATTGATGATGGTCCGCGTAAGCTAGTTAAATCTTTTTCTTACACGCACGTTGACACTGGTCAAAGTGCGGTTATGGCAGTAGATGTTTCTGGCTTATCGGCTCTCCAAGATGGCACAGCATGCACCGGAGTTCGCATTAATAAAATCTGGTTTAGTACAGCAGGTCTTGCTTTACAAATCTTATGGGATGCCAGTACGGATGTATTAGCAGTAGGTTTACCTGAAGACTACCAAGGAGAGTTTGACTACTCTTCTTTTGGTGGTTTGATAAACAGTGCTACAAGTCCTACGGGCGACCTTAGATTTACAACAGTAGGGCATGCAGCCGGTGATGCGTACACTGTAGTCCTAGAATGTATTAAGCAGTACTAATAGGTTTTGTTGTGGATTCTTTGGAGCGAAAAAACGAGATAGAAATCGTAAAACTTCAAGGGGATTTAAAAGTTCTTGGAGAAAAAATTGATACTATCAAAAGCAACGACCTTGTGCATATACAAGTTGCTGTTGACAATATATACAAGGTTTTGTGGGCGGTAGGGATTATTGTTCTTGGTCACTTAGGCATGGCTGTAAAAGTTGCTTTGTGGGGATAAATGAAGGAGTTAAAATACCATGGCTGTGTCAGGTACTAAGGATTTTGAACCAAATGTAGCTGAATATATAGAGGAAGCCTTTGAGCGTTGTGGATTAGAATTAAGAACTGGTTATGATGCCCGAACAGCGAGAAGATCTCTTAATTTATTGTTTGCTGATTGGGCAAACCGTGGTCTTAACAGGTGGACTATAAGGCAAGTTACTCAAACAGTAGCTTCTGGAATTACAGAATACCCTGTTGGAGAAATATCTCTGTCTGTAGCAGCTAGCGGAAGTTTTACCATAGGTGAAACTATTACAGGTGGCACAAGTTCTGCTACAGCTTCTGTAATTACTAAACCAACCGCTACTTCTATGACTATAACGGTGCCCTCTGGAACGTTTTCAGTTTCTGAAACCATAACAGGGTCCTCAAGTAGTGCTACAACTACTGTTTCTGCTGCTGTTTCATTAACGACAGCGCAATCAACGATAGATATTTTATCGGCTGTTCTAAGGAGGAGTAATGAGGATATATCTATTTCTAGGATTAGTAGGGATGATTATCTTTCTATACCAAATAAAACAACTACTGGAAGGCCTAACCAGTACTATGTAGATAGATTGATAACCCCGGTTATGAAAATATGGCCTTCACCAGAAAACAGTACGGATCAAATAATTTTTGACCGACTTGTTCGCATAGATGACGCAGACGCTTCTGTTGACACGCTTGAAATTCCTTTTAGGTTTTATCCTTGTTTAACGGCTGGTCTTGCTTATTACATCTCCCTTAAAAGAGCTCCTGATCGTGTTCAACTTTTAAAAGGTTTGTATGAAGAAGAATTTAATAGAGCTGCTGAAGAAGATAGAGATAAGGTTAATTTAAGTTTAGTCCCTTCTTTTACTTTTATAAGTGGTACTTAATTATGGGTAAATTTGCTTCAGGTAAATATGCGTTAGGAATATCTGATAGGTCTGGTGCGGCTTATAAATTAAGGGATATGAGAAAAGAATGGACAGGGATGCTTGTTGGTTTTGATGAATGGGAGCCGAAACAACCACAACTTAGGCCTCGGAAAGTTCCTGCTGATCCACAAGCTTTAAGAAACCCCCGTCCCGATAGAACAGCACCTTCTGTTACGGTTTTGCTACAAAACGACCCTTTTAAATCCGGTAATTCTGGAACAAGTGTCATAACCGTTACAGAACCAGGTAATGGTAGGTCTACAGGTGATACGGTTAGGTTTAGGTCAACTGAAAATTTTGATGGGTTTACGTCAAGTGTTTTAGAAAATTCTTCTGGTTATTCTATAACTATAGTTACTGAATCAGACGGATCTGCTAGTACTTCTCGGTACACTTTTGACGTAAGCAGTAGCGGATCTTCTGAAACAGCTTCTCAAGGCAACGTTGAAGGGGGTGGCGGGACAGCTTCTGCTGGACCTGTTACGGTGAGTGCGTAAAATGGCTTATACTTATACAACATTAAAAACAGCTATTCAAGATTACACAGACAATGCTGAAACTACCTTTGTTAGTCAATTAGACAGGTTTATTTTAAATTCAGAAGAAAGAATTTTAAAAGAATGTCAATTAGACGTTTTTCGTAGGAACGTTGAAGGAAGTGCCGCTACAGGAAACAAATTTTTAACTAAACCAGATGATTTTTTAGCTTCTTTTTCTTTAAGTGTTGTAAATAGTTCAAGCAATGAATTTTTATTAAATAAACACGTTACTTTTATACAAGATTTTACTCCTAATCCTGCTACAACAGGCGTTCCTCAATATTACGCTGATTTTTCGGACACCGCTTTTATATTAGCACCTACGCCAGATTCAAATTACACAATGGAGTTGCATTATTTTTACCGCCCAACTTCTATTACAGCGAGTTCTGACGGACAAAGTTGGCTTGGAACCAATGCTGAACTTGCTTTATTGTACGGAGCCTTAGTAGAAGCGTACACTTTTATGAAAGGAGACGCGGATTTATTAAGTTTGTACAACAACAGGTTTGTAGAAGCTATTCAATGGCTGAAAATTTTAGGTGAAGGACGACAAACAAGAGATGAGTATTCTTATGATGAAGTAAGAAAGGATATTCCTTAATGTTTACGACTAATGGAGAAAGTAATTTAAGTGCTGTTAACGTATTTACTTCTATGGACAGAGGTCATACACCCGAACAATTAGCTGAAATGGCTTTAAATAAGATTATAGACATTAACGAAAAAGCTCCTCCTGTTATAAAGGAACAAGCTTTGATTTATAAAGATAGACTAAGAGATATTTTGCTTTATTATATGAAAAGTATGGCAAAAAGTGAGCGAACAACTATTTGGGCCTTGATGAAAAAACAAGGTCACGAGGATATTGCGGAGATTATAAGGAGACTTTGATATGGCTATTAACCAAGCAATGTGTGGATCTTACAAACGGGAGGCTATAGCAGGTATTCATTTTTGGCTGTCTCATTCACGAACAGGTTCTAGTTCCATTGGAGCGGATACTTTTAAAATAGCTTTGTTTACTTCAAGTAGAAGTGATGCAAACGAGGATTTAACCCAGTACACAACGTCTAATGAAATAAGTGGCACTGGATACACCGCTGGTGGGGAAGCTTTAAGTAGTGTTACTTGCGGTTTAAGTGACAACAGTAGTTCTGTCCCAACAGCTTTTTTAGATTTTGCAAATACTACTTGGTCTAGTTCAACAATAACAGATGCTAGGTGTGCAATTATATATAACTCTACGTTAAGTACGGCTGGAAGTGGTGGTACTGTTACACACGCAGCTAACCCTAGCGTGGCTGTTTTAGATTTTGGCGGGAATAAATCTTCTAGTTCTGGAGATTTTACTATTCAATATCCTGCTAATGATGCTAATAATGCAGTTATTAGGATAGCTTAGATGGCACTTGTTACGGGATGGGGAAGAAGTACATGGGGCAGCGGAACTTTTGGTGAAGCTTTACCTGTAACAGTAACTGGAGTATCTGCTGCATCAGCTACTGGTTCAGAAACGGTAGTAACAACAGCCAGTATTACTGTTGAAGTTACTTCTGTAGTAGCTCAAGGTAAAACAGGAAGTGTAGGAAAAGGGGCGGCTTTTAGTGTAACAGGGGTATCAGCAAGTACAGCAATAGAACGTCCTAACGTTTGGAGCAATATCGGTACTGCTAGCGGAACAATTTGGATAGATATAGCAGCATAGGAGCAATATAGGAGCAATATTATGGCATCTTCATTTACAACAAATTACGGGTTTGAAGAGATTGCTACAGGTGAACAATCGGGAACTTGGGGTGCAACCACAAACTTTAACTACGATATTTTAGACCGGATAGCTTCTTATAAAGCTGTTGGTCTTTCTGGAAGCACTCACACACTAACAGTAAGAGAAGCTTCTCCTGGATCAGGTACGGAAAATCTTCAAGATGGTATGTACCGCGTGATTAAATTTACTGGTGCGCTTGGTGCTGACAATACGGTTACTGTAGCTCCAAACACAACCGCAGCTTATTTTATAGTAGAAAACGCTACCACTGATTCTGGATCTTCTGGTCCTTACAACGTAATTGTAAAACAAGGAAGTGGTGCTACTGTTACTGTTCAAAATGGTAAAAACGCTATTGTTTATTGTGACGGAGCAGGGTCAGGAGGAGCAGTAACAGATGCTTTAGCTGATTTACAAATAGGTACTTTAGAGGTTACAGGAGTCGCTGCGATAGATGGTGCGGCTACGTTAGGAAACTCTCTTTCTGTTGCGACTACTTCAACGTTAACAGGTGCGGTAACAGCATCGGCTGGTGTTACTGCTGCAAAAGAAGATAGCGGTACGAACACTGTACTTAACACCGTTGATGTAAAAAGAACATCAACTGGTACGCCTGCTGCTGGTATAGGTGCTGGTGTTCAGTTTACAACTGAAACGTCTGCTAGTAACAATGAAATAGGAACAGTTATTGAGTCTGTAACCACTGATGTAGGAAGTGGTTCAGAAGATTTTGATATTGTTTTTAAAAACATGGCGGCTGGGGCTACCGCCGCTGAAAAAGCAAGATTAACAAGTACAGGTGCTTTGTCAGCTGAAGGTGGAATAACTTCTAAAATAGAAGATTCAGGAACCAACACAGTTATTGATGGTTTGACTGTACAGAGAACAAGTTCTGGAACACCTGCCGCTGGAATTGGAGCAGGGTTAGCTTACACAGTAGAAACAGCCGCTGGCAACAATGAAATAGGTGCTACAATAGACGCAGTTACTACTGATGTGTCTGGTGGATCTGAAGATTTTGACCTTACTTTTAACCTTATGGCAGGTGGTTCAGCCGCAGCTGAAAAAATGAGGTTAGAATCTACAGGTTATCTTGGTATTGGAAAGACAGACCCCAGCGTTCAGCTTCACATC
>CEUX01046094.1_pt1 | contig 11702 bp, 5 predicted proteins | sample 531361 | NCBI WGS metagenome assembly CEUX01 (sample SAMEA2622736, study PRJEB7988) | marine metagenome | isolation source: saline water (ENVO:00002010), including
TATAGGAAGATCTGAAGGAGCGCTCTCTGGTGTTATATCAGACTCACTTTTTGTCTTCTCTGACTCTGATCCAGAAACTTTAACCGCATTAGGATATTTTTTCAAAAAGTCACTTAACCTATCAGGCGAAACGTTATATGTAATCCCTTTATAAGTATATTGCTCTACCATCTACTCTGTAGTGTTAAATTCGTTATTAACTATTCCTATTTTAGCTGCGTAAGCGTTATATTCTTCCCATTCTCCTTCTTCTATTCCTTTTTCATAAAATTCTAGTAATTTTGCCATGTGATATCCTTGTCGTGGTTCCAAATCTCTACCACCAACAAAGCGACCTCTCCATTCCGCTTGAGTGCTTTTAGTTCCTCCGAAAAATCCCCGCCAGCCACCTGCAGAGGCCTTGTACTTCCCTTTTGTAGCGTAGATTTTACTACCATCGTCTCTTACCCAGTTTCCGTCTTCGGTTCTAGTCCAATCCGCTGGATTGAAGTTCTGTAACTCCCATTCTGTAGTTGGCAATTGAGCTTGTTTAGGTGCTGTAGGTGGAATTCCTAACATTTGCATCATCGCTCCCCAACCAAGGTTGTTTATAACATCTCCTCTAGTAACTTTCGTTTCTTCTTCATAGGGATTCACCATTGTCCATATACCATTTTCTAAAAAGTAGCTATTCCCATCATAGGCTTGCCACGAACCTTTTCCCGCTGCTTCGATTTCATTAAACTTATTAGCGTGCCATGGTAGATCTCTGTTATAGACAGTCTTTTTAACTTTTGAATCACCTCCACCTTTCACGGGTACTTTATACTCATAACTCTTAAAGTGAGTTGCGCCCCAATTACCTTGTTGGTAAGGATTGTAGACTACCTGTTCTTCTTCTTTTTCTGGTCGAAGATCGATACCCATCTGTATAGCGCTATTACCCTCTGTTTGGGTAACCCATCTAGCGTATGCTTCGTGAGCGAATTTCTCGTCACCTGGTTCAGGTTCAGTTAATCTTTTAACAAAAGCTTGATAGTTTTCTTTAGTACCAAAATCTCCCGGACTAGTATCACTAGTCCAAGGCGTAATAACACCATCTGGATTCCCTTTTCCATCAGGACCAAATTGATCGAGTTTAGGTGCTAAAGACATTAATACTGTAAATATCTCCTTCGAAGGAGTGCTACCTGGAGTGTTAAGTGCTTCAAGAAAACTCATCGGTTGACCAAGGATCTTTTTGCTAATAATACTACGAAAACCATCTGATCTTTCCTGCAGTAATTCAAACAAACCGTTTTGTAAATCGCCAAATACCATATCCGCTGTTGCGGCTTCATTTTTCGTCACGTAGTCCTTTGTGTCATTTAACTTTTTATTTATTTCAATGAATAAATCTTGATCATCTTTAATTAATAACTTTTTAATTTCCTCTACAGAATAATCTTCATAAATAGTTTCTTCACCGTTAACATCAGTATGTATAAACGAAAAGTGGTTTTTATGATCTATTTTTCTAACTAAAAGGTTTTCTGTTTCATCACCGTTAAAATGTTTCGCGAGTTGTCCTATAAAAGCTAAAGCAGGCGCCTTTGTAGCATGTCTATCATAATTACCAGCTTCAAAAGTAGTGACAATATCACTCATAGCGTCTCCTTGAGCTTGTTGATCTTTTATATACTTGTTAACTTCGTAAAGTATATTATCTCTCTTCTTTTTGTTCTCTTTACCAAACAGACCAACACCCTTAAGTTCAGCTCTATAACCATCTAATATATCCTGCATATAAGCTCTTTCCTCTCTATTATCTATAGTACCATCATTGATCTTTTTTTGAAGCGTTTCCATAGCTTCTTCAACGTCAGCATTTATAGTGTCTAACTCTTCTATACCGGCTTTGAAATTCGTAGATATATCATCCATCATAGTTGTGTATGATTCTAATAGATCATCTGCCATTACAGACATATCAAACGGCTTTTGAGCCGATGCAAGGGCACCGGCCGCGCTAACTAATGTAGGGTCTGCTTTTATATTCATACCTATTCGTGCTATTATAGTTTATTTATTGCCCACCTTGACTTTGATACCACGCGTATGATCCTTGAGGAGGAGTAGTAGTAGTAGTAGTGGTATTATTACCCCAATTCATTTTAGTCCAATCCACTGCGCCAGCTGCGGTACCTACAGCGTCCCAACCTGAACCTGCCATTTGCGCGCCAGCCATATTCATTGACATTTGATTCGCGTACGCCTGCTGAACACCAGCAGAAGCACCCGCTGCACCCATCATAGTAGTACCTAATAATGTTGCTTGCCTTTGCATTTCAGCTTCTTGCACGGCCATTTCACCACCAGCTTCAGCCATTTGGAGAGCGCTATCAGCCTGTCTCTGCAATTGTTGAATTTGCGCGGCACCTTGCGCGGATAGACTTTGATTAGCAGCTTCTTGCTGGGCTATATCAGCCGAAACTTGTCGTGCTTGTAAAGTACCTTGTTGAGCCAACACTTGAGCTAAACCCGCTATACCAGATCCACCGGCTGCCCCACGCATTTGCTGCATGATATTCGCTCTTTGCTGAGTACCTTGTTCCATTTGGAACCTAGCGGCTTCTTGACTTACTGTTAGATCCTCATAGACGTTCTCCATGCCTTTAAATGGATTTTCAAGATTAGCATATGGATTAAAAAACTCAAACTCTCTATATCTTTGTCTTTGTTCTTCTAATCTTTGCATCTCTTCACGTAAACGCGCTTCTTGTCTTTCTGCTTGGCGGGCTGCTTGTGCTGTTGCGCCTCTCATAGCGCTAGCTTGCGAGGCAGCGCCCACCATGCCAAAGAATCCCGCGATAGCTACACCTACCATACTCATGATTTATTCATATTTAATTAGTTTTATATCTACGTTAAGCATTTCGTTTATCTCTTTTATTTTATCGTTTAGCGAAATATCCTTATCATTAAAATCTTCTGCTACAACTTCTTTTTCAACAGCGTCGACTGTAGTTTTATCTGTAGCATGTACAGTTGTAAATACACAATCAGTGTGCGTATATATAATCCTTTTGGTCCCGGGTTTAGTCACTCCTTGATGTGGAGCTTCAATAGTCTCGAGTCCATTTTCCGTTATTATTGACATTTTACCCTTCAAAAGAAAGAACGGATGTTCTTTTTTATGTATTCTAGTAATTATCAATTCATCCGCTGGATTGAATATCTCTCTAACATAACAACCTCCAGCGAACGTGTGCTTAGTAGGGTTAGCATCGTGTAGATCTTTACCTGTTATAGAGACTTCGCTATTCGCAACTTGATCATGCAGCTCTGTTATTCTATCTCTAAACTCTTGTCTACGTCTAAGCTCTTTCCCAATTTCCCAAGCTTCATCAAAAGTAAAAGAATGTTTTAAGTTCAGTTCTTTTGTTTTTTCAATAAACTGCTTTTTACACTCTTCTTTTGATAAAGGATTTTCTAAAGCTTGTTTATTTATGTCTTCTATATTCATATTTATTAAATTAAAGTATATTATACTAATATAGTTACATTTTTTAGTGTTTATTTACTACTTTCAGTCATCTCAGAACTTATAGCAAATAATTCAGCCTCATCATCGCTACTGTTTGTCATAGTTATACTTGCGTAATATCCTTTTAAATTAGACTTATTTGCTCTACCGTCTTTACAAAACATCAAAAATGCTCCACTTGGTACGTCTGCGGCTTCGTTATCTATTTGAATATAACTGCTACCTATAGCTACAACAACTCCAATAGGTCCAACTATATCAGACGATGAAAGTTGTGTTGTATTTGGAAGATTATTAACAACGCTATAAAAAACTTGATCACCAACTTGAAGTGATGCGTTATCTATCGACGAATTTAGAGTTATAGTCATGATTGAGTTCCTGGTGTTATAAAATTATCCAATAAAAGAGTCACAGTTTTATTAGCTGATGGATAGCGCTTTACCTTTAATCTAAGTTTTGATCTAATCTTTTGTGTGCTACCACTAAAACTAAGTTTTGTTCCTTGTGTAAGAGTTTGGGCTGAACCTACATATATTTGACCAGCGGTTGAAGACGGTGTGTGAACATTAGTAACCGCATTAGAGCTACTGTTATCTACTCCAAAACCTTTATACGTGTTATCCTTTGAAATACCATATGTGCCATTTAAAGTCACCGTGGTACTACTACTTACATCAGCTCTCACTGTTTTTGTCAAAGCGTCTTCTGCAGAAGAAAAAGCTGTTAACTTAATAGAAGCACCTGTAGCTTTTTGTATACCTCTAAAACCTTTTGCATCAAATGTTAAAGTTATACCATCAGCGAATGTTTGCGCTGAAGAGAAGGTAACTGTTTTTGATGAGGTATTAATATCTGTTACCATTGGGGTGCCTGATAAACTACCAGAACTAACCGCGGTTATAAACATACCAGTTACAAGATTATCTACACTATCTAAAACAACAGATGTAGCACTTGATATAGCACCATCAACGGTTTGTGTTTGCCTAAAGACAAAGTCCGTTTCAACTGGCTGACGGGTTAGCTTAAGACCAAATCCATATGAGTCGTGAGCATTGTTAGACACATCGAAATCTCTGTTAAGATCAATGTCATACAATTTAGCTTTAGATCCAGTGGTTGTAGATAAAGTTGGTAATGTAGCGTAATTATTTGTATTAGCGGTAGATAAAGCGAATGTAATAACAGTATCAGCAATACGACTTATAGTTTTATTTATAACGCTATTATTGTTACTGAGAGATATGATGCTATCTGTATCAACCGGATTAGCTATAACTAAAACGTTAAAAGAGCTCCCACTAGAAGGAAAGGATATCTTGTCAATAAAACTTGTTCCAGATATTTTTGCTTTTAGTATAGTTTGTGGTGTAGACGAAGACCCAAAAGTTCTGGTAGTAAAGTTGTAAAACTCGCTACCGTCTTTTATAACTTGTAAGATAAACGAAGCACCATTATCCCCAATAACAGAATAACTTCTATTCTCTCCACCTGTGGGTATATCTGACAACTTAATGTTTAAAGCTGTTATCTTTTTTTGGCTCATTTTTGTATACTTATTATTGTACTATTCCTATTCCTTGGAAATTAAAATCACTAACATCCTTCGTAGAGTGTAATCCTCTAATATAATTAAACCATTTACCTTCTTTTTTTATAAATTCATCTATAGTGCCATCTTGAAGATCAGTATGTATATCTTCAACTTTCCAACCTATTTGCTCAATAGTATTATACGTAGATAAACTTTCTTCATCGGCATATATAGGTATGTAAGCTTGTGATCCTTCGTAATTAATAGCGTTAAAGTTCTTAACAGTAGACGGTGAGTCATTTAATATAGCTGTTATACTAGCGTTATACTTTACGCCATAGAAACTACCTCTTACGTCGTTTGTGTTATGCTGCCATAATCCGCCTTTGTGCATAGTAAAGTACTTACTAGATAAACTTATACCATCTTCCGGTATAAAAGACTTAAAGCTGACCCAACCTTTAACATCCTCATTAAAGCTAACTGTTTTACTGTCTATATCAACTGTTTTCCTTAAACTTAAATTGTCAATAGAACATGTTGTATTTGTCGATCCCCATGGTCTTATTATTAATGTGTTAAGAGGAATTCCAAGCGTCGATAATTCCTGTAAAGGATTCTCAGTATTATTAATATATATAGTTGTATTAGTGCTAACTTCTGTAGAGATGCTTTTGTTATTAGAAGCAGCTGCTGAATTCGCTGTTACTATCCATTCAAAACCCCTGCCTTCATTATTAAAATAAAGAACGTTTATAGAATTACCAGTGTCAGCTATAAAATCTAAAGATACTTCTACATTTGTACCTGTAGGTATATGACCTATATTTTGAGAGATATACGGTACACCTAGGTCGTTCCCAATAGGGAGTAGATTTAGAATTTCTGATGAAGGCGCATTTTCAAAAAATATAGTACCATCTTGCCACTGTATATAATTCTCAGAAGCTGTTTCTATTTGCTCTCCTGTAATCACGTCTGTGAAAACATCAATAGGTAAGTTATTTATACTCCAATCAGTTACACTACCAGTAGTGAAGTAATTAGTTGCATCAATTAATTTTATATTATCAATAGATCCTATAAAACCTATATGCTCTTCGTGAGGTAAGAAAACTAATTTATTAGCCTCCTCTACCGTTTGGAAGGTAGAAGTTATTGGAGATATTGGCTCTAAAATTGGACTTACAGAAATATCGTTATAAGGTTCACCGTCTTTTGTAACTTCCGCCGGTTGAGATCCATCGAGCTTAAATGATATGACATATGATCCTACTTCGTTAATATTCTCGAATTTGACCCCAGAGTATCCATTCCCATCCCAAGGAGTAGCTAAATACCCGTCTAATCCTCCGTATATATCTCCCATAAATTGTATAACTCCAAACGTATTATTATCTGGATTAGGTAAAATATCAAAAGAAAGATTCCAACCATCAACAGTTGATTGTGGTGGGAGTGCCATTCCATCTATTAAAGCTTCAGTATTGTTATTAGCAAAATTTTGCGTTAATTCCCTACCTTGTCTATGGTGAGTATTCCAATTTACCATACCGTTATCATAATACAACTCAGGTGGCTGCGTTATATTTATAGGTGTATAATTAGATTCATTGATATTCCAGCTGTCGGCACTTCCTCCAGTCGATTGGTTTGTTATATCTACTAAAACAATTCTTTTAATAGCTAACGTGGCTCCACTAGCTTCAATTGTTAGCGTGTTTAAATCTCCTTCGGTGTTTATGAAACTATTTTCATGCAATTGGAATATACCTCTAAGTCTAGGCGCTAGAAGTGGATGTGATGTAGGATATAAGTCGTTAATATCGGCAGGCATGAGTTTTAGACTCGTAACGTCGTAAGTACCACTGATCTCTCCAAACCATCCATTAGGATATTGGCCACTTGGAGATCCTAAATATTCATGATTTTCTCCAATCATAAAATGATAATCTTGTGGCACAACACCGTATAATCTTATATCGCTTATGTCGAGAGTAGTAAGATCAAACGTAGGACTGAACTCCACGTCGATTAAGTACCAATTACCAACGACGAAAGGATTATCAGTTATATCTTGTGTTATATAACCTGGTGCACTTTGGCTTAATACACTTACTTGCGAATTCGGATAACCTACTTCAAAACTAGTTTCAGTATAATTACCCCATTCTACATAATCTCCAGGGTATTGATTATAGTCTACTACGCCATTACTTTCGCCTGTAATATAAACCTCTCCATTGCTTGCTGTTACCTCTGTTTGGGTAGTAGCGGGACCATAAGACATTTCGTTTCCATAAAATATATTAATTATATTAGGTGTCGCTTGCCACTGTGAACCACTATGCGTAACAGAGGCCCAAGCGGGTATATCTTCCGCTGGTTCAGGTAGTTGAACTGGAATAAATGGTTGTTCTGGCTTAGGTACTGTTTTTAAACTAAATATTTTAGATATAGTTAGATTATCTATAAGCACATCGCTTTGCACTGTCTCAGAAGTATCGCCGTCCCAGTCACTTAAAACAGTGACTTTAACTACAAGTCTATTTACAACTATCTCGCTATTTTCTGTTCCGTTAGTGAACTTAAAATAAGCAACTTTACCATACGCTGTAGGGAATAAAGGCGAATCTTCATTAGGAAGAGGTTGTGGCGTTCCAAAATCTACTATACTTGATTCTTGAAAACCAAAGTTCATCGACCCTAATGCTGGGTCGTTCATATTTGCCGATACATAGTGGGTCCTTCCCCAAGGTGTGTCCGAAAAATTCGGGCCTTGATCTAGAAAACTACCAGGATTGTGTATGCTTACACCTTCTATCTCGCTTATAGGTGTCGCCCCGTCAAATAACTCTACGCGTATCTTAGTATCTCCCCCAAAATCCTCTTCAATTTGTCCGCATTCAAGATAAACCCGTACTTCCTCTCCGTTAAATATAGTGTTATTAGTTACAGCGGGTTCGTAATTGACGTAATTTTCATCTTCTAAAATTTCAGTAGGAACATAAGAACTCCAAGAGGTTTCGGGATTAGTATTCCAAGGTGGCATAGCGCTTAAAGCCCAAGTTGTAGGAGAACTTATACTAAGTTCATATTCAGAATTTGGAATTACTGAATAAACTATATTTCTACCTAATCTTATTTTACCTTGATCCACCCATATATCTGGGGTAGTAGTCCCTGTCCAACCGCTACCAAGCGGGAGAGATTCGATCTCGCCATCAGGGTTATATAATAACGCTTCTCTCGTCGTTATTCCTTGGGGTGTATTACTAGCGCTACCTCCTAGCATCTCAGTAAAAGAAAGACCATTAGTAAAGTCATCAACAAAAACATAATATGCGTCAGGAGTAAAGTGCTGTACGTACTCAGCTTCTATAGCTTCTTCAAAAGGAACTTCTGGTATGTAAGGAACTATACTACCAGAAAGAATTTCATGGTGATTTCTTATTTGAGTTTGCGAGCTAAAATATTGATTACTCACCATCATCTCTAATGGAGGGTTTGGACTACTTAAAGTATCAAATATATTCGGTTGATTAAACTCTACACCTATATTTATGTTTGAATTATTGAGAATGCTATTAGGATTGGAGAATTCTTCAGTTTCAGTTCCAAATTGTACCGTTGCATTTTTGATAATATTTTCGTAAGTAGTAGGTTTTATTGTTACGTTATACTGTTTACTATAATCATCATAACTACCAAGGATATCTACATCGCTTACCATGTTATCTCTAAACCAATCTCGCATACCTACTTCTGATATAGGCGTTAATCCATCCATAGATAGTCTCAATATAGCTCTTCTTTGTTTGTCTGCAAAGTAAGCTCTATAAGACTCTGAAGCAAAAGACTCTGGATTTCTAGATATACCGTAATCTCCTATGAAAGGTACAGCTTGACCTAAAACATTTTCAGTCGCTATAAGTTGCGGATTTCCATCGGCATTGAATAACGCGTCTTTATTAGCCAATATTTTTAATACCCTATCTTCGCATAGAGCTACTAAATCAGTGTTCCTAGAAAACAACTTTTGTATGCTACCATATGTAGGATTTAAATCTTTCGTTATCTTCTGCGCTTGAATAAATTGGTTTAAATTATTTATACCAGAATTAGAGTTATATATACCAGAGTATATTAAACTATGTTTTCTATGTTCTTCAGAATATGGTTCTTCTAACGTAGCTGAAGCTCTAGCTCCGTTGAAAATTTGCATATCGTTAAACTTATCTCTTATTCTATTAGATTCAACACCATCTCCAAAAGAGAAGCAATTATACCAGCTTAATCCAACTTCCTGATTAACACCTGAATCTACATCTATTAAGAAAGAGGTTTTATAATGAACTCCATCTACAACATCCCCAAAAGCCCCTAATTCATACTCGTCTTCAGGTAGATCGTGTATTCTCGCTGTAGTGTAACTACCATCGTTTCTATAAAATCTTACCAAAGCATTGTCATAACTTATATTGCCTCCATATAGATCGTATCTAGGTAAACCAGGTGTTACTGTAAATCTTCTACCGTCAGAATCTGGTGTCCACTCAGCTAAGTAAGAGTTTACAAGTGTTGAACCTAAACCTAAAGAAAAATTATTTTCTGAATTATCATAATCTATTCTGCTTCCAGCTGGCGCAAAAATCTCTCGATATCCACCTGTTATCTTTACAGGTATATTTTTACTAGCTTCATAGTATATATTTAAATCAGTGAGTTGTTGAGGCTCTGTCTCCCAAACCGCTGGATATGTCAACATATCAGTAGTAAGAGCTTGCGGCTCGTCTGTCAGGAACTCTATAGACGTAGAAGAATCCATATCAATACCCTCTTCAACTGGATTCCAAAATTCACTTGGATTTTTGTCAACCTCAATGATAAAGCAGATTCTTCTATTATGTGCGGCACCGAAATCAACAATCTTTTGTTTTAATTCATCCGCAGCGTCTTGCTCTTCTGTTGTATCACCATTTTCTGTCCATTTACTAGCCCAAGCTACAGCGGCTTCTTCGACGCTATTGTTTCCAGAGATATACTCATTAGCGTCAGCATCCCATATCCATCTTTTACGCCAAGAAGTATGGTTATATATTTTCTTCTTTGATACTGAAAGTATTTTATACACTTCACCGTTAGGATCTTCGGAAAATCTAAACTTACTTTCTGGTGAAGATAGTTTCGTGACAAATGCGTCTACGATAGCATCAGTCCCGTTATTGCTATAAGCAGGATCCCATTGTCTGTCATGGTGAGTTTCGTAATTTGTATCATAACCAGCTTCTTTACCAATATCCATACTAGGAGGAGCGGCTAAACCATTACCACTACTATCATAATGACCTTCAAATTCCACCCAAAACTTTTTAGTAGGATATATTGTATTATCATCCCCTTCTTGTGCTTGTACTAAAGGTTCACCAGTCATATCAACAGGGACTTGAAGTTCAGTTGATGTTAGATTAACAGAATCAGGTGTTCTTGTAAATATACCTCCGCCCCATATACCTTGTAATTTATTAGCTATACTATTTGGACCCTGTAGATCTACCCCTGGTAAGCCGGGGCTAGATTCAAAACCTTCATGCAAGTCAATACCTGGCGCTAAAAAAGATAAGTGCATAAAATATTTACCCTCTTGATCACCATATGTTTGGTCGCCATCTGTGTGATATGGTTCGTATATAGAATGAGGCAACCATTTTCTATGACCAAAATCCGCTATATGACTACTGTTTGACGTTATTATTCCCTCTAAACCGTTTATCAGAGCGTTTTGGGTGGTGAGGGGAGTTGATGGTAAAGGTAAAATTGGTCTAGGCGCTAATCCATACCCACCGACAGTAGCGTAAAGATACTGAATAGGTAGCATTCCCCATATACTTTGTGATTCGAACGTCTCCTCGGTGGTGACAACACCTCCAAGGCCTACGCCCACTGTTATTTCTTCTGTAATCTCTTGGGTCAAAGGTATACCTTGACTACCATCACCCTCTAACAGTCCTCCAAATTTCCACGTGTATTCACTACCGATATTTATCGTGTCACTATCGCCCTCTTCAATAACCTGAGGTTCTTCCTCCGGGTTATCTGGATGTGCGGGGTTAGAAATTATAGCGTTGTTTCTTAAACCCCAATGGAAACTCCCGTATTTAGTTTGCGCACCGATCCACCCTTCCCCTGATTCTTTAGCGAGACTATCAGTATTAGGGTTTGAAGAGACAAAAGGCATGTTATCTATAAAAAACCTTCTACCTGCAGAATTACTTTCGAGTTGATTATGTATCGCCTCCCAATCATCAGGCGAGTCAGCTTTACCAGTGACGCCTTCTATATCTTCACTAGGCCAATCATCGGGATCTGCTATTCCTTGATTTGCTGAATTAACTATTCCATCCGCTTCATTAAAGTCATTACCACTATTATGTTTGCCGTATAACCATAACGCTTCTTGTGAAGATTCAACGTATAAATCCTCTGAGCCGCTAGTGGCTATGCTTGAATCTCGCTTGATTTTAACAAAGAACTTACCACTAAAATCTTCAGGTGATCTATCAGCTCTTCTTTCGATTTTAAACTGCAACCCATCGGCTAGCGTAGTAGCAGTATCACCGTCCGCTAATTGAGCGTCTTGAGTTGTTATTTTCTTTTCTA
>CEUX01100293.1_pt1 | contig 11653 bp, 20 predicted proteins | sample 531361 | NCBI WGS metagenome assembly CEUX01 (sample SAMEA2622736, study PRJEB7988) | marine metagenome | isolation source: saline water (ENVO:00002010), including
GTCTCTTTTTGAGTAAACGTGAACCGTAACTATATTTTCACCTTCAGTAACGCCCCTGAAGGAGACAACCTCTTCATGGAATTTTGCCAGCACACCTTGCTGCTCTTCGGGTAAAAAATTATTTCGTATACCAAGGGCGTCATGATCCAAGCTGATTAAACTGCCTTCGCCGCCCTCTCTATTGTTGAACGAAACGACATGGCCAGTAGCAGCTTGAACATATAAGTCTAAATCATCTTTACTTTGGCCGTCCCAAGTCAAGACTACCTCATAGATTACATTTGGTGGTCGAGACTTTGTTTTCTCTTCTTCCGTTTTTAAAAGAAAAAGAATAGCGACAAGCATGAGCAAGCAGCAAAACAGAACGTCGATAAACGGTCTAAATGAAAAAAACTTACGCATCGTTTATTTCTTCCACCTCCCAGTTATCAAGAATTAATTTAGCCAGCCAAAGCTGAAATGGGATAGCTGCGAATCCTAACGTGCAAACCACAGCCACACACCAAAGGACTAGCGCTCCGATATGATCACTAATCTTCAAGTTTAATTTTGATTTATATTTTTTCATTTTTTGTTGCCATTTAACTTATCCCCCTGCTCTCGCCTCATCACGTCGTCCATTAAATGGTGATTCATCTCCATAACTTCTTCAGCGTGTATCAGTAAGAGTTTAGCTTCAAATTCAACTTCATTAAGCTTTTCTTTCATAGAAAAGACGCCTATGACCATACCAAAGGCAATCGACGCTACAATTGTCATTATGGTTTTTTCTGTTTCGTTTGGTTTGCGAATTTTCATTTTTTAATTTTAGAGACTAAATAGACTACAAGTATTGGGCAACCAAATAGCAGCGTCAATAAGCTAGGATGAAGCTCTCCGCAGAGGCCAGTCGCATGTCTGAGGAATTCAATCATCTTTTTCTGATTCCTCTTCTAGTTTAAATTTCAAAACCATAAGTTGAACTTGTAGGGGCAAGCTGAATACAATACCGCAGACCGTAGTATAAAAAGCCGTATTAAGCCCCTCTTTAAGACCCGCTACGATTTCGCTAGTTGGGAGAGAGCCATCTAAATTACCCTCAGTTGCTATAACAAGCCCAATAATTGTCCCCAGCAACCCTAAGGAGAAAAAATGCTCTGCCGCAAACCAACCAACGCTAGAGCGTTTAGAAAGGTACGCTTTGCCCTCTTTTTCTTTCTTGGGGTTTACCTTATCAGATAGATAACAAAGCCTGCCCACATAGCCAGACATGACCACGTAAAGGATCATAATCAAGATAGAAATTCTTGAAAGATCATTTTCTATAATTGAGGATATAATTCCCCTTTGTTCTGTGAAAAAGATGGCAGTAAGCACTACGGCGTTAAGTAAGAACCATTTAGTGAAAGTCTTCATGTTTTAAGTACCCCTTATCTTGTCGTTTTCCTCCATAATATTCCAATAATTCCTTGGTAAATTCCTGCAATTAATACAATTTTGTATCTCTCCGCCTTGAATTATTTCTTTAGCCTGAGTCGCCGCTTTGTACCTCATTTCCCAAGCTGCTTGTAAACTGTAAAATCCAGAGTGGCAAGTGACAATCAAGTTTGGTGTTTCGGCCTCTTTTTTTGTCTTGAGGGGTTCGTCTTCGATCACATCTAATGCTGCCCCAGCTATCTTGTCTTTTCTTAATGCATCAAACAGATCATTCTTCTTGATGATTGAGCCACGAGCGGTGTTAACGATGAAGGCGTTTTTTCTCATCTTATTTATTTCCTTCTTCGTGATCATGTGATGGGTTTCCTCTGTTAGTGGGCAATTTATAGAAATCACATCCATTAAAGAAAGAAACTCATTAAAATCTTTTTGTCTAGCAATCCCTAAAGATTTATCAACCCCATTAGAAAGATAGGGGTCATAAAAATGAACTTCAAAACCAAGAGCTTTTGCTTTTAAGGCTACGGATGTTCCAATTCTGCCTAAACCAATTACTCCGAACGCCATCTCCCCAAACCTTTGAATCTTATTTTTATTTGGAATCTCCCAGCCAAGATTCTTACATTCTTGATTAATGGGTATTATTTGGCGACATAAAGCTAAAGCTAGCGCTATCGAGTGGTCTGCTACTTCGTCAGTCCCGTAGTCTGGGACATTGCACACGGGTATATCCCTAGTAGCCGCCGTAAGGTGGTCAACTGAATCATACCCCGTGCCTATTCTAATAATAGCCTTACAGTTTTCTAATTTGTTAACCACTGCATCTGGCATACTTGTGTTATGCCAAAGTAGGATCGCATCTGCGCGTAAGAGTTCGCCCTTCCAGTCGCCCACAGTATTGCAGGTATAGTATTTAACAATGGCCTTACCGCCTATCGCTTGTTTCTCTACAGTGCAGTTTTTATCTCCTCTTGGGGATTTTTTCCAATCGACTACCGCTACTAGTGGTTTTTTCATTATGAATTATGGTATTCTTGAGCTTCGTCATAGTCCGTGTAATGACGACGAGTGTCGCGTGTGTTTCCTCTAATTAGCTTACCTTCTAAATATAGCTCTCTTTGATCTTTTGTGGTAAGCCATTCATAAGTTTCCGTGCGAGGCCGAACGCATTTGTCCAGTTCCATCTGCCTTTCTAGGCAGAAAAGTCTCTGGCTTAAGCTATTAGCGACCTCTTTACTTGGAGCAAGCTTGACTGCTAATTTTAAAAAAAATTTAAACAAAAAAAACTTCACGACATCCACTTAAAGTACCCATAAATATTAAAGATTGCAATCAAAAAAGACATGACGGCGGTAGAGTAGGCTTTTTTATGTAAAGAATAGCCTGCAACCAGACAGTTTCCCACGACCCAAACCAGCCAGCTAGATATGTACTGGTTTGCATTTAAGTAATAGCCAAAAAGTACCAAGGATGCGCCTAACCACCCTAGCCTTTCCATGACTTTGCCTGCGTATTGCTCCCAAGCTTCTTGCCAATTATCCATCATAATAACCTCTGACTTTCTACACTGTTTAAAAATAATTTCTTCTCAGTACAATAATAGCACTTAAGTATCTCTTTATCAATCCCTAATTTCTCCCTAACCCCTTGAACCTTATAGTCAAGTAGTTCTTTAAAGTTCACTTTAGATAAATCTGTCGGGCATCTACTTCCAGCCATTACCCCAGAATAGAAAACATAACGCTCCTCTTCCCCGAAACTGTAGCCCTCTGGGTATAAATGTTTACAGACCCATAAAAACAAATTCCTGCGCCACCTCCTCATCTTCTTGGCTGAGCCCATAGTATAACCTATGACAAACGCTTCATCCTTTGTTAAGAGTCCTCTCCCAAGTAAAACATGGATGCAATCGTGAGAAAACAAATCCACCGCCCCAGTAAAAAGTTTAGAAGAAATATATTTAGGGTTTTCGGTTAGTTTAATCACCAATGGAACGTCCTCTTGGGAAAGCTTAAACTCCCCCATGCCCTCTAAAACCTTATAGAGCATATTAGACCCTTTGGATAAGGGGTGGTGCCATTGTTGGGATAATTCTTCAGGAGTCATTATCTTCTTTGCTTTAACTTGCTTAAGTCGATTCTAGCGCACCCCAAGTCAGGGAAAAGGGCGGGGTCCATTGTTGTAATCTCAGGCTCTTTTTCCCCTTCTCCCCAGAACAGCTTAAACGCTCCATATCCAGCGACGACGAACAATAATAAGATAATATATTTTTTCATAATTATTTCATGTTAGGAAATGTTTTCAGCCATCTTGCTTCGTTCCAGCCAAGCGCCGTGCCGTGGCCCTTAACCTGTACGAGAATCCAAGGGTGTACGCCGCACCTTTTGCCGTATCTATATTCAGCGTAATACACTGGGCCGTGGCTACCGTCTTTTGGGTGACAATGCATAAATTCGTGGATTAGCGTTGCCGTAAGATTTCCATACCCAAAGTTGAAATCATGAAGCCCAATACCAATTCTTCTGCGCCAAGGCGCTGCCGAGGAATGCGCGTGACCGTTATACTGAATGTTTGGAGCGTGCTTCTGCCCAAGCTTGTAGATATCGGGGGCATTCTTTTTGAGAATCTTCAAGTGTCTGATGATTCTTGAATGCCAATCAAGTGGAGCATTAAAGTCTCCTATGATTATAAAGCCATCAAATTTGACATTACTTGGGTGAGAGCCGTAAGGCTTACGTAGGGCAACCCTATCGGCTTTAGTGTCCCATTTTTTACCCGTCCAAGTTCCCACCGCCGCAGAAACAGAAGAAGAGAGTATTAGGGCCGCTAGAAGTATGTTGGTTATCTTCATGCCCTAATCTTAATTCATACTTGAGTCAATGTCAAGCTGCTTACTGTGGAGGCGGGGGCGCTCCGTAGCCTACGTTACGCATTTTAGGGGGTTTTCTAGGCTTTTTGCTTTCTTCCTTAATCCATTGTCTTATTTTTGCGTCTGTTTCAAAACATTCTTTTGTCTGACACCGACCACACCTAGGGCACACTACCATTGGGCTGGCAACAGCCCCCTCGCAGTCTTCGTGAATGCATGGAGTTCTCTTTCTCACTTAATCCTTTCCCTAAGTTCGGTTGTCGAATATCCATGCCTCTTATTCCAAAAAATTGGAACTCCTAGATCAATACCAGTAAATCTTTTACCCTTCCAATCTTCCCCAATAAATCTAATGTCAGGGCTCAAGTAATATATTAATTTTTCTAAATCACTTTCGGTTTCGTAAGGACAAATTAAATCTACATGTTTAACAGCAGATAGCTGTATATATCGCTCAAAATAACTCTGGGTAGGTTTATTTTTATCAGGCCTGTCTATTGTTGGGTCTGTCTGTAGGCCGACCACTAACTTACCACAGTTGTCCTTGCACTCTTTGAGCATCATTACATGACCAGCGTGTAGAAGGTCAAACGACGAGCAAGTAAATCCAATTTTATTTCCCAATATACTCATGACTCCAGCAAATTCTTTTGTCATCGGTCCAGTGACCCCTGAACATTCTCTCTCTTTTTATATCTTTTCTCAAAGTTCTATTCTTACAGGTTGGTTTCCAGAGAGGCGACTTCTCCCTATGCTTACCCATTCTGGGGTGCGCGGTTCTTGAAAAATATCTACACCCTTTATCTAAATACATTTGAGCCACAGCCTCAGAAAGCTTATTTCCTATACCCAACCCCTGAAAGTCTGGCAAAATAACCGTACGAGAAGCTCTCCAAGCGTTTTTAATCATGCCTGGCATTGACAAAACAGCGACGAAGCCAACTAATTGATCTCCCCAAAAAGCAGCGTAACAATGGGAGGCTTTGTTCATTTTAGCACTCAGATAGTGAAACTTTTTAAAGGTGTCCCAAAGTCTCCAATTACCTCTGTATACATCGATTTTAATTTCAGGTCGCCGAAGACTCCTTCCCGAATGGAATTCGCCGTTCATGGTGTTGAAAACCCAATCTGGCCGAACCCATTCTAAAATGTCGTAATGACAAGAAGCTAATACGATTTTTTTAAGGTTATATTTATCTACGTAACGACGAAGCGCGTTTGAGGCTGATTTAGCAACTTCCCTATTAACTACAGAGGTATACTCATCAATCAACGCACCGCTTTTTAGTTTGCGAGCTAAGTCGCATCTAAATTTTTCGCCATTAGAAAGCACATGGTAGGGCAAGCACCACTGAGGCATACTATTAAACCCAACAGCGCCAAATTTTTCGACCATATCGTCTGGGTCGTTGAAATGAGAACCAACAGATTCGTTGCTCCACTCTGGCTCTTCAATATCACCTATCGTTTTGAGAAGCGTAGATTTGCCGCTGCCACTTGGCCCAACAATGGCCCCGATAGAATATCCTGTTGGTAGCTCTGGTAAATCTCTTATCTCTGTTACAATTTCGCCATCAAAATCGAAGTCAAAAGCTTCAGAAATCTTAGCCGTGAAATCGTCCTGTTTTGCTTTGCAAGATAATTTCATATATTTATTTTAGTTCTTTAAAAAAGTTTTTAATCTTCCAGAGAGCAACCTCTTCAATTTGTCTAACTCGCTCTCTTGTTATTTTAAGCTGTAAGCCTATTCCTTCTAGGGTCTGCCTATCTTTACCTTTTAACCCAAACCTGCTTTCAACTATAAACTTTTCCCTATCTGTTAAGTCGCTTTTAATAAGAGCCCTCTCTACTAAACGAGCGCTTTCCATAGCTAGCGCCATATTGTCTGGGCTGATTGATGGTTCGTCTGGAATAACTTCGTAAATCTTTTTGCTCCTCCCTTGGTGGGATTCGCCATTCATGGGTGAGTCCAGAGAGATAGTCCCCAGCACCGCATCAAAAATAGCCTCAACCCTAGCTTTAGAGGTATTGAATCTTTTTGCAATTTGAGGTAGACTTGGCTCAACGCCATTTTTTTCTTCGTAGGCTCTTTTATATTTTAACACCTCGTTAAAACGCTCTATTGCTGAAGAAGGGACTCTAATTGTTCTGCTCTTGTTTGATAGGGCTTTTCTTATATACTGCTTAATCCAAAAAGAAGAATAAGAGGAAAACTTTGCCCCCTTGTCAAAATCAAATCTCTTAGCAGCTTCTATGATTCCTAAATTACCCTCACTAACTAAATCTTCCAAATCCAAGCCCATCCCCTGATAGTGACCTGCAATTTTTACCACTAACCTCAAGTTATGATTTATCAATTTTTGCTTAGCTAGAGATTTGCGCTTGCCGCCCTTTTTTATGTCGTCACTTAACAGCTTCTCCTCTTCTTTGGAAAGAAGGTCGTATGAAGAAATTTCATCGCAATATATATCGAAGCTTTTGTGGTTGCTACTGTCCATAGCAGTTAAATTAAGCGAATCTTGAAGAAAAGTCAAGCGTTTTTACCACAAAGAATTTGGGTCTTCAGGGTCGTAGGATAGGTAATGCTCTGCACCTTTATAAATAAGCTTAATTTTAATTTTAGTGTCAGAAGTTTTGCTAGCGTTTTTCAATAAGTTAAAAAGACAACCGTGGCATATGCAATCTGGCCTAAAGCTTTGCGAGGTGTCATAGTAGACGTGAATTATTTCAAAGTAAGCTAATTTTTTATTTTCTAAAAGAACATCATAATGATTTTTAGAATACTCAAGCCCGCAGTTATGACAAATAATTTTATCTATAACTTCATCTGGGGGAATTAATTCAGAAACCATCATGACTTTATTAGAGTTACACATCCTCAGCCTCCTCGTGTCTTATAATCGGTTGATTTAAATTGACTTTTTCTTCACACGACTTAATTGCATCAAGGTAATCAACGTATGTTAAAAAATCATTTATTCTAGAATTCTTGCTGCAAGAATATATGGATACGCCAAATTGATTACAATTTTCATTAAACCACTTGAGCCAGTTAAAAAGTTCATTGTATAGCCTTTGGCTGTAAGACTTTTGTTTCTCTTTTAATTTAATTTTATTAAAGTAATCCTTTTCTGAATTATCCAAGTCGCACCCAAATAAAAAAAACTCCTTACACCCCATCCACATCGCTATATGTAGGGCGGTTGCAAAAGTGTTTCCATTCCAAACAAAATTAATATCATTTTTTCTTAGCAAGAAAATGTCCAACTGATCTTTAGGCTTTTCGACGTTGGCGTAAAACAGATTCCAGTTTTGGTTAATCTGTTTGCCCCTGCTTGTTAAATCGCAATGTGGGCCACGCATGATTTTCATAAATGGTTGGGTATATAAGTCGGAGCTATAGCCGTTTGGTTCATCCATGCCTACCCAAATATCTGGACGAACAAATGGATAGCTATTATTTAAAGAAAAAACAATTCTATTGTGTCCGTTTAAATAAGTGGGATTAATTGAGGAAAGAGAGGGGCCAGGGCAGCATATAAAGGCAGAGCAATTATTACGCTCCCTAGCGAGAGAGATTTTTACGTATCCATTACCACAATTATACCAAAGCCCCATTTTTACTACCTATGGTTATGCTATTCATGAAGCATATCTGACCCATCTTCCCCTTCGATAGAGGTTTCTATGAAAAAATCAGTTATCTCAGACGAAGTGAGGATTTCTTCTGGATTTGCATCTAAGAACTTGTTATAAGCGAGTTTATGAGCTTGCTCTCTGGAGTCAGCTTTAACTTTCGTTTTTTTTAAAGCTTTGTAAAATATATGAACCTCCCATTCTGGCTTGTCAAAATCATTAGTTGTCATCTAAGCTCTTTCTTTAGTAGCCTCCACCTAGAACTGTCTATTTTTATATTACCGCAGTTAATATCTTTAAGTTTGCTGACAATTTCTCCAACATTGTTATAGATATATTTATGGGGTAGCATACCCATAATCCAAAGAGGGGTTTTCTTTTTGCCTCCCTCGATAGACAGGAAGACGGGCTTTTTCATTCTAATTGCCGTTACTAACTCCTCGGCGGACCCCCAAGAAGCTACATCTGGGATAATATGAGCAACGATAAAATCAGACCTATCAACTAAATTTAGGTCAAAAGAACGAATCTCTCTCATCCTGTCAGCAACTTTGCTGAATTTACCGTTGAGCATGTTTATTTGAGTCTTGAGTCTGGCCTGCTCGTCCTCTTCAACATCTTTAACAAAAGGCTTTTTGTAAGGGTTGTAAACAACCACGTCCATTTGCTCAAGCTCTTTTTGAACGTAATCTCTCCACTCTTGTCCACTTGCGTATTGCATGTGACCAACTAAATAAGTTCTAGTCTTCTCTAGAAATGCTTTGTTGTTTTTATGCTTCATTTTTGACAAGTTTTTCGTATTGCTTTCGGGCTCTTTTTCTGGCGTAATAAAGCCTAGACATGACGGTTCCTACTGGAACCTCTGTTTTCTGAGAAATTTGCTCATAAGATAAATCTTCACGAGCGTATAACTCTAATACTTCTTTGTGTTCAGGGGAGAGCTTGGCGAGCGTTTTATCTAACCTTTCTCCCAATTCGGACATGTCAATATTTCTAAACCCATTTTCTTCAATTAATCTTGGCTTTAAGAAAAGGCTCTCTGCTCCATTTGGATTAACCTCTGACAGTAGCTCTAGAGAGTCTGTCCGATCTCTGCTGTCCTTTCTAAATTTATCATAAGCAAGGTTGTGGCAAATTCGATACAGCCAAGTTGAAAATCTCGCTTCGCCTTTAAATTTTTTTATTTTCTTCCATGCTTTAGATAATCCTTGTTGATATATATCTTCGGCAGTATGTTCATTTTTAACAAGCTTAAGTAGGCTGGCCCAAACCTTGGCTCTACAGTCTTCCTCCAATTTTATGAAAGCCTCTTGACTGCCACCCTTGGTTTGTCTGACTAAAATAGACTCTTCCTCTTTCGATAACATTAGAGTTAATGTACTGAATTTTAAGTGCCAGTCAAGATTTTTTGTATTTTCCAGCATAATTTGATTAATGCGCCTAACGCGTATCTAATCAAACTTAATGGAAAGGAAACAATTGAGTCCCATACCTTAAACCACTTCGAATTGTATCTTTCAGCTTGTTTATCGAGCTCTTCCAAGCGGTCCTCAAGTTTTTTCTGGTACTCCTCCCTATCTTTTCTCTCTACAAAATTCACTTCATTGACTTTAACCTCTTTGAGTTCACCCTTGAAAATGTAAGCTGTGGCCATAATCTCGTAGTCTTCTTTTTCGAGAATAACTCCTGTCTCTATGTCCAACTTGTGAGTGAAATCTTCAACTTTCTCCAATGACTCATCAAACTTTCTAACGTAAACCCCTAAATCTTCAGAGATTTCATACTCAGTCATGGTGGTCGTAGCTATGTCGTAAGTGATGAAATTTAATTCGGTCCAGTCTACTGAAGAAAACTTGTCTCTCACGTCTTCTGGTATATACTTTAAGAAGTTCTCTATTTGTATGAAGTTTATATTCATCTTATTAAGAGGATGTCATGGGCTTGATCGCTAGTCAAGATTAAAATCTTCCGTAATCGGGGTCTTGCTCTCTTTTGCGTCTCATATAATCCCTTTTTTGTTTTTTACGCTTTTCTGGGTTCCTTTTGTCGTAGGCTTTTTCAGCCCTCCTTCTCGCCCTCTTCCCTTTGTCTGTCGAGAAATACCTTTTGTGATATTTGTATATATGGTCCACCTTAGGGTTTTGTTCGTCCTGGGTTTCAAAATCGTCCTGGGGGTTTTGGGGGTCCATGTAGAAAAACGGATTATATATCTAATATTGTTTTGTTGTCGTCTTCCGATTCTGTTTTTGTCTGCTCAGGGGTTTCTTGTGTCTCTTTGGATTTCTCAGTTAGTATTTTATCCGCTTTCGTCCAGCCCCCATCGTAAGTCAAAGACCCGCCTTCATAGTAAGTCTCTATAGCTCTAATAACATCCTTGTGGGTGATCATGTCTAGGCACTTAGGGATTTTAATATCCAACTCTTTGCGTTTGTATTTTACTTTCTTACCTAAGTCTATAGGGTACTGGCACAAGCTCTTATCTTTTTCGTCTCCATCATTGAGTGGGAAAGCTCTTGATCTCCAACAGCCGCCGTTTTCGCAGCAGTCCATAGCACCCATTAAAGATAAATACCTGTGGTAAGGGTAAGCTTCCCAGTGGGTAGGCTCTCTTCCCCCCGCTATAACTACGCAAGCGCGATTAACGGGCATCTTGCGTTTAGTCTCTACAGCGGCGGCTAAGTGCATGGCGTATGTGACAGGGCAGACAACGCCAGCAGCATGATACATTAGGCGAATAAATTGTCTACCATCCGTTTGTCCAACTAAATTAATGACGTTTTTTAGCTCTGGATGATAATGGCTAGACTCGCCACATTGCACGAATAAAATTTTATCTTTAAAATGGTCAACTACTTTTTGATATTCGTCTGGGTTCCACCATTTTGCAGTATAATCCCATTTGCCTCCAGACATTAGAATCCAAAAATTTTGATCGATTCCCATTTCTTGGAGTTTTGATATCCAAGATTTTTCTAGCTCAGAAATAAACACTTGCCCCCTAAAATCTCCACATGGAATCTTCAGTCCAAGCTTCTCTTCTAGATGAAATCTATAACCATGAATAAAATGATATGGCCTATTATTGCTAACATTAATTAAGGGGTATTCTGCATCTATGACTTCAACATCACTATCTTTTTCGTTTAATTGAGTTAAGTGGGGGGAGTTCTCCCAAATAGCTCCGACAGGAGTTCTCACGTCAATTAGAATGTGAGAGTAAGCCGCTTTTATATCTCTGACGGCAGCGGAAAGCATCAGCAGATCACCAGGGGATAAATTTGTTTTTAAAATAACTTTTCTAATCGGCTGCGGGCCTGAGTGCATGGGCATGGGCATGGGCATGTTTTGCATCATGGGTAAATTTTGCATAGGCGGAATCGCGTTTTCCTTGTTGGTGTTTCTGGTTCTATTCTTGGGGTTTTTTCTTTTCCTTTGGTTCTTCATGCTATATCTAGCTTAGTTAAATTAATATTAAACTCTTCAGCTAACTTCAAGGTAACCTCTGCGGGGTATCCTTCCAGCGTCTTAGAGTAAAAAACTTCAGGCACTTTTTTCTGAGCAATTGTTTTCAAACATTCCTTACATGGTAAATGCGTGCAGGCTAAGAGTTTTACTTCGTTAGGCTTTACAAAATTTAACACATTAGCTTCGGCGTGGAGAACTCTTTCTCTCCTAGCGTCTCTGTCTGACCAATCTATATCAACCCCTGAGGGTGCTCCATTATACCCCAAA
>CEUX01007506.1_pt1 | contig 11634 bp, 13 predicted proteins | sample 531361 | NCBI WGS metagenome assembly CEUX01 (sample SAMEA2622736, study PRJEB7988) | marine metagenome | isolation source: saline water (ENVO:00002010), including
GGGATTCCCTTAAATTTTATTCGTATGAAAAAATCATGGGGCAGGTGACGAACACCCCGTCGCGCTCTCCAATTGACCCGAACAAACACGCAATCGACGCCCTAAGATATCTTATCTTCACATCACGCCGTGAGCCCTACATGCACGGGGGTGGTACGCTCCCATGGTTTGAAACACACGCGGCGCACCTTGAGTATGGCGGGCGAAATGTGAAGGAGTGAAAAAGGGCGGCCCGCTATCATCCATGCAAAATGAAAGCGGGCCGCGGGGGCATCAGCCACGATGCCCGGCTCATAGCCGCTAAGGGGATAAAGCGCGGCCGGGGAGACTCCAAAAAGAGAGTCTCAGAGAGCGCCCCGGGGTGTCAAGTTAGTTTACATCCTGAGCCCCCCCCCGCTGTGTAAAGTAACTTGACAGTCAGACCCCGCCCCGGCTATCATCTTTGACAAAGCGGACGCGGCGTAAATTGTGGTTCACTGGTGGGCCGTCTGTCCGTGGGGTTAGGGCGTGGGATATTATCGCATCTTCGATGAGACAGAAGCCCGAGACGGTCAGTCCTTTAGGGATGATTCGCTACAGGTGGAAGAGCTTCGGCTCGGTGATTTCTCTTCGATGATAAATGAGCTTTCGCAGCTCATAAAATCTAACGATAATATCTCATTGCGCCCGGTCCCGATTGTCTCCGGGGTGACAGAAGATTTGGCGCGGCTTTATGTCAAAAGACCCACCCGCACCTTTCGCGGCATAGGTGGGCCGGCCGGGCGCGCCCTGGCTGAAATCTATAAGCGGTCAAAAATCGACCGGGCGCTTTTAGAGATACATCAAAAGCTTGTGGCGCAAAATTCGGTCATCGTCGAAGTCTTACCATCGACGGGGGGCCGGGTTCATGTGGCAAGCTATTGCCCCTTTGAATTTGAAGTAGAGCGCGGAAACCTTACAAACGCTGAAATATCAGATGCAACCCGGGTGACCCTTCGCGTACCCCTTCAGCAGTCTGGGGATTCTGTCTATTTTGGCCGGCGCGTTTACACACGGGAGCTTGCCTATACAGAGCTGCCATCGGGTGACCGAATCCCCGTTTTCGGCGATGACATCGCCCATAACCTGGGGCGGCTTCCCCTTGTGGGGATTCGCGCCACAGATGGGCGAAAGGGCTGGTGGGCGCCCCCGATAAATGAAGCGCTTTTACAAATCGCCATCGGCACCACGATTGCGGTCTCTGACATTGAGCATATTTGTAGAAATCAGTGCCACGGCCGGCAGGTTTTGACGGGGGCGGGCGCTAGAAGCGCGGCGCGCTCTATGCGTTCAGGCCCGCGTGAGCTTTGGATTTTCGAATCAGACGGCGATGGTAATTTAGATTTTGACATCAAACACACTAAGCCCGAAGTCGAAAAGTATCTAAAAGCGATTGAAGGCATGTTAGAGATGTTTGAAAGGTTTTCACATCTCACACCCGGTAGCCTTTCTAAATCTTCAGGGATTACGGGGGCCGCGAAAGATAGAGAGCGGGTGAGCGTGTTAGAAGAGTCAGAAAGAACCCGCACACTCTTTGAAGATTTCGAACAAGACCTTGCAGAGCTGATAGCCGCTGTCGGCCCTTCGGTTTTGGCTGCGGGCACGGTGCCTGAAGTGGATGTCCGCTACCATCTCGTACAAGCCCCAGATAACACCCTTCAGGGCGCACAGGCCCGGGCCATTGATTTTGCCCAAGGGATTGATTCTGCCGTTGAGTATGTCTCACGGGCTGAAGGCATCCAGGCGAAAGACGCACAAGAAAGGGTGGTGCGCCGTCTTGAGATGTTCAAAGACTGGGCAGAAAAGACCCAGGCACAAGACATCCAAGGGATGGACAAAACAGCCCGCGCCCAAGGGGGCGCACCGTGATAGATTTGGGCGTGAAAATCGAATTTCCCAAAAAGACACGCGAAGAGCCCGGGGCCATTAAACGCATGTTGGGCAGAACCCCGCTTAAGGTGGCTCATGCCGTCGCCGCGGCCGTGAAAAAGCGCGTTGCCCTTAAGGGTAAAACCGTGCAGCCCTTTAAGGGATACGCGGACGGAAATTTCCGGGCCGTCTCCCCTGGCTACCCCATCATAGCCCCGGGGCATATGGGCGAACATTCAGACGCCATCATCTATGAAAGCTCGAAGGTCATGCATCAAAACGTGAAGCCTGGCACGTTTAATGTAACGGGCGGGATGTGGAAAGGTTTGACCGTCATGGCGAAAGCGGGAAATTACGCCATCATCAAATTTCGGGGGCGCTCACAGGGTCAGCTTTCTTCATGGTGGGGTGCTGGGCGCTTTTCATCTGCAAATGACAACCTATGGCATCGAAGAAAGAAAAAAGACGGCACCCGCGCGAAGGTGAAGGCCCGGTCTTTAAAGGTCAATAACGCCCTTAAGGCCGCATCCATTAGAAACAAAAAAGCGCATGGGATTAACGTCTTAGACCTTTTGAAGCAGGAATATCAAGACATTGCCCTTGGGGTGACAGCGGCGATAAGGCGTGCATGTGACTATGAACTGATTTCAGGGGCGGGGGGAGCTGTGCGCGTTGTGCGCCGGCCGATAACACAGGCAATTATTAAGGGGCTTAAGCAATGACAGAAGAGATGACACAGACACCCCCGCCAATGGCGGAGCCCGCGCAAGATGCGGCCGAAATAGCGGGCACACCACAAAAAGACGCGCCAAAAGCTGAGACGGCCCCGCCCCCGCAAAAAGAGCCCGCGAAAAAGACACCACAGGCCAAAAAACCCCCGGCCAAAAAACCCGCGCGGGATACGGCCCAGGAAGACGCCCTAAAAGATGCCATGGCGCGCATCTCAGAGCTTGAGACCACACACGCTCAGGCCATGAAAAGCCATGAAGAGACGGCCGCGCAGATGAAGCTACAAGCCGCCCACCATAAGGATGCCCTTTTAGAGCGCCTTGGCGTGACTGATAAGTACCGGGAATTTGCCCCCGATGTTGACCCCTTCACCACAAAGGGACGGGAAGCCCTTGAAGGGTGGGCGAGAGAGCGCCCGGAGATATGCCGCGCACAGGCGCAGCCATCTGTGCCAGAAGGGGTAAAAATCGCGGAACAAATCAAAGAAAAGCCCGGGGCGTTTTTGGTAGACCCTCAGGCCGTCACCGAAAGCTTTAGACATCTAAAAAGGGTGAATCGATGAAAAGTATCTTAGCAGGCAAAAAGAAAGCCCCGAAGGCCAAAAAGGCCGCGGCGGCCCCGAAAAAAGCCGGACCCCCTGTGGTCTCTATCGTCAAAAATCAGGTGGTAGATGTGCCGGCCGGATGGCGCTTTATCGTGATTCCATCAGACGCTGACGAAATCGTTCGGGGAAGGCTCGAAGGCCGCCCGGGGTGGTCTAAATGTGAATTCAAAGGCGATGCATACGCTGTGATGTGTCAGAAAAAGGGGGATTGAGATGCCTACAAAGTCAGAGATATCAGATGCGCTGAAGCGCGCAATGAAGACAGATGAAGAAAAGAAAAACGCCCGGCCCGGGGATGTGAAAGCATCCGAAAAGGGCTGGACCTACACATGGTTTGACCCTTCGACGGACGAACGGGGGATGACTGTCTCCCGCCTTCGGTCGATACGTGAAAACCTATTGTCTAAGGGCTACGGGTGCGTTGTCGGAGAGCCAGCAGGAAAAGACCAGGGGCAAGAATATGTCCACGGGTGTTCTAATGCTGAAATCTGGCGCTGCCCTGATGAAGTGGCCGCTTATCATTTTGAACAAAGAAAGAAAAAACACGCAGAGCGGATGGCGCTTCACTAAATAGCGCAGCTCTCACCACATAAGGAAATAAAAACATGGCAGCGAATAGTCTTACAAACGCCGCAGCGGAAGCTACGGAAATGTTCTTTCATACGCTCGGAAATACAGCATCTAGCTGGCGGGATTGGGCGGGCGTCATCGACGCTGACGCGGCATCTCTAAAGCGCGCTGATATCTCGGGGATTACCGCTTATGCGGAAGCGGGCGATTCAGATACAGCCGAAGAAAATAACGCGCTCAGCTCTTCGGCATCGACAACGACGGTCAAAGGCTGGGAAAAGCTCGTCACCGTCACAGAGCTTGAAGTCAATAACACCCCCGGCATTTTGACCGATATCGCGGGGCAAATGGCCGAAGCTGCGGCGCATTCCATCGCGGCCCGGGTCTATTCTACCCTCGCAGGTCTTAACGCCACGGCCCACCCTGACACATCGATCAAAGATGAGTCGGGCGGCGCGGCGAATTTCTGCGATACGTTTGATGCGACCAATTCAAGCCAGAAAAACCTTTATGCGGGCGCGCTTACCCGGGCGAACCTTTCCACAATGCTTGAAGGGGTGGCAGGCTATAAAAACAAAGCCGGCTTGGAGATGAATCTCCAACAGTACCCGCTTCAGATGATTGTCCCCGTCGAACTCGCGACCACAGCCATTGATATCCTGGCGCTCGATGGTCCTACTTCGGACGGGTCGGCTTTGGTCTCGGGCTCTTTCGGCGCCCGCATCGCTGGGCTGACCGTGGCCCCTTATTTGGCTGACGCGGATGACTTTTTTATCACGACCACTGGCTCGCGATGTCCCCTTAAGGTGTGGGTCAGGTCTGCGCCCTCCATCAGAGTGACCCCAAGCCCCTCAAGCGGCCGGGTGCACCTTTACGGATACGGCGAATGGGAAATTGTCCTAGAGCCTTCTGAAGCCGGCATCTTCATGGCTGCGAACTAGCAGAGCGTATTTTTTAAGATGTCCGATGTTTTAAAAGATGCGGCAAAAACCTTCACGTTTGTCCCCGATTCAATCTGGACGGGGGCGACGTGTAAGGTTTATTCTCCAAATGGGGTGGTGTTAGAGACCCCATCTGTGACCCTTGATGCTGTGGACACCACAGTTTCAAGCTCAGCGGATGAAAAAACCGTCACGGTCTCTAGCGCTACATCCATTTCGGCGGGGAAGGTCTATCAGATAGATGATGCGACCTTTGGAAAAAGGCTCTGTACCGTGGACACGGTCTCTGGCTCTGTCTTAACGCTACTAGAGCCGCTTCCCAATGCCCCGGCCGCATCTTCGACATTTAAGGGCATTGAGCTTACAGCCACATCCGCGGCCGCAAATCATGCGGCCGCGGGCCTTTACTATCGGATCAGTGTATTTGATGGCGAAGGGGGCGAAAAAAGCGAAGTGTTCAATGTGTGCCATCATTTATTTGATGACCCCATCACAGAAGCTGAGCTTAGACACCTTGTGGCTTTACAGTGGCCATCGGATGCGATTTTAGACAGCCCAGAGCTGATTGATAAAATCGCATCCGATGCCTGTCAAATGGTCAGAGATAGGCTCATTTCTCAGGCATCATGGCCCCATCTTATGGGGCCGACCGATGCGTTCAAAGAAGTGGGGCGGCTGGCTGCGCGCTTAAGGCTCTGCGATTTCGGGCTCTATGCCCCAGGCCGTGACCCTGACGACTATCACCGCAGGCTCACGTTCGAGCTAAAAGAGCGCATCGGACATGTGATTCATTCTTTACACATCTATGATTCAAACGCTGATGGGGCGTTTTCTGACGAAGATTCAGAAAAGGCCATGACCGTCACGCTCAATAGGTGAAAAGATGCCATCTGCAAAATCTGTCATCTCTTCGATTGTGGACACCATTGAAGGGGTCACGGTTTCTCAGAAATCGGCCGTCGATAAATTGAGCCACATCAAAACCTTCGCTGAGATTTCAGCGGGTAGAGACAGGCAATTTTTACTGCGCCCCACGTCGGGCCCGGATAAATACGAGAAGTATTCCGGGCACGAATGGCTGATGAGAATGGAGCTTGTCATTTTATACAATGAAAGCAAAGGCGCTATTGACCGCATCGTTGATGACGCGAAGGCAATCGATGAAGCGGTCAGGGGTTTAGATTCTACCGTTTCAGGGGTTTCTCTTATCGAAGTAGAGCCCACACAGACAGAATATAATGAAGGGCTAATCACGCATTCGCGGCCCTTTTCTATCAGATATCAAGACGCATAAAGGAGAAACGCCAAAATGGCTGACTATTTTAAATCAGGTTCTTTCGGTCTGTCGTTTGGTGAGCAGACCGACTATGTGACAGAACAGACATCGATGTCAGATGATTTGGACTGCACCCTTCCATCTTTTACCTTCGCGCGGGAAATCACAGATTTTGCGCTTTCGCGGTCTAAAGACTTCGAAGAAAGTCAAAAGGTGGTCGGCTCGCGCCACGGGGGCAGCTTTTCATTTTCTGCCCCTGTGACATCTCAGGCTTCAGGGTTTAACCCCGCGACCACCGCGGCCGCGCTTAATCCCGTGATGAAGCTTATAAAAGACTTTATGGGCTCTTCTTTTGTGGAGTCCACAGGGGATACCATCGGGGCCACGGCATCCGATGCAAATACCTGGGAGCTGACGTCAGGGGGGCTTTCTAATGGCTGCGGCTCTGCCGTGGTCGGCCCGACCACCCCTTACACGGTAAAGGCTCAAGGGTTCATCAAAGATGATGACGGCGCGCAGGAAATCACCCTTTTTGAAGATGCACAGGGAACGCCCGCGCAAAATGATGTCGTGGTGGCCATGCAAACCCTTTATGGCTCCTCGGCTGTGGCTCAGCCCACCCCGAAGACCTTCAAGGTAGTGGGTGACCATACAGACCATTGCATGGTCCTTATCGGGTGTATGCCCCAATCGATGACGCTGACCTTGGAAGCGGGTAAGCCCATCACGGCAGATTTCACCTATTATTTCACAGACTATAAAATCAAAGACCCATCGACAAACCCAGGCGGCATCACAGCGCCCACAAGCTATACCCGGGTTGGGGCGCCTATGGGAGTAAACCAGGGGCGGCTATGGATTAACTCGACATCTGATGGGGCGTCAGATGCTACCGACATTTCGGTCGGGATTGGCGGCGCGTCTTTGTCTGTAGAATGCGCCCTTCAGGAAGTGGCAAGCCATGGCGCGTCTCAGGGCGTGGCCGATGTGATTTGTCTTCGGCGCACAGCGCGCTTTTCCTGCACCATCCCTTACACATCCGCATGGGTGGATGGGACGGCAGAAGATTCGAGCTTTTCAAAGTATCTTGAAGATGGCTCCACCTTTTCTGTCTCTCTTCAGACGGGAAAACAGGCCGGGCAGCTTTTTCAGATGCTGATTCCTGCGGCCATCGTCGTCGAGCAACCGGGGCTATCTGATAACGATGGCATCCAGAGCTTTGATGTGACCTTCGGGGTGGGCGCATATTCTTCTGATGGCTCAGCCTCAGGGGATGTGAAAAATAGCCCCATCCGCATCGCCATAGGCTAAAGCGTTTTGATGGGGGTTTTAAGTGGCTTTAAAATGTCTTCCGACGGTGCGCTCTACCTTAAAGGTTGCGTGCACATTTGACCCAGATGTTGACGCCCCCGAAGGGCTAAAAGGGTGGGTTGATATCTCCCGAGATGGCGTCACAGCGTCTCGGGGGGCGGACATTTTAGAACTGCGCCCCCTTTCAAATGAAGAGCGGGCGACCGTGAGAGATGCAGGCGGGATGAACGCCGCGTCTTTTAAGCGATGTCTATTGGGTGTTAAATCCATCAACGGAAAAGAAGGGGTCTTCCGCGTCCGTAAATGGCTTGACGGTCTCGCGGATGATACCTTGATTTTGCTTTTGGGTGAATATATCCGGTGCATCACAGATGCCATTGACCCTGAAAGGGTTCAGGCGATTTGGTGTGGCAGCTCAGATTCTCAGTCAGAAGAAGACGAAGAAGATGATAAGGGGGGCGAATAGGATGGTATCAAAGGCGATGGCGTATGCTTTCATCCTGGGAGCTTTCACACGCGAAAAACCGCGGGCTTTTCCGTCTTTCTTTTTGCGATACGTGCCCGGGGGGCAAAGCGTGTCAGGGTTTTAAGATGAACCCGCTTTTATCAGGCTGGAAAAAATGCCCTGAAGACATGCGGCGCGCTTTGCCCTGGCAATTTGCAATTTCCCTTTTCAATCAAAAACAAATCTCCCCCCTTTCTAATTGGCCTTCAGGCTGGGCCGCGTGGGTTGTGGATATGCTCGAAGCTTTAGAAAGGGCGCAATCAGAGAAGATGCGCGCAGAGATGAAAAGACACACAAAGGGCATCTAATGGGCGTTGAAAACGTAGAGATTAAAATTCGGATAGGCGGGGAAAACAAAGCATCTGACGCCATATCCCGAGTCAACAGGGATTTGAAGGGGCTATCTAAGGCGCAAAAAAAAGCCCTTAACGTAAACATCGTTCAAAAAATGAAGCGGTCTTACATGGATTTATCCATGGCCGTAAAAGATGTGGCTCAGGTCGCGGGTAAGGTCTTTGACGAGATAGAGCGGACGGGGGCTGCGGCCGATAGGTTTAGGATTTTGGCCACATCCGTTGAAGGCTTCGCGGATGTTTTAAAAGATGCAAAAGAGCGCACATCGGGCCTTATGCCCGAAGCGGAACTCACAAAGGGCATCGCGCTATTTCAAGCCTTCGGTCTTCCCTTAGAGCATTTCGGGGCGTCAGCAGAACAAGCGCTCAAAACATCGAAGCGCTTAGGGACAGACGGCGCCACGGCATTTGAAAACCTGGCCACAGCCGTGGCCCGCGGGTCTTTTAAAATCCTTGATAACTTAGGGATTCAGGCCGATATGACGAAGGTCTTAGCCCATCACACAAAAGTGACGGGCGAAGCCACAGAAGCCATGAGCGCCGAGCAAAAGACCGCGGCTCTTTTGGCGTATTCTCTAAATGAGCTTTCCGTTTTAAATGATGTGGTAGAGCTGACAGATTCGGCCACCTATCAATTTGAACGGTTAAAGGTTCAGATGGGGGAAGTGTACGACGCGACCGTCAACTCACTTGGCCCCGGCCTTTCTGAGATGGCAGCTCAGCTTTCTTATGTGCTCTCAGGGGGTGAGACGGATTTAAGGCGCGAGACCATTGAAAGCCTATCAGAGCAAAAAAGGCTTGAGCAGGATTTGTCCCTTATCCGCGGGGAAGATGCCGAAAAGGCCCGGGAGCTTCTAAGCGTCTTTTCGGAGATTCAAAAGCTCGAAAAAGACATCGCAGCCGAGAAAAAATCCGCTTACATGGATGCGGGGCCATCTCAGGCCATCCCGATGCAAGCCCGGTTAAATGTTCTTTTAGAGCGCGCCCATTTTCTAAATGGCGAGCTTTCTATCGCAGCGAAAACCCAGGCTGACGAAACGGCCCGGGCTGATGAGATTTTAAGACGAAAAAACCTAAGGTCAGAGCGCTTTGACAGAAAAACCACGCTTTCCAATATGGCGCGGGTCGATGCCATAAAACATGAGATTTCAGCCGTAAGGGGTCTCAATAAATACGAAGTCGCACGGGCAAAGCTGAAGGCGAAGGTCTTAAAGCTTCAGGGCGAGATGGTGAAGATGACCGCGGCCGAACAGCTCGCGGCATCTGGAACCCTTGTTAATTCCTGGGAAGAATTAAAAACCCTTGAAGAGAAAATAAAGCGGCTAGGCCGCGGGGGGTCTTCAAGACAAAAGCTCACAGAAAGAGACAGGTTAAGCCTTGACGAAAAAAAGACGGCCTTAGCCCTTGAAGAGTCTTTGTTCATCAACAGAAACCGCATGGGAGAACTTGAGCTGAAGCGAGAGCGCGCGCTCATGGAGATGCAAGCTGCGCGAGAGAAAACCCGCGCGGAGACAGAAGCCCTAGACGCTGGGAAGCTCGGGAAGATGACGGGGGAGAAAAAAGACGCAGAGATTGAACGCTTAGGGGTGGAGCTTCAGCTTTTAGAGATAAAACATAACCTAAAGCTCGAAGAGATAGACGCAGAAGAAAAGCTTTTAGCCATCAAGGAAAAAGATAAAAGCGTTGAACTTATGCGTTCAAAAATGGCCGTGATGTCAGATGCGGCCGATATGGCGGCGAAATCTGAGAACGCGGTTTTGTCAGCGATGGGGAAGACCCTTAAGGCCATCGACCAAAACATGGATGCGCTCCATGGCACCACAGATGAAGCCATCTCAGCAGGGGGCAAAATAGCCGCGGCCGCCATCGACAATGAAGCCGCTAAGGCGGGGGTTTTGGCGATTACAGAGCTTGCCGCGGGTTTCGCAGCCCTTGCCACCCCAGGGATGCAGGGGAATGCGGCGATGCATTTTGTGGCTGCGGGGCTCTATGGCTCTATCGCGGGCGTCTCTGCGATGACCGCCGGGGCGGGCGGGGCATCCACCACAAAAGGCGGGCACAATTCCCCCATTGTAAAAGATAACATCGAATCAGGGGGCGCGACGGTCATTAACATCAACGCCCCTGTGGTGGGCGGCACCCCTGCGGAAGTGGGCGCCACGTTAGGCGGATTTTCCCGGGCATCTGAAAGAACTGGGATGGGCGGGGCGGTATGACAAAAGGGGTTTTGATAGGTCAAAAGGGATGGACGGGCGCTCAGCTCTCGGTGACCTATGGCGCCGCGTCAGGCTCTTTTTCCTATGACGCAGAGATTGGCGATGACGGCGCATCTATTAAAACCTTTTCTGATGCTTTTATAGCCTGGGGAAATGACGCAGCTAGGCCCTGGTCAGGGTCTTTGTCTTTTTCTTCATCTTTGGACGTATCAGCGCACGGGTTAAAGCTTACCCTTACGGCCTCAGATTCTGTGACCTTCACAGCAGATACAGAAGCACAAGACATGCTCTCTGTGTCTGCATCGACCGTGGGCGCTACTCTTACATCATCAAAGCCCCTTTTAGGGACCATGAGCGCGGATGTGTCCGTCCCCAATTGGCTCAGCTTTTCAAAAGATGACGGGGTGACCGTGGGCTCTGGGTCTTACGCCATCACCACCCCATCACACGGGCTCAAGATGACAAAGGCTTCAGCCACAGCCACACACGCTCAGGCCGTGGCCTTTTGCGATGGCTTGGCGTCAGCGTATAGCCCGAGAAAAGCGCACATCTATTCTGAAGCCCTTTCATCCTGGGTGGATGTGAATCTTTTAAAAGCTGACGTCTCCCCCGCGTCTCTTTCGCACTACCTTCTATCGATGGAAATAAGCCAATGAGCGCGCGCTGTGAGATGTATCTTTACTCGGGGCTTTCATCATTAGATGAAATCTCTATTGATGAAGGCTCTGGGGCCGTGTCGTTTTCCCGCACGGCCACAGAGACGGTCTCAGACGCCCTTTCAACGTGGCAGGGGCTTATGAACGCATCAGGCTCTTTATCTGGCACCTATGCTTTAACCTATAGCGATATCAGCGCATCAATCCGCTTTTCATCTGATGTGGCGTTTTCTATTTCTTTCGGCGGCTCTACCCATAAGGCCCTTGGGTTTAATGAAACGAGCGCATCAGCCACGGTTCATAACTCCCCCAATACCCCTGGGGCCGTTTTTTCATGCCCTGGCATTACCTATACAGCGCCCATGGCGATAGAGCAGGAATCGTTTACCGTCAGAAGGTGGGGAAGACACAAGGGGTATGTGTGGCATCAGTCGAAAAAGACACAGGTCCAGGTGACGTTAGAAAGGTCAACGTATGAATCCCTTTTAGATGGCCCCATCTTTTCTTCAAAGGTCCGCATCTTTCCTGATGTGTCAAATGGCTCTGTCTATTCAGCCACAAACCTTGATGGGTATTTAGACCTTTA
>CEUX01002512.1_pt1 | contig 11587 bp, 9 predicted proteins | sample 531361 | NCBI WGS metagenome assembly CEUX01 (sample SAMEA2622736, study PRJEB7988) | marine metagenome | isolation source: saline water (ENVO:00002010), including
TCGTTGTTTCTCTTAGAATTGATCAAAAGCGATGTAGGTCTTTGAACTGCTTCACGTAGTGTTTGTGGTCGTGTTCTCTGATCAGGAGATGACCCCACTGCGTTTTGAATTGTTTCAAAAATCATACTTGCTTCTTCAACAGAATTGGCAGATTGAACAGCTTCGACAATTTGTGTTTTTTGTCGCTCATTCAGGGAGGCGCTGCCCAAAGCCTTGTTTTGATAAACAAGCTTGGCGTTATCAAGATTCAACTTTGTAAGCTGATCCTTTGCTTCAACAATGAGAGCACGAAGCTCTCTGTTAGATTCTGTAAGTTCGGAGATCTTTGTCTCGTGAAGTTCAACTGGCACGACATCTGGTGCGGTATCTTCTTCAATCTCCTCTTCCTCTTCTTCCTCAAGGTGTGCTTCCTTAGCGGCTGCAATGGCATCATTGTTTGCCTGCTCAATGCTATTATAAGCACCACCGAGTGAAGAGAAGCCTGCTGGGGATGTGCCCATATCCAGAACAAGCTCTTCTACTAATTCATTAATAAAGTCCTCGGACAAGTTAAGGTCCTCGTCTTCTTCTAGTGGCTCGACAGGAGTAGCACCTAGCTCGGCAGCGTCCTCCTCGGCATCGCGATCTGCCATCTTATCTAGTGGATCACCCTCGGCCATCTCGTCAGCCATCTCTAGGGCGTCATTGAGGGTATCTTCCTCTACAACTTCATCTTCCTCTTCTAATCGCGTCTTCAACGCGTCAAAGTCGATTTCAACGATTTCGTCTTCCGAGACCTCGTCCAGCTCTTCATTTTGAAAAGCGTATGGGACATCCTCTGTGAATTGTGTCTGGGTCTCGTCCACACCACCCTCTTCTAGGTCTTCCTGTTCTAGTAAAGTATCTAATGCTTTCTTAACTTCGCCAGAATACTTTTCCAATACAACATTCTCAGCATTCTTTAATGCTGCTTCCTTGAGGGCTTTGGCGTCTACGATCGCCTCTTCTAATAGTGAAGACATAAAAATTAACTCCAAACACGATAGCTCGTCAAAAATAAATAGTGTTTTATTTTTCTAAATGACAAAACTATTGGAATTAGAATTACGGTAGGGCGATCCGTTGATACCCTTTAAATTTCCAATCAGTGATAGCCCACGTAGCCCCAGTTCCACCAATTGATAGATAAGCGTAACGTGCCCCACCAGCACGATCCCACTTCTCAGCAGTTCCGAAAGTGCTATACGAAGGTGTCGCGCCGCTGCCGCCTTCATACCAAGTGATTGTTTCACCAATAATTGTAAAACGAATCCATTGAAAGTCAGTGACCGTTACGGATGATGTTCCAGACACAGCGTCAATATCGCCCTGCCCCCCAGCATATGCTGCAAGCCCGACGCCACGACCTACACGAATACCAACAATGCCGCCTTCATTTGAGGCTGCGTCGTTACCTGCCCCTACTCCCATGAACAACTGGGTTGTCCCACCAGAACTTGAGGATTTAACGCGTGCTTCTACATCCACATCGCCTATCAGCGCGTCGGGCCACCATATGCGCGCGGCGAGGGCCCAGGCTGAACCGTTGGCGCATTCATCTGAAGTATCGTTCTCTATTGCCAGCTTTGACCCGTCGTCAGTGATGGACTGGAAGTGCTCACCAGGGTCATGAACTTTTGCCCCACTGGCTAGCGTGGCGTCAAGTGTTGCACCATCTGCTATACTGGACGGGGTACCACTAGCAGGACGCAGAACTTTTTCTAATAATTGCGGTCCGGTACTGGACTGGAGCAGCCAAATTCCATTTTCTAATACTAGTGCCATCTTGTGTTCCTCTTGGCTTGTAAAACATACTTAAACATCATTCTAAACGAAGAACAATAAATTCCGTAAACACGGCTTCTATGCCAGTTCCACTACTAACCTCAAAACAAAATGGACCGACAGCCCACTTATTATAGGTCATAATAAGGTGAGTGTCTGCAGGACCTGGGTTATCCGTGTGTCGAGTGCTGGAATTATTCCATACAGCAGTGCTGTGGATCGTATCCCAGTCATCGTCGGACTTTGGAATTGGGAACTTGGTCGATGGTTCTGTGGTCCAGTTGAAGGTTCCCCCGCGAGTCCGGACCTCGCCACCAGGGTAAATGGTCATGATCACGCAATCAGCATCAACTCCGGTATAGCTAACATCATACTCTGTACCGTCGCTAACGTCGTATTTTTTTCCGGAGACAAAGAGTGGGCCTGATTTACAAAATCTATCATTTTGAGGGGAAAGTGTTCCAGAGTTTGCGGCCATAACCATGCCAAAAGAATCAAAGTCAGCCTGAATACCTGTGGAACTTGTCATGCGCAAAATACAAGCCACAGTTTGTGTGGTTGGATCCCAGCCATCAACTAAGTCGTTGAGTTCGCACATAATACGAGGGCACGTATCTCCACTCGAAAACAAGTTTGATCCATTTGAAGGATCAATCTTAAGACCGTTGTTGATTAGAAGGGTTGACGCGTTGCCTTTATTTACTACAGACCACGTCGAGCCAGAGATTACCAAAGTATCCCCTTCTGTTTTAAAATTATGCGCAGAAACTTCTTTGAAATTAACTCTATATACCTCGCGCCATTGTCTCGCTTCGGGATTACCATTGTTAACCAATTGCCAAGTTCCGTCATTTAACACTAATGCCATCTTATGCCCTCTTATGTTGTTGAAGTAATTCCCCAGCCGAAGCCGCCCATTGATGACGAGAATGCTGTTATTGTTAGTGCGCCGTAATCTGTTTGAATCTTAGCCTGGGTGGCGCCATCAATCTTTTGCGAACCAGAGGCTGCTACCACCACATTGTTGGTTGACCCCGACCCGGCGATGTCCTTAACAGTATAGGTTAGTCCCACATCGGCAGCCGAGGTAACCCCAGGAAGCGATCCGGTAATCGCTGAGCCGGTGGAATTAACAATAAATGTTCTAAAATTTTGAATATTGAAGTTTGCTGTTTTTTCGTCGGAAACACCGAAAGTAACGTTGCCCTTGGCAGTTAGATTACCGGATCCTGACACATCGCCATCTTTCGACAATGACACGACGGTATTGGAGCCGGCTTGATCGTCAAAGACATTAATCGGACAACCAAAGGCGCTCACGCCATCAGATGTACTGGCTACGAACTCGACACCGGCTGAAGCCGATAGAGTGACACTGCCGGCATCATGACCTATGACAAAAAAGTCGCCGCCGTCGATCAAGGTTCCTATAGTTCGCGAAGTTCCGGAGCCAACAAAAATATCTTCTCCGATTGCAGCAGAAGCAGATACTCTCATGCCGACAGATGCCGTTAAAGATCCAGAAACATAGACCACATCGCTACCTTCGGCCCCTAGAATAAGTTCATCTTGTCCATTCTCGTCAAGGATGATAAAAGATTTACCGCCAGCTTCAATCGATATTGAATCAGAACCTCTACCGGCAGCACCAAATCTGATTCTTGTGTCAGGGTCTCCGTTGGAGGCTACATACCCCACTCCCGTGCCCGGACCAACCTTAACTTGACCCTCAACGACCGCATCGCTTGTAAGATTAAGAGTGGTTGAATATAAATTAGAAGCAGAAAGATTGGTGGAAGCGGAAACCTCAGTTCCCCCTTGAAGTGCAAGTTTACCGCCGCTATTAATATCTAGATTGGTACCATTGCGAGTGATTTTGTGAGCGTCTCCGGAGCCAAAGAAGAAGGAATTACCTCCCTGAATATAGTATTCAGAAGCTGATATGGAGGTGGACGCTGAGATCTCGCCCAGTTGGGTTATCTTAGCCGCAACTGTGCTGCCCTCCTGAGTAGTATATATAAATACTGGGCTCCCGAAGGAACCAACACCATCAGACCCACCAACAAACTCAACGCCATTTGACGCTGATAGAGTAATTGCGCCGTCGTCATGACCCATGACAAAGAAGTCGTCACTGCCGTCAATTAAAGTTCCTATGGTACGAGTAGTCCCGGAACCGACAAAAATGTCTTGGCCATTCGGAGTTGAGGCCGATAAAAGTGTGGTACCTGATACAAAAAGCTTTGTTCGATCTGAACTAACCGAAAAATTAGCAGAACCTGAGATTTCCCCAGATATTGGAGAATCTCTTCTGAATTGTAGGGAAAACTCTGGGCCGTCGGCCACATTAACAGCAGAAGCTGTAAGCCCTGTTAAATTAGAGCCGTCGCCATAAAATGCAGAAGCAGAGATATTTACGGATGCCGATAGAGATCCTGCCCCATTGGTTGACAATAATGTTGAGCCGCTAAAAGATCCGGCGCTATTAAATTGTATTGATCCGGTGGGGCCCCCTGGTGTTCCACCGCCTCCTCCTCCGTATACCCATGCTGACATATTAAATTTTCTCCTGCTTCCTTAAATAGTTGCCCAAAACTAAAAAGGGAGCCCCCCTTTCGGAGGACTCCCAAATTATTAGCAGGATTAACCAGCTAGTTCTAGACTAGACGATTCTCCAGTTGTTTGCTACAACGTATACCAAAGACACAGCAGCGAATGGGGACTCAAGGTCAATGGTAGTTTCACCATCGACTGTGTGAGAACCCTGGCAGCTGATTCTAAGGATGCGGCTGTTGGTAATGTTACCAGCCTTGACGTGCACAACATCACCCACGGATGGGGATGCTGGAAGGTCAACGCCTACGTTACCCGCTGAAATGTCAGCAAAGTAGTTGTAACCTTCTGCAAGTGTATCACCATCAGCCTTAAGAGCGACGGAGTTACCCTGAACAGCTAGAACACCGGAAGTAGCGCTGAGACCAGCACCAGCCATGGCAGTTACGAGGTCAGCAATGCTTTCCTTCTTGGCGTCACCAGTGGCACCACCATCAAGGAACATGATGTAGTCAGATCCAACTGCTACAGCTTCTTCGCCCAACAATCCTGGACCATCAAGGAACAGGTTATCAACACCAATCTTCTTGAGTGTTCCACCATCGGAGATCAAAAGCTCGTCGGCGGCCGCAAGACCGTCTGCAGCTAGCTCTGTCTGGCCGCTAATGACGTTGTCGTTAAGCATTCCGCTTTCGACCGCATCGTTAGCAATTGTCAGAGCACCACCAGCGGCGATTGTAGCATCACCGGAGACGTTGCCGAAGATTGAATCCTCAAAATTAGAGAAAGTAACCTTCTTGACAGTTCCTGGACCATCATCAAGCATCAGCAAGTCAGCCTGAGCAACAGTGGCTCCACCGAGAGCAGCCTGACCGGAGATGATGTCCTCGGCAAGCATTCCGTGCTCAACGGCACCAGCGGCGATCGTAAGAGCACCACCGGCAGCGATTGTAGCGTCACCGGAAACAGCACTGAAGTAAAGGTCACGAATATCTCCGAGAGACTCCTTCTTCATACGAGTGTCATCACTTGCGTCCTGGAACAACACTAAGTCTGCTGCGACTGCAACAGCTGCTGGTGCAGCCGTATCACCGACAAAGAAACCCATCTCGGCATTGCCAGCGCTGTACTCAACAACTTGGAACACTGGGTTGGCACTTGCATCTTCAATGCTGATCATACCGTCACCAATTGCGACGGAACCAGAAGCACTGGAGCTAACCATCAAAGAAAGGTAACCATCTTCGCGCGCATCATCATAAACCAATTCAGCCTGATCTTCTAGAAGACCGGACGAACCAGCTGTAACAAGACGACCCTGTGTAAGGGACGAGAGTGTAGCCTTGCGACCACTGATGTCGCGGAGACCCGAAACATCCTTGTTTGCGTCAAGAACAACAGCCTTAGAAGCCGCAGCAGTACCGTTAGTGATACCGTCAAGCTTCTCCATGTCAGCTTCGTTAAGATCGGCAGAACCGATAACGAACGAAGTTCCAGCAGTGATTGAGCTAGCAGCCACAATTGTGCTAGAAGCATCAATTGCACCGTTAATGTCAACGGTTGTAGCGTTGATTTCAATCTCTGTGTCAGCTACAAGGTCAAGAACACCGTCAGCGGACTGGTGAATGTAAGTTCCGCTGTCGCCAAACTGCAGCTGGCGGCTGGAGTTCAGAAGAAGACCAGTGTCAGCAACGTGAGTAAGGCTAACGTCCTTATCTGCACCAAAGTTCAAAAGCGCGGCATCAGAAAGCAGATCAAGATCGTCACCGATCACTGCGCTCTTGGCAACAGACAAGCCACCATCGGTCTGTAAAGAACCGTCTGTGGTTGAAGTAGCTTCGGTAGCATCATCAACGATGACGCGTCCGCTAGTTGTAAGCTGCACGGCACCAACGTTACGGATACCAGAAGCATCCTTATTGCTATCAAGAACAAGAGCCTTAGAAGCTGCTGCAGTACCAGCGGTAATACCGTCGATCTGCTCCATGTCGGCTTCGTTCAGGTCGGCAGAGCCAATGATGAACGAAGTTCCGGCAGTAATAGCTCCGGTACCAGTGACATTACGGTAACCTGTAACATCCTTGTTGCTGTCTACAACAACTACTTTAGAAGCAGCTACTGTACCAGCCGAGACGCCGTCAAGCATCTCAAGCTCGGCTTCTGTCAACGAAGCGTTACCAATAACAACTTCGAATCCGGAAGCAAGCTCTACATTACCCTCCTGGAGAAGGGCACCTGAAAGGATCGCAGATCCTCTTTGGAATTTATAAGCCATTTTTTAATTTCCTCCTATTAAATGACCGAGACAATAATCATAAATTTAGGGTATCACTACGGAGGAGAGAGAATCTAAAATATACCCACATCAGTCTCTTGAAATATATACCCGTTGGACGAACGAGAATCAGAAATATTTTAAATTATTTTAGTAGATATACCAATCGGATCCATCGGTGTATAAAAAGACTGATCCGTAAGGTGATTCAAGGTGTATCGCTGGAGCGCCGTCAATCGTTTGTGATCCTGCAGGGTTAAGAATTACGGAGGTTGCAGAAGACGCCTGACCAGACTCATCTTTAACAATTAAAGTTTGCCCCGCAGAAAAATCTGTGGCATTAAATAAAATGTTTGTTGGAACTGCTGACACACCAATAATATAATTTCCAGCTGACGCAGTATAGCTTGTTGCTACTGACACTCTGTTGTGTACTAATCCACCATCAACAGTCAGCCTATTATTACTAACACTGTACGACACCTTTGTTGTGCCACTAATTTCATTTGAAATTGGATTGTCAACCCTAAACTGAAGGGCTCCTACTGGACCATCTCCTGTAGTGATAGCCGAGGCTGTAACGTTTGTAAGGTGCCTGCCGTCACCATAATAAAAATCACCATAGTAAAGTGACGATGAAACATGCGCAGAGGCTGTTACATTACTAAACTGTCCAGCGCTAGCGGACATCTTGGTGGTACCATCTTCAGCTACGTCGCCCAAGCTGGCGACGACCTGACTAACATTGCTTGGGTCTCTAATCTCAATAGCTCCAGCAATCTTTAGAGGCGAACCACCGACAACTGTGCCCTTAACCGTAAGATCGCCTGCTACCAAAACATCCGCCGAGGCTGACACACTACCGATCACGGTCAACTCATGAGAGGGATCTGCCGTTCCAACGCCTACCTTGCCGGATCCAGTTACAACCAATATATCTGCTGCAGCAGAACTGGAAACCTGTAATAAGTTTTGGTTTCCGGATCCTGATATGTAAATTCTTGCCGGTATTGGCTCCCCTGCTGCGCCGTCGCGGAATGCCATATTACCATCAGAATTCATTTGCCAGCGAACTGTTGCGCTGTCAAAATCATTATTTTGTGTTTGAAATTTCAGCATACCATTAGAGGATTGTATTTGGTACTGAGTCGTTTGGTCAGTCTCAAAAAACTGGATCCTTGGACGTAACCCTGTAAAACGAATTGCTGGGCTGTTGTCGACAGAACTGGTTCCTATTTCTAAAGTTACATCTGGGGTAGATGTGTTTATGCCTAGACGCCCAGAGCCAGTTAAGAAGACTAGATTACTATCCCCCGTAAATGCACCAGATCCAGACTGCAATTGCACTGCGCCGATAATACCGTCAGCGGATTCGCCAGTTGCTGAAATAGTGAGCGTGCTGTTGGGCCCGCCATCAACAAACTCCACACCTGTGCCGGCGGCGAGCCTTCTTTCATTTGGTAACTTAATTTCGGAATTAAGTGTAATATACGATGCTTCCAGGGGCGGGTACGGCACATCACGAGGTGCTGGGGAAGATACATCTGTTTCTTCCTGTTGGCTTAGAGTTGGACGATCTATTGCCGGTGTTACTCTAAACGCGCCAGCGCGGGCTCTCACACACTCGGCGCTAATTTGAAACTTGTGCTCTATCTGTCCAAAATAATAGCGAGTATCATTGTAGGTTTTAACAATCTCATAGAATATATCACCATACTGAATAAAGTCGCCAACGCGAACAAATAGATTCTGATCCTCTACAAGTCTGCGGCGGTGGAAGTTAACTGTTAGTTTAGTTTGATATTCATAACCATACTTTGTATTGGTTTGATTATTCTCAACTTCAACATATGCAAACACCCGCACCGGCGGCAATGATACTTTCTCTTTTGCCTCGCCGTAAATATCATTGAAGTTTGATTCTTCAATACTTATAGGATAGTAAGCTATTGTTTGACCAAGAACTCTTTCGGCAAGTTCATCGTTGACTTGCTTTACGAGATTACGTTCTTTTTCCCCAAAGAACATTGGTGCCGGTGGCGCCCCAGGTCTTGTCCATTTATTTTTTGGATCGGACATTCACTCGTTACTCCTAAGAAGGTCTTGTAATAGCTTCCTTAACTCTAAATAGACCTCTACGAGCGCGAACACACTCTGCACTTACTTGAAATTTGTGCTCTACCTGTCCAAAGTAATATCTTGTATCATTATAGGTTTTTACTATCTCGTAAAATAAATCGCCGTATTGAATAAAATCCCCAGCGCGAACAAAAAGGTTTTGGTCTTCTACAAGGCGGCGACGGTTAAAATTAATTGTAAGCTTGGATTGATATTCATATCCATACTTTTCGTTTGTTTGTTCGTTATCAACAATAACATACGCAAACACACGCACTGGCGGAAGTGTAACTTTATCTATTGCCTCACCGTATGTTGAGTTAAAGTTAGTATCTTCCATACTAACAGAATAATAAGCGACTGTCTGCCCAACAACACGTTCGGCTAGCTCATCATTGACTTGTTTTACAAGATCACGTTCATTTTGCCCAAAGAACATTGGGGGTGGTGGCGCATCTGGCTGCGTCCATTTGTTCTTCGGATCAGACACGGGGCACTACCCCACGTTAGCGTTAAGGGAGCCAGACCAGTTAGAGCCGGAAGGGGAGACAGCGAGATTATCAATATTATTAGTTTCAATGCCTGTTAAGCCGGCCACAACACCAAAACTAGAGACCGATCCTGTGTAATAAAGCTCTGTAACCTTCAGCTCTAGGTGGAGAGTTTGGCCGTCTGGAACGACAAAAGCATTGGTAAATTGCTGAACTCCATTCTGGGAGAACCCGCAGATCAGCTCTCCACCTCCACCGTCTGTGTTTGTCAGCTTTATCCATCTCGTTACTGATGGGAAATGAATGCTGGGTGTTATGTTGGCGGCGCCAGAAGCAGCATTATCAATAGGACCCTGGACCCATGGTATTCCTGATACCTGATAGGATCCTACATTGCCTAGGCCGGGCTTATAATTATAAGTTGACATCTATATCTCTCCGTTATTAAATAGTAAAGTAAAACAAGATTACCTAAACAATTTCTCTTGTTCTTTTCTCACACGCTTTTGTTGTTCGCGAATTGCTTTCTGTTTTTTCATTCGCTTGGCAACAGAAGGCTTGACATAATAATCAGTTTTTTCTCTATACTCCCGAACAACTCCCTGTTTTTTACACTTACGGTTGAACCTTCTAATTAACTTTTCGTCGGATTCATTTCGTCTTTTGGTTACTCTAACATTAACGGGCATCTTATTACTCTCTTTCTTTCATTTCGTTCATGTGGGCATTCCAATTGCGTCCCACGGCGCCGAAAAGATTGCTAATATCAACCCCGGGGTCGGACGGAGATTGACCAGACATGGGGGATGCCTGTGAGGTTGAAGTTGGGGTTGCCTGGGCAGGCGCAGGGGTTGTGCCCTCAAACAAGTCAACACCGTTATACGCCCCGCCACCTATGGCAGCCATTAGCTTCTTTTTATGTTGTTTAAGTTTGCCCGACTGCTCTTTACTAAAAGCATTTGCTTTCATTCTTTCCATGGTGGGATCAACTTTCGGTTCTGGGGCCTTGGCTTCTACTAAGGTTTGTGAGGACATACCCTTAACAACCTCGGCAATGATACCTGAGATCAACCCGTCTTCAAGAAGTGATTCTTTGATGCACTCTTGAACAATGGGCTTGATTAGTTTCTTAAACTCTGACTTTTTCATTTTATACCTGCTAATACTTTCATTCTTTTAATTTGTTTGTGTTCTGTAAGGCGATTTCTCTTTGCCAATATGTCCTTGGCGACGGCTAGTATCTTCTGCTCAGCATTTCTGAGGACCTCCATGTCGTAGTTGACCTCCGCCCATGCGGCGCGCTGATCATCGAGCAGTTCCTGCCGAGCCTCATAAGTCTCGTGGGGGCTCAACCCGTAGATTCGGCCATAACTGTCATAGAGATGATTGAGGACTTCGATGGGCGCACTTATGGTACCGAACGTAAGGTCGTCCTTCTCAACGGAAGAGAAAAATTCCTCTAGAGTCTCGTCGTCCAAGGATAAGAAAAACTTTTCAAAGTCGACTGGCTCTTCTTCAGGGTCTGCTACGGTGAGAATCGAGGGTATGTCCTCCTCCTCATCTTCGGGGTCCGGAGCAGCCACTGGCTCTGCTGCAATGGTGTCTGTTTGGTCTTCCTCATCTTCAGGATCCGGAGCAGCTACCGGTTTTGTTACAATAGTTGCTGTCTGGTCTTCTTGATCCGGATCCGGGCCCCGGACTGGTTCTGCTACAATGGTATCTGTTTGATCTTCTTCATCTGGAGCAGCCACTGGCTCTGTTACAATGGTATCTGTTTGATCTTCATCTGGTTCGGGATCAGCTACGGTGAGGATCGAGGGAATGTTATCGGCTATACTTTTAACAACCGGACTAATATCCAAGGCACTACGGTTGAACAATCCTAATAATTGTTTAAAAACTTTAGGACTCTTTTGTGCTATAGTATCTAAAAATACTTTGAGCTTAGGAGCATTTTGGTGCGTGACGACCACATCTTCCTCACCAGTAAAAAGGCGCTCATTTTCTTTAACAACAAAACCTTCGTCTTCAAGAACGCCTGTAAGTTCATCTACAATAGCTTCGCGCTGCGACGGCGTAAGTTCTGCTCCGGATCTTTTAGACGCGTCGTCAAGTCCCTTAATGATGGTTGCCAACTCAGAAGCTGGATATTCTTTGGTTGGTTCTTTCTTGCCGAAACCAAAGATTTCATTAACTTCTTCTTTAATAATTTTTTGCAATTCTTCTTTTGAGATTTGCATTTTTAGTCCCCAGTAATCTCATTCATAAGATTAATAATTTTGTTGTTCTTTTGAACTTGTTCGTTCATTAGCTTGCCTTCTGACAAAGCCATAAAAGCATTTGGAGT
>CEUX01104680.1_pt1 | contig 11552 bp, 17 predicted proteins | sample 531361 | NCBI WGS metagenome assembly CEUX01 (sample SAMEA2622736, study PRJEB7988) | marine metagenome | isolation source: saline water (ENVO:00002010), including
CCAAGCTACGACCGACTATGATTGGAACGCGTCTTACGAGGATAATTTTCCTAACCCCGGAGAAAATAGCGCAGGTTATTCCTATTGGGTAAAGGGCCGCGATATTTATAACGCGCTTGCGCCGGAAGCAAGGGCAACCCAGTATTTTCCAGCTTATTTGCAAGCAGTTTATCCGGGGTATCAAGGGCTTGCCGGGCAAGGGAACCCGTTTACAACGACTTATGACCCCAACAACCCCGCCAACACTAACCCTTTGGCGACGCAACCTCTACAAAACCTTCCGGGCGCTTCTGGTGGCGATTACGAATACAGTCTTCCAACAATGGAGGATGTTAGGGTGGCTTCTAATGTTGGGCCCAGTCTAGCCGGAAAGACGGTGCAGACTTTACCGACGTCGCCTTTTAGAAAAAACGCCACGCCCGGGGAGCGTCTTGTTTTGTCTTCACAACCTGCTGCTTCAACCCAAAGTGCGCAGAACCAACAAGACACCGGTATTTATGATCCACAGGATAACGTGACAAACAATGCTGTGGGAGCGTCTGCTGCTGATTATTTAGCCGATAACGCCCCCGTTGCTGCATCCCAAGTAACGCCAGCAGAACAGTTAGCAGCAGAACAGACAGGGCCTCGTTTTGCACAACAGTATTCAAATATAACGCCCCAGATGACGGGGGAAATAGAGCAAGCCTCGGGTTTTGATTCAAACAACAGTTTTCTTACTTTCGGAGCCGGCAGCTCGGTTAACTGGGCACAAGTTGCACCCAGTGGATCGTATATACGCGACCCGTGGACGGGAGGTAATCGATTTATTATTAAGGACCCTTCCGGTGCGGTAACCACGTCGTTTGATGAGGCCGAGGCAATGCAGTTAGCAGGTCGTAATGTCAGCAATTTGGACTTATTGAAAGCATTGGGGGGCCAAGACCAAAGCCTTCAACCGCTTCCTGTTAGCGCCTTGAGTAACACTGCGACGAATTTGGACGAAATACGGCGAATGAATAACATGGGTTATCGCGTGGTTGTTGAAAATTAACGATAAATCGCATTTTATCCTAGCTTATCACATATTTTACGTGCTAGGATTGGCACGATTTTTATAGACAAAGCGTGAAATGCCTGAAATTTACGTCGCAGAAGCGGTTTACCGGATTATTCGGGAGCGGCGGCAAGCGATTACAGACTTATTGATGTATAACAACGTTAAGTCTATGGAGCATTATCGTGAGCTTATGGGCAACGTGGATTGCTTAAATCACGTAGAACAGGAACTCAAGAGCCTGCTAGATAAACAGGAGCAATTAGATGACTGAAAGTGCAGCCGTCAAGAAACTTGACGAAGCTTACCAAGAAAAACCTTACCTTAATCCAGAGCTGATCGACCAAAGCCTGCTGGACAGGATGCCAGAACCTACGGGTTGGCGCCTGTTAATACTCCCTTATAGGGGTTCGGGCCAAAGCGACGGTGGTATTTTGCTACCCCACGAGACACAAGAAAAAAGCCAAGTGTCTACGCAAGTCGGTTACGTTTTAAAGGCAGGCCCTTTAGCCTATGTGGACAACGAAAAATTCCCTTCTGGGCCTTGGTGCAAGGCGAAAGATTGGGTTATGTTCGCCAGATATGCCGGATCACGTTTTCAAATAGATGGTGGGGAAGTTCGCATTCTGAACGATGACGAAATTTTAGCCACTATTATGAGTCCTGAAGATATTAAAAACGTATAGAGGTGAGTATGTCCGAGCAAACACAAGTCGATCTTGATTTTGAAGACGAAAAAGAAACGATTGTAGAGATACCTGAACAGGTGGAAGAGCAGACCGACTCTTTACCAACCCCCGAAGGACAGGAAGATTCTTCTGGTGAGGACGAAGATAGCTTTAAAAAGTCTCAAAATGCCACGCAAAAACGCATTGATAAGCTAACTAAGCGCTATCGTGAGTCAGAACGGCAGCAGCAAGAGGCCACGAACTTTGCACAACAGGTTTTGGCTGAGAACGAGCAGCTAAAAAACCGCTTAAACGCTTTAGATACTAATTATGTTAATGAGTATTCTGGGCGCGTAGAGAGTGAGATGGGGCAGGCCGAGCAAGAGTTGGCAAGAGCCATAGAGCTGGGCGATTCTGCCGCCACTGTTGCGGCACAAAAAAGGATGACCCAGTTGGCGTTGCAGGCTGACCGGGCGGAACGAGCAAAGTTACAGCAACAGGCTCAAGCAGCGCAGCCCCAAGCAGCGCAGCAACCGCCCCAGCAACAGCAACAGGCCGGTCCCCAGCGCCCAGACCCTAAAGCAGAGGAGTGGGCGGCACGTAATCCTTGGTTTGGGGAGGACGAAGCTAAAACTTATGCAGCTTTTGGTATTCATAAAAAGCTTATTGAAGAACAAGGGTTTGATCCTAAGAGCGATGAATACTATACTGAGCTGGATCGTCAGATTGCGGACACTTTTAGTACCGCACCTGATAACACCGGTAAGCGACCAGTCCAGACGGTTGCCGGTGCTTCCAGAACAACAACTGGACGCAGTGGGAAACAGGTTCGACTCACCCCGAGCCAAGTTGCGATAGCAAAGAAATTGGGTGTGCCGCTTGAAGAATATGCGAAATACGTGAAGGAGTGATTGAAATGAGTGAAACAGAGCAAAAAGCGCCTGCGACGCCTACTAAAAGAACTTCTCGCGCAAATGAAACTAGGGAGAAGAAGGCTGCAAGAAAGCCTTGGGCTCCACCGTCAATGTTAGACGCACCCCCTGCTCCTGACGGGTTTAAGCATCGTTGGATTCGCTCGGAAACGAGAGGATATGACGATACGACAAACGTCAGTGCAAAGATGCGGGAAGGTTGGGAATTGGTCCGTAGGGACGAATACCCGGATTTTGACCTTCCTGTGGTTGAATCAGGGAAACATGAAGGTGTGTTTGGACACGGCGGGTTGCTTCTTGCACGAATACCGTTGGAAATAGTGGCCGAGCGGTCAGAGTATTTTGATAAAAGAACTTCTGATCAAATGGAAGCCGTTGACCACGATATGATGCGCGAGAATGCACACTCAACGATGACGATCAGCAAAGCTGACCGTCAATCTCGTGTAACCTTCGGTGGTCCACAAAAGTAGGGCCGCCTTTTTAGGAGAAAATCAACATGGCAAATTCTAATACTGCCTATGGTCTTCGTCCTATCGGGCTAAACGGTAGCGCAGCTAACTCCACTGGGGTGACTCAGTATGAAATTGCGTCCGATAATACCAATGCTATCTATCAATACGCTATTTGCGTGCCTTTGGCGGCAGGCGTTATTGATCAAGCCGGTGCCACAAGCGGTGGTACTACGCAGGCTTTGGGTGTCCTGATGGGCGTTGAATATCAAGATTCGGTTCAAAAAAAGCCGGTCTGGATTAACTACTGGCCCGGGTCAGGTTCTGTAAGCGTTGACACTAATTATCCAGTGAAAGCGTTTGTGGCCGATAACCCGAACCAGCTTTTTAAAGTTGCAAGCGATGCTACGCTGACTAACCGTGCCACTGGTTTGGCTGCGGTTTTTGCGAACGCAAGCCTTGGAACTTCGGCTCGTACCGGTTCTTCCGATACGGGAGTCTCTAACTCTGCATTAAGCGTGTCGTCTATTGCGACAACTGCAACATTGCCTCTTCGTATAGTAGGTATCTTGGATGACCCTGCTAACGAAGACTACAGTGCTGCGGGAATACCTTTAATTGTTCGATTAAGCGCTCACTTTAATGCACCAACAAGCCGTTTCGATTCGCAGACTACTGCGACATCGACGGGCATTTAAGGGGGATAATAAATGGCTATTTCTCGCGCACAATTAGCGAAAGAGCTTGAACCCGGCCTTAATGCCTTGTTCGGGCTCGAATACGACCGTTATGAAGACGAACACGCGGAGATTTTTGAAGAAGAATCTTCGGATCGCGCTTTTGAAGAAGAAGTAATGCTGGGTGGTTTTTCCACGGCACCTGTTAAGGGTGAAGGCACTGCGATCACGTTTGATGACGCTCAAGAGACCTATACGGCTCGTTATACTATGGAAACGATTGCACTGGCGTTTTCAATTACGGAAGAAGCTATAGAAGATAATCTTTACGACCGTCTTGCTTCCCGTTATACGAAAGCACTGGCTCGATCTATGGCACAGACGAAGCAGATTAAAGCTGCGGCTGTCTTGAACAACGCGTTTAGCACCGGAAGCCCTATTGGCGATGGCGCCGCGCTTTGTTCTTCTTCTCACCCATCTTTGTCAGGTAACCAAAGAAACTTGCTGTCTACAGCGGCTGATTTGAACGAAACTTCGCTCGAACAGATGCTGATTGACATCGCAGGACTGACGGACGAGCGTGGTCTGAAGATTGCCATACGTGGAACGAAGTTGATTATCCCGAAAGAACTGCAATTTATTGCAGAAAGGGTTCTTAACTCTAATCTACGTCCGGGTACAGCAGATAACGACATTAACGCCACTAAGGCGTTAGGGATGTTGCCTGAAGGAGCGGCAGTAAACCACTTCCTGACGGACACTGATGCGTTTTTTATTAAGACGGACTCACCGAACGGGTTTAAGTATTTTAACCGTTCTCCCATCAAAACTGCGATGGAAGGTGATTTTGACACTGGTAATATGCGATTCAAGGCACGAGAACGATACTCGTTTGGTGTCTCTGATTGGCGTTGCGTGTTTGGAACACCGGGCGCATAAGCATCATTTTGATGTTATCTATGTAAAGGGCGGCGCAAGTCGCCCTTTTCTTTTGCTCGGCGTTTGTTTATTATTTTAACTTCCTGACAGTTGCATGGAGCGACTGACTTTAGCCACGACAGGAGAATAATATGGCTGTTCATTTTACTGGTCCTATCCTTTTTGCTGGTAAGGATTCCCCACGCAAGTGGTTTGAAAACCTTCCAGTTGATAAAAACCCTGATTACGTTACCTTTATGGACGATTTCACGGGTATCGCGCTTGACACTACAAACGACTGGACCGTCGTTAAAGACTCTAGCGCAACTGCTGCTTTGGGTGCTGACGCCGAAAGCGGTACGTTAGTTCTTACTTCTCAGGCCACTACCGACGACGATGGGTCTTCGGTTCAAGGTAATGAGATTTTTGCCGTAGAATCAGGTAGAGACATTTGGTTTGAAACTCGTATTAAAGTTGGTGATTCTGAAGGAAGCGCCATTGACTTATGCGTAGGTCTGACCGTTAATTTTGCTACCAATCCGGAAGCTATGTTAACCGCCGCCGACCGAATTGTTTTTCAGGTGGATGACGGGGACACTAATATTGACTGCATTACAGAAAAGGACGGTACAGCAACTACCACTGATTCTGGTGTAGACATAGCCGACGACACCTATGTAAAACTGGGCTTTCACGTCACGGACGATGCAAAAGTTGAGTTTTTCGTTAACCGAAACTTGGTAGCTACCCACACTGATAATATTCCAGACGATGAGAATATGACTATCGGTGCAATGGAGCTTTCTGGTTCAGCTACGGGCACGAAATCAGCTACGATTGACTATCTGTTTTGCTCACAAACTCGTTAAGGTGACTTTTTATGGTAGCGAAAAAACGGGCTCGCACTAAAAAGGGCACTTATGCAGGTGATGATCCCTCTACCCCGGAAAATGAAGCGTGGGTAGAGGAAAAACCTAAAGCGAAGGCAAAAGCCAAAGCGAAGGCAAAAGCCAAATCTAGCACTGAGTTGCCTCCAGAAGGTAGCGCAGCTAGGAAAGCTATGATTTTGCGTGGAGAGATAAAGGAGTAAATCATGGCAGGATCAGATGTAAAAGCGGTTTTTATAACGGCTGACACAAACGCCGCAGATGCTGCTTCTGTTGCGGCAGCGGCTAGGCCAAACACTGATTTCACGATTGATGGGACAGATACAAGCGGGGGAACAGCTACTTTTGTTGCCGGAAGAATTATTACTTGTACTACTGCGGGAACAGGGGATAACGGGAAAACTGTAACCATAACGGGAACAGACGTTAACGGTGATTCTCAAACGGAAGTCATTACATTAACCGGGTCCGCGACTGCTCATGCTGGGACCAAGTATTTTAGAACTGTTACGGCTGCCGAAGCTTCAGCACAACCCGCAGCTAATGTTTCTATAGGCATGGCGGGTGGATCAGCCGATGTGATTTTTGCTGGTCGATCCCGCCTGAAAGGCGCTTATATCGTTAATTCAGCGACTGCCGGTACACTGGACTTTTTAACAACATCTCCGACAGGTACTTCTATTATGAAGCTGGGTACAGTGGCCAGTGCTACGGTTACTAGGGACGTACATATACCGGAAGAGGGCGTTTTGTTCACTTCCGGCGTGTATATTCAGTACACGGTCAGTACGTTTACGACGATTACGGCTTTTCACGCTTAAAACATAACGTTTGGGGCGTAAAGTAATGGAAGAAGATTTACTTAATCGCTTGGCTAGGCATGAAGAGCAGTGTGATTTGCGGTATCAGCGCATAGAAGAACGTTTAGAAGAGCAGAAACAAAGCCTTTCTTCTCTTGACGTAAAGATATGGGGTTTAGCCGTATTAATACTGGTAAGCCCTTTTATTAATTCTTTTACCACCTAATCGTGTATGCGCCCTTTTTTTACTGTTGATCCTGTAGAAACGCGCATTATTCAGGAATTAAAGTCTTGGTCTGCGATAGGCTTGGAAACGCCTAATGACTTCTTTAATAATTTGGCGCCGTGCCCGTTTGCGCACCAAGCTTGGGCTGATCAAAAAGTAAACATTTTTTTCAAGAGAGAAAGTAGTTTTCAGTGCCTGTATAGCGCTATCTCTCAATATGACGACTCTTTTGACGTGGCAATTCTGGTTGATTTGTCTGAATTGCCGGAGAATGCTGCGTTTCATGAGCATGTTAGCCAATTAAACACTGCCATCTCAAAAGGGGTTTTTATAGATCGTGATATCTGGCTTATGGGGTATCATCCTGAAGATGAGATCCCTGATTTCGTAGACGATAGCATGGATATAGCGCCAGAAACGGAGGTTGAGGAAGAATATTCTTTAATTTTTATACAGCGTTTGTCTAAACTACAGGAGTCAGCTTACAAGTTGACGCAGAAAGGGTATTATGAGAATTACATGCAAGATAAAGATTGCTGTTCTCAATATGCCTATAGAGAAAAGTTCTATGAACAACTAAGGAGGAACCCAGATGGGTCCAGCGAAAAAGAAGGCGCCGGTACGGATGCGAAAGGGTGGTTCTCTCAAGAAAAAGAGCAAAGGTGGGGGCTCCGAAACGACGGTTAATGAACTACGTCGTCTGGCTAAACAAAAGGGTTACAAACTGGTTAAAACATAATGGCTACTTCTGGAACTACCTCTTTTGAACTTGATGTAACTGACTACATTGAAGAAGCTTTTGAACGTTGTGGTTTAGAAGTACGAACAGGCTATGACTTAAAAACTGCAAAACGTTCTTTAAACCTTATGTTGGCGGAATGGGCTAACCGAGGGCTTAATCAATGGACAATCGCACAAAGAACACAAGCACTTACTCAGAGTGATGGTGAGTATGAGATAGGGACGGATGTTATAGACATTTTGTCTGTTGTCGTTCGTCGTTCAAGTACAGATTACGCGTTAGGGCGATTAAGCCGTGACGAATATTTGACTATTCCAAACAAAACAACGGAATCACGACCTAACCAATTTTTCTTAGATCGCCAAATTACGCCAAATTTGAAAATATGGCCTATTCCTGAAAACAGCACGGATGTCCTGTATTACGACGCTTTGACCCGTGTACAAGATGCCGGCAGCCCCACTAACACTTTAGAAGTTCCTTTTCGTTTTTATCCGTGTTTAGCTGCGGGGCTTGCGTATTATTTAGCGGTAAAACGGGCTCCAGACCGCATTCAGATGTTAAAAGCTATTTATGAAGAAGAATTTGATCGGGCAGCGACTGAAGATAGGGATCGTTCCTCTTTTAACGTAGTGCCCAAATATGAATATTATCGGATAGGCTAATGGCAAAATATGCTTCTGGTAAAAAGGCTTACGCTATTTCTGATCGGTCGGGTCAGCGTTACCCCTATCGTTTAATGAGAAAAGAATGGAACGGTTTATTAGTAGGCCCCGACGAGTATGAACCCAAACAACCCCAGTTAGGGCCCTTTAACTCAGTTGTTGACCCAGAAGCTTTGCAAAACGCTAGGCCAGATAGAATTGAACCTTTGTTGGTTTTTGCGGGGGTTCCAACAATAGAACAGCCTGATCCGCCTATTCTTGTAGGGCACGGTCAAACAGGACAAGTAACGGTAACAACGTCATGAGTTTTACTTACGCACAGCTTAAATCAGCTATTCAGGACTATACGGATTACGATGAAACTACCTTTGTTACAAATTTACCGGTATTTATTCGTCAGGCCGAGGAGCGGATTTTAAAAAATGTTCAATTAAGTTTTTTTAGGAAAAATGTATCGGGGTCCATGACGTCTTCTAATAAATATTTGTCGTGCCCCAGTGACTTTTTAGCGCCTTTCTCTTTGTCTTTTGTAGATAGTGACAGCGAACATCAGTTCTTAGAATTTAAAGACGCTGATTTTATACAAACTTTTAACCCTAATGGCGCAACAACCGGTTCCCCGAGGTTTTATGCTGTTTTCGACGTCGACAATTTTATTCTTGGGCCAACCCCAAATAGCGGTTTTACAGTCGAATTGCATTATTTTTATAGACCTGCAAGTTTAACCGCCGGCGCGGACAGCGGCACAACGTGGTTGAGCGAAAATGCGCAAATAGCTATGTTGTATGGGAGCTTGCTTGAAGCTTACACGTACATGAAAGGCGAGCCGGATTTATTACAAAATTACGAGGCTCGTTTCACAGACGCTGTAATGGGCTTAAAAATGTTTGGAGAAGCTAAAGAAGTTAGCGATGCTTACCGAACAGGGCTTGTTATGAGGCAAAAGCAATAAGGTAAAAGTATGTTTGATTTAGAAGTTCAAGCGTCACCGGGAGATTTTGTTGTGCAAACGACAGAAAATCGGGGGCATACGCCCGAAGAACTAGCTTCTAACGCAGTGCAAAAAATAATCAGCATTGCAGATACCGCTGACCCTGTCTTAAGACAACAAGCGGAAGCGTTTAGAGAAAGAATGTTCTATGTAATTGTACATACTTTAAATCAAGCCATTAAAAGTGATAGAACAACGCTTTATAATGAGCTTAAGAACCAAGGCCATGAGGATGTGGCTGAAATACTGAGGAAACTGTAATGGCAATCACCCAAGCTCTGTGTACCAGTTTTAAGCAGGAGATTCTGCAAGGCATACATAATTTTACCAGTGGTTCCGGTGGAGGCACTTCTACTTCTACGGGATCAGGCAATGCTTTTAAAATTGCATTGTTTACAAGCAGCGCAACGCTAAGTGCTTCCACTACTGCGTATAGCTCTTCCAACGAGGCTAGCGGGACAGGGTACAGCGCAGGTGGAGCAGCGTTAACTAATGTAACTCCTACAACTTCAAGTACCACGGCGTTGACTGATTTTGCCGATGTAACGTGGGGAAGTTCCAGCATTACCGCAAGAGGCGCTTTAATTTACAACTCTTCTACTACAGCCGGTTCCGCAAACAGGGCTGTTTTAGTATTAAATTTTGGATCAGACAAATCTTCGTCTAGCGGGGATTTTACTATTACTTTTCCTACCGCCGACGCTAGTAGCGCAATTATCAGGATTGCTTAAACATGGCTGATGTTAATGTCACTTTTGAGGGTTGGGGTAGCATTACCCAAGGCTGGGGAGATGGCACGTGGGGAGAAGATGTTGCATTTACGGGACTTGCGGGGGCTGTAGGTAGCGTCACGGTCACCCAAGGATCTGGAGTTACAGTATCAGCTTCAGGCGTTGCAGGAACTTCGGCTGTAGGTAGCGTCACGGTCACCCAAGGCTCTGGTGTGACAGTAACACTTAGCGGTAATTCTGCCGGAGCTACAGCCGGAAATGTGACAGTAACAGATGGAACGGGTGTTTCTGTTGGAGTAACTGGAGAAAGCGCGACGGTAAGCACTTCGGGCGTTACGGTTTGGGGAAATATTACACCCAGCCAGTCACCTAGTTGGTCCGGTGTTACAGTTTCACAGTCCCCTAGTTGGGCAACTGTTAGCGTATCACAATCACCAAACTGGACGGATCTAGCAGCATAGAGGAATAGAAAATGGCTACATATGTCAATAACTTACGTTTAAAAGAGATCGCCACTGGGGATGAATCAGGAACGTGGGGAACAAGCACAAATACCAACCTAGAATTAATCGGTCAGGCGTTGGGCTATGGCACCGAAGCGATTACTACTAACGCTGATACCCACGCTACTACGATTGCTGACGGTACAGCGGATGAAGGCCGTGCTTTGATGCTCAAGTACACAGGCACCTTGGATTCTACCTGCACCATCACGCTTGGCCCGAATACCGTAAAGAAGGTCTGGATTATAGAAAACGCAACTTCTGGCTCCCAGTCGATTGTTATCAGCCAAGGCAGCGGGGACAACGTCACGATAGCTAATGGCCGTACTGCTGTAGTGTATTCAGATGGCGCTGGTTCCGGTGCGGCTATCGTTGATGCCCTGACTGATTTAACCGTTACAGATTCCTTAACGGTTGCAGGAACCACCCTCACTATAGGGGATGCCACCGCAGAAGATACTAAGCTGGTTTTTGACGGTAATGCACAGGATTTTTATATTGGTCTGGATGATTCCGCCGATGATTTGGTTATCGGTTTAGGTTCGGCTGTAGGCACTACCCCGGCAATAGAGATTGACGAAAACCAAGATATTAAGTTTGCCCAGAGTATTGGTGTAGGTCAGGCAGCTTCCAGTACCACCGGAGATATTGTTGCCCAGACCATGAGCCTGAAGGGAACAACGCCTACCTTAACCATTGGTGACGCTGGGGCAGAAGATACAAAAATTGTTTTTGACGGTAACGCCAAGGATTTTTATGTAGGGCTTGATGACTCTGCCGACACACTGGTTATTGGTGACGGGTCAACGGTAGGCACCAACAGCATTCTTACTTTAACCGATGACTCTGTGACTATCGGTGATGGCGCAGCGGTTGATACAAAGATTGTTTATGATGGCAATGCCAAGGATTTTTACATTGGCTTGGATGATTCCGCAGACAAGCTGGTTATCGGTGATGGCTCGACTGTAGGCACTAACAGTATCCTTACCCTCACTGATGACTCGGTAACCATAGGTGATGGTGCAGCCGTTGACAGCAAGCTGGTCTTCGATGGCAATGCACAGGACTTCTACATAGGGCTGGATGACTCGGCAGATGATTTGTTAATCGGCCTTGGCTCTACGGTAGGTACGACCCCTGCTATCCACATTGATGAAAATCAGGTTGTTAAATTTGAAGCGGCCATCACAGAACAATCACCTTCCGCGCTTACATCAGGCACATCGGTTACGCTGGATGTAAGAGATGGATCTGTTTTTACAATCACGCTGGCTCATAACATAGGCACCTTTACATGGAGCAACCCGGCAACATCCGGGTA
>CEUX01053933.1_pt1 | contig 11531 bp, 23 predicted proteins | sample 531361 | NCBI WGS metagenome assembly CEUX01 (sample SAMEA2622736, study PRJEB7988) | marine metagenome | isolation source: saline water (ENVO:00002010), including
CCGGCTTTCATTTATCACCTCAAGATCGTTTTCATCCCAGTATTGGATATCACCATCTGACCAGAAAACCTCCCAGCATGTACCTTCGACCCCGCCGTACCTGACCCATGTGAGAATCACGCCGATTCTGTCTTCGCAACTGTACGCTTCCCCGTCACACTTTACAAGATCACCCCTCTTCACGAACCACCTCGAGATCCAGGTTGCATATACCTTCAACAGCACCGTCTTGCCATAGGCATGTCACCCAATATTCTCCGGCCTTGACATACTCTACGCTGAGAACGACTCCGCGATCACCGCCTCTTGCCCGCACAAGGTCACCTCGCTTCACTGATCACCTCAATATATTTTTTGTCTAGCTTTTGAAAGCTAATGTATCCTTCACAATACCACATCATCTTTAAGCGGCTCGGTAGTGTGTGACCTCTGCCTGGAGGTGCGTATAGAACAATGCCATATCCGGCGAGTGTACCGTGCCTGTGCTTTACTAGATCACCCTTTTTCATCGATCTTCCTTACGTAGCTGACGGGCCACCATTTTGTGAAGCCTTCATGAAGAACCCATATCAAGTGCATTCCATTTGTGTGACTCTCAGGCGGGCAATCTTCAATCAGCAGACCGAAGATAAACTCTTCATGACCTTTTTCACCTAGCGTTCCAATCTCGACAAGTTCACCCGGTTTCATTTATAACAACCCACGTATCGGGACATGCATACCACAGCCCGCCCTTGTCTTGTCTAAGCAAGACAATTTCATTAATCTTATCACGCTTATATAAGCTATCTTTGCGCAAAGGGTCGATATCAATAATGAGCGCAATAGTTTTTTTACATTGTACAAGATCACCGATTTTCATTGATGCACTCTAGCTTCTTTGCCTGCTCTTTCGTATAGTGCCATTCACCATTTATATTATCCCATAAAACTACAACATAATCTTTCGTAATCTTTATAACGCTACCTACAGCTTTATCATACTTCCACATAGGGGACATTGTAACTTTATCACCAGCATTCATCGGTCACCCCACATTCTCCACATTTCTTCTTCAGCCTCTAGTGTGATATTAACTTTTTTCAAGTATCTTGAATCGATCCAGCATTCATCATCTTTAAGTCCAGATTTCCACTTTGAGACAACAGGATTCTCAGGATTTCTATCAAGCAAAACCCATATTGTTCTCGAATCAGATTTCACGGCTGCGACTCTAAATATATTTTTACAGCCGACCTGAACAATATCGCCAACTCTCACTTAGAGCCACCTTCTTGATCTAGCACAGGTGCAAGTCTATCTAGTCTGATCCAGTGTTGACCTAGCTTGCTAAGTACGACAGCGCCGTGAATCTCGCCGCCAGGCAATGTGTCAGGGACTATCCTGACCAAGATAGCAGGTATAGCTTTAGATAGACTATCACAAAACATTACTAGATCACCGATATTCAAAGCAGCTTTTCCCATGTACATTCGAAAATATAGTGTGCAACAATAAGTACAGCATGAATAGATAGCGACATGCTTGTGGCAATACTAGCACTACCAGTCATAGCAAGTATAAGAGCAGTTGTAATAGTGATAGATATTGCTCTCCACACAACCACTTTTAGTATATAATTAGTCGACAACTTTAAGCATATCCCTTTTGACATAAGCAGTCTCTCCTGTTGACGTGTCAAGAATCTTTGCCATGCCGCCCACAGGATTGCCCCAGCCAAGTTGAACTCTACATCGAGCTCTCTCGACTATATAAATTCTATCAATTGGTAATGCAACTGAGACTGATCGAGGCGGGACGCGAGGCTCTCCGCCGGAGTCAAATGCTATGTGAAAAGTGTCATCGCCGCGCTCATGGGCTTCTTGAATATCTTTTTGCTTTTGAACGCGCCATTCTTCGCGCTCTTCTTCAGTTGCTGGTCTGCTAGCAAGATACTCCTCACCTCTCATTCCCCACTCTATAATATCTGATATTTCTGGCCACTCTGTGTCAAGCTTTACGAGATCACCTTTTTTCATTTTTTATTAGCACTCATTGTTTGGAACTAGCTTATTTTGAATAGCTAGCCACATTGGAAGCATAATGCTCATAGTAGTATCTTTTTTAGCAGTGCTCATTTCAGGGACCTGGCTTACGGGAACCCAAAACTTTACTCCCGTGATAGTCTTTACAAGAACTGCTTTTGAAGTTTTCTTTTCAACTGTTGCAATAATAGGGTACCCTTCTCGTCGTCGCTCTTCAAGATCAATACCTTCCCATGTATCAATATCAGGATCTGCATCTATTACTTCTACCTGTGCTAAAGATGGCCACCACTTTTTTCCATCTTCATCAACAACAAGAAGCTTAACAGTTCCCCAGTTGTTTGTAAACTTTCTCTTAACTAGCCCAGAGACTCCTACTGGTGTTCTTCGATCTTTTCTTCCGCCTGCTGCTCGTACAACTTTAACAATGACGTTTTCTCTAGGCGACCACTTTCTAGTCTCAGCATCGAAATCTTGCTGAAGCGTTCTAATTTTTTCGTTTAGCTTCTTAATTGCATCAAGCTCTATGTTATCATATTGAGGCTGCCAAGAAGTCCCTCTTTGTCTATCATATTTTGATGATCTTGGCTTGAGACCAGATAGCGACCTTGTAGTCTCAGTGCAATCCTCGTTTGTACAAGAGCTGTATTGTGCATAACTACCATATGTACAGTCAAGAGTGTCCCATGTTACAATCCAGCCCCTGCCGCAGCATGTTTCACAACCGCCGCTTTCTTTAAAAGCTTCTATCGCTGCTTTTCGCTTATTAGACTCAATATCCAAAAGGTCTTGCCTTGCTGTGAGCAAGTCAGCTTTAATCTTTTCTGAGTTGTTCATTGTTTTCCCTTGTACAAATAGTATACCACAGACTAGCTTTAGTTTGCACGCAGAAGATTTTCTTATTTTTTCTTTGTATTGTGTTTGTTTTTTTCTATTTTATATCTTTTTTGCTCAACTTTTGCACAGTCAGCGCAAATAAGTCTCACGTCATACAAAGACATAGTATAAGCATCTACCTCAATCATACATCTTTGACAATTGCCGTCCCACTCTCTAAGCTGGTTCATATAGTATCCTATCGCTATTTTATAATTGTAACCTGCGATGGCCGCAATCTAGACTTCTGGCCTGTATCATGAAACATGACATCGACTGCTGTGCCGTAAGCTCCCGCAAGATGTCCCATCCCATGTGATTCCATCACATAGTCTTGCTCTTCCATAAACCTATATGTATAGCAGCTCCTTATTACAGTTGCAAAACGACCAGATAATGTCCTAACTAGACTACCCTTTTCCATCAGTCACTTCCTTAAGAACTATTCCGTTAAAAAAGCCACCGCGCTTCTCCCTTTTACCTATTGAGTTTGTTAAAACATCTGACATGCTTATCTTGTTTAGCCAAGCAAGAGCACACAAGACTTCATACATATCAGAAGCTTCTTCAGTGCTGGGATCTTCTAAAAACTCATCTAGCTCTTCGTACATTTTATCTTTGAGAAGCAGTGATATCTTCTCTATATCTTCTTCAATATAGAACGTGCAAGAGCGGCCGCTTTTTCTGATTATTTCTGGTATTTTATCTCTTACTAGCTTCATAGCTCACGTTTCCTGTACTGTAGTCTACAATATATCGATAGCTTGCGCCGCAGTTATTTAGCATCCACGTTTTTTCATTAATTGCCCAGGGATCACCTTCAAGCATCATTGTTTCTTTTTTTATCATCTGAAAATCATAACAGTTGAAAAATCTGATTCCGCCTTTCTCTTGGGCTTTTTTGATTAAAATCGTCAACCCGGTCGTTGTATGCTTATATACGTAATCTTCCAAAGCAGAAATCATATGGTCTGGGTAGCCGTCATAGTGAACATAGCATCCATCAATTGATCCGTCAGTGTGCTTGACACCTATAATTGCGTGTGTCCCCATACCTATCCTTTCTCATTTTCAGACATAATATGTTCCTCATCTATGCAATGTGAGCATACAACGCCTTCGTCTTCAAATTCTTCATAGCCTTCATAGTAGAAAAACTTTAGACCGCATCGATCGCAAATTAAAACTTCGCTTGTGCTTTTCATTTTAATGCCCAGTAATATTTTATATCAAACACACACTGTTTACACGCACTATTTATCATTTCTGAAGCAGACAAATGTTGGAAACCTAAGCGAACCGTCTGGCGTAACTTCTTGATATCTTACTTCAATTATTCTATCAATAAAGCTATCTTTATCATCCCAGATAGAACTCCTAAGCTCATCAGAGAACCCAGAGCCTACTTGCACATCAACACCGTTGAAGCTAACAACAACGGAGCCTAGCTTTCCTGAGTGTTTACCTGTGCCCTCTAGCAGTCCTTTAATAGGAAGGTCTACGTCGTGAAAAGCTTTTAGCTTCATCACTTCATATCCCCTTCCAAATCTATAGACTGCAGACGGATCTTTTACCATCGCGCCTTCATATCCGCTGGCAACGAACTTATCGTGAAGAGCATTGATTTTTTCTGGCTTTACATAGTGTCTCTCAACAGGAGACAGAATACTAGAGTCAATATTTTTTCTTGAAAGCCTGGCAACAAGCGTTTTGTATCTCTCTTTACATGACAGAACAGTCTCCTTATGAAGCCATTCGTTTTCCGGCAAGTAGTCAAACAATGCTAGATATGTTTCGCTTAGATCAATATTTTCTTTTCTGTAGGCTTGCCTCATAAGAGATGTAAAGTCGCTACCCATAAGCTCACCGTCATAACACCCTGTTCCTAGCTTTTTTAATTCTTTGCCAATAGTATTATCAAAGTTTTGGATGAGTTTGCCTGATCTTGCAAACAGCTTTGCTTCGCCGTCCTTTACTATTGCAAAGCATCTAATTCCATCTAGCTTGGGCTCAACTGCAACCTCAGTCATTCCTTTGATTCTCTTCTTTTCAAACTTTTGTGCAAGAGAAACATCAAAAGTCTTAACAAGACCTGGGAAAACTTTATTTAAAGTCTTTACTGACACGCCTATTGCGAGATGCTTTTTCAAAACTTTTCGCATCCATTTTTCGTCTTCTTCTTTGACTACAGAAAAAATATCGCTCATCAAGCTAATAGCATCATTTCCAGTGTATGCTCTTGAAGAGCAAAGATCTGCAACAGAAAAGAAACTAGACCAGGTATCGTCTTCACTTAGTACAGGTCGTCTTTTTTCAGTCTTTGGAACCTTGACAATATTAAAAGATAAAAACGGATCTGTTGCATACTGAAGCAGCTTTTTTAGTATTTGATTCTCGCTATTTTCTTGAAGTATTCTCTTTTTGTCGTTTGATCCAGAGGCATCCTTTATCATGCTGAGAATGCTATTTACTGTGCTTGATTTTTCTATTGACACTTCTTAACTACCAGTTTTACATTTTGCACTGCTTCGATCTCATACCCGTTATGTCTATATCTGAAAACTCTAACGTTCTCATTGTAGCTAGACGATACTATGTTTGGGGTTCTCGTATATTGCTCCTCTACTATTTTCTTAGTCCCATCAGTGACACCTACATCGTCTAGCTCTTTTGCAAATCTAAGCATAAGATCTCTATATATTTCATTATTCATAATAAGCTCTACTGATTATGTGGTACACCCGGCGGGATTCGAACCTGCGACACCAGGATTAGGAATCCTGTGCTCTATCCTCTGAGCTACGGGTGCAGGAGAGGCGCTGGGCGGACAACCAAGGAAAAGATGTCCCACCGCCCAGCGCTGTATCTACTATGTAATAGACACTCGGGACACCTCCATAAAACCTGATTCTCTAAGGGATAGAAAGAACATGTGTCCTGCACCGCCGAAGCGATTCTTTTCTGTCTGAAGAACCCTGCAACCCATAAGGTCTTCATCTTTTCGCTCAACGTCAAGAGTGATCATTGCATCAACCATATGCTTCAAGACATTTGCGCCTGCCATTTGACCGCTCTTTGTAACCTGACCGATCACGATTGCGTTGCAAAAGTTCGACTTGCAATAGTCAGTAATAGATGCCATCGATCGCTGTGCTGTCTTTGAGTTAGTATTGTGCTCACCATACTTGCCATCGTTAAGACACTGAAGCGAGTCTACGATCAAGAAGAATGGCTTCTTAGGATCCTTTGCGCGTAGTTCATCACAGTTCTTGAGTAGCTGGGGAACCATTGTTTCTTGACCAGCTGCAAATCCATATCGCAACCCAAGCCTTTCAACTGTCATCTTAAGCTGAAAAAGAGATTCTTCTGCTGTGTTAAATAGAACTGTTGCACCGTTTCCTGTTAGAGCGTTAGCTAGCTCTAACATCATAGTAGTTTTACCTGCGCCCGGAGTACCAGTAAAGAGAGTAACTGCAGACGGCGTAAATCCTCGTCCGCCCAGGGCATCATCAAAATACTCTAGATTAGACTTGAATCTTTGCCGAAGCCTCTCGGGAACCTCGATATCAAGAATGTTTGTTCCAAGCGCTACACTGTCAATTTTATTGTTGAGTTTCATTAAATCCTCAGTTGGTTTTTGTTTTTGCTAAACTTATTATATACTATTTTGTATCGCTATTACATGGGCATTAAGCACAATTGTCTTTTTCCATTTTGACAACAACGTCCCCTGGGTGTGGCCTGAACATTAGCTCGCAACCTGGCAAGATAACCCAGCAGCGACGCTTTCTAGAAGGCCCAGGGTCGGATGCTTCACCATCCGTTAGAATAATGTGACCATCAAAAGAGTCAGAGTGCTTCTTAAAATGCTCATTTACTGCATGAAAGCTAGTGCCTCCTGAGAGGTTTCTCTGTGCAGGAACCTTCTGCCCCCTCTTCCATTTAACTGATGCATCATCAGATACACTCCAGTCAAAAGGAAACAGAGTAAAAGATGTAAGCCTTCCAAGGCTGTTCAGTGCACCAAAGAATAGCTCAACCTCATCATCAGAGACTGAGCCTGACTGATCAATATAGATTGCAAGATTTGCGCTGTGGCCTCTCTTTACACCTGAATGAATGTAAGGGTACTTTCTGTTGAGCTTCTTAAGAGTTCTACTCTTGTTCATTCTCTGACTTCTTCCACAAAAGTTATAGAGAACTGCTTTCCAGTTTACTGCATTTGAAACAATCCGGCGAAGCTCTGATCGTGTTTCGCTAGAGACAGAGCCCCAGTTTCCCGTTCTATCACATTCTCTTACTGCTGTCTCAAGTGTTTTCTTAATCTTTCCTTCCATGACCTGACGTTGCTCATCAGTAAGATCACCCCAGCCACCATGATCATCCATCGTAGCTACGCCCTCACCAGAATCACCTTGAATAGTTTCGCTTGCTTCCTTGTTGCTAAGAAGTTTTTGCATATACCATTCTGAAGCCATCTTTGGTGGCAGCGACTCAATAAGCTCAGAAACTTTTTTCCACTTTTCAAGAGCAGCTGGGTCTTCAATTTTTGACAAGTCGAGGCTTTTGCCGGGATAAAGGCCGCCGTCGGGAAGCTCATTTTCAGAGATAAGACTGTTAATGGCAAGATCAGTTGCCCAGTTCCAAAGAATATGTGGCTCTTGTTTTCTTGAAGTGCAGTGGTTAAAAATCAGATGATATGACTCATGCTTTAAAAGACCACGAATCTTAATTGGTTCAAGACCAGCTACAAATCTTGGATTCCAGACAAGGCGTAATTCATCGCCTTTTGCAATAACTCCTGCAGTCGGAACCGCCTCAGATTTAAACTTTGTCATGCATCTTAGAATCTTACTAAAGAAAGGCTCATGAAGTAGAAGCCTAACGAGATGCGGATCTAGTCTAAAGCTGGCAGCTTCTTCGTCGCTGACTTCACCAGATACTATTGGGACATCTGTACCAGTTCCTGTTGTAGCAACTGCAGCCATGTTTAAAATATCAGACATTTATTTCCTCTTGTAGGAATATTATACCACAAGCGTTATCAACTTTGCATGCGCTGTTTGTCTACCTTACTTTACTTGCTCGGCAGACGTAACAGCTTCAACAACTTTCATTCCAATAAAACCATGCACAGTACGAATATTTGGAACATTATTTGTAGCCATCACAGCATTGAAGAATGATACAAGCATCTCACCAGAAAGATCTTCTACAAATGAGCATGCATTTCGCGCTTGTGTAACAGACCATTCATTTCCACTACAGTGATCAACAAGCTTTTCAATCAATGCATTCTTCCGATCATCAGATAGCTTAGTAACCCTGCTCTTAACACTTTTCCATCCGTCAAGAACATCTTCAGCAGAGATATTAGAATCATAGTTCTTAATAAAATCATTCAAAGAGATAGCTGTTTCTGCACCAAGAAATCCTGTCATCAATCCATAGAAGCCATCTGGCTGTGACTGATTGCCGGCCATGTTAACTGGTGCCCATTGTGCGTGCTTGAGTGCTTTGTCAAGCTTCTCGTAAGATCGAGGAGTAGGATAAACTTTTCCTGGCTCAATTTGTCCAGTATGACGAAGGTGTGCTTTATGATTTGCAATAAAGTCAATAAGCACATCATCAATGTTTCCAGGGCCTTTTGCCCATTCAAGCCAATCTTCAACGGTAGGCTCAAGATCAATTGTCCAAAAGCGATCAAGCAATGCTGGGTCCATTTCATTTACCTGGTAATCAGCAGAAGCATTCACAGCGCAGTAGATTCGTGTTTCAGGGTGAAGCTTGTTACCATTCAGCTCCCTGTCCAAGACAAGTTGGAATGCACATTGCATAACTTCAGGAGTCGCCCTGTTAACCTCATCAAGAAAAAGAACAACTGGTTCACGGCATGCTCGCAATAGCCAGTCAACGGGACAGAATCGTGTAACACCATCCACAAGCTCAGGGAGCCCAATGATGTCGCCCTCAGTCATTTGAGCAAGGCGGCGGTCAATGAGTGGTATACCTTTTGATCCGCTAGAAGGCTTGATCTCTTGCGCAATCTGTCGAAAGATTGCTGATTTTCCAATACCGTGCGGTCCGCGTACAAGAACTGCCTGGCCAGCTGGAAGGTGTGAAACAACATTAACAAAAGTTTTGATATCCATTTTTTCCTCGGTTTATTTCCTATTGCCCTTTTATTATACCACTAGCAATGCAGCATTTGCATGCCTAGTTTTTTACTTTGTTACTTTGAACTCTGTTAAGCTCTTTAGCGTGAACTTTAAGCCTTCCGTCAGATGACATGATATAGAAGTATCCTGATGATGCAGATTCAACAACTACACCCCACACACCTTTCTTAGTCATAACAAGATCACCTTTCTTAAATTGCCATGTCAGCTTTTTCTTTCCAACATTGCTTTGCTTGTCAAGATTTCTAACATTTTTTATTAAGTCTTTTTTGTATTTTTTAGGAATGGCCACAGGTGCCTCCGTTTTTATTATAGCATATGTGCTGTTCAGTTTGCATGCCTATAGAAACCTTTGAATAAGAAAAACAATGCCGATGCCTGCAGCAAATGTCAACAAGCAAAGCCACACAACAGACAGCGTTGATTTAGTAAATACGCGACCAAGGAGGTTTCTAGCTTTTGCCATTCTACTGATATGCTCTTCAAACATCATGTTTTCTATATGACCAACCCTAAGTGATAGATTATTAGTCGAAATCCTATGTATATCGATATCTAAAACTTCTGTCTCTAGTTTTGATATTGATTTTTTGATCAAGTCTATCTCACTATTCAACTGCTCGCAATTGCTGCATTTTGCTGCGCTAATCATCGAAGCTAGCTCTAGCAAAGCACCATTTATAACATCTTTGTTCATTTTCCCTCTCTTTGTGTGCTTGTCTCAGCTAGCTCACTCTTGATTGCAATAACGCCTATAGCTGACATCAATGATAAAAGCAGTGCTATAATAGATATAGCAATTGCAGCGCTTGACTTTTTTATAGATAGCTCTGATAGATGTATAGCTTTTATCATTTTTCCAAAGCGACCTGCTGAATAAAACTTATTGTTGTCTTGCTTTTTCATAATTCTTCCCGAGTTTCTCTATAAAATTAAATAGTAAACTGAAAAAGAATCCTACGATAAAACACAAAACAAATATTTCAAATCAGCTTTAAAATGCTGTATCGACAATTTTATATTCAAAAAATCACAAATGTGGAAGATTGTAAAGACTTGCTTGCATGCTAAATTATACTTTCTGTGTGCACAGCTAATACTTCTTAGATTTATATAGCAGCAAATGCTTATAAGCTTATTATACAATATACATACTATGTTTTACATGCACAAGCAAACTTGGCATGGATAGTACTTACCTGTTATGCGCGTGCACACAGGCGCTCGATGAGACGTATGTGCGGGCGCTCGATGAGACGTATGTGCGGGCGCTCGATGACTATTTGTAATCTACGTGCATGCTCTTTGCAGTCGACTCATATTCTTCGTGAAACTCCCAAGCCATTTCCTCATACTTTTCAGGATTCCACCACGCATCAATAGGCTCACAAGCAAGGAACCACACATGTGACATCTCATGTGCAAGCGCAAGCTCTCTCCAGTACGAGTCACTATAGGAAATCTGAGTTGACTTTTTTACCATTTCGTCAAAGCAATACCCTACTGCGAACGTACTTCTATCGTTACGAGCCCCAGCTTTCTCAGCTGTCAATCCAATAATAACATTTGAATCCTTGACAACATAGTCATTCTTAATCCAGTCTTGAAGCTCATCATCATTCATCGCTGCACAAGGCACGTGATAAACTTCAATGCTTTCAATTCTAGAATAGCACTCATGTCTCTTTCGTCTATCTAGTTTCTCTAAAAATCTCTGAGAAGAGATTGCTACATGCCGAATGTCTTCAGTAACAGTATCTTTAGACATGTTAAACTTAACTGGCACCCTGTAAGTATCATCGCCTACGGGTATATTAATATTCACCTCATGAACATCAACAATGTGAGGCACATATCTTTCAACATGCTGGTCGTATCTCGGTTTGTGGTCCGAGCACCCTGTAAAAAAGAACAATGAGAGTATTGTAAGCATACTCTCATTATACTATAAAATATAGCTATTTACACGTGCAGGGTATGGTTAGCGCCCTAGTGCGACATCAGCGACATCAGAAGGAAGCTGGCCTGTTCTTTCCCAGTTCTTGACTGTAGAGAGTGCACCATTTACAGAGAGCTCTCCGCGTTCGACCTTAACTGAGAGCGAGCCCATCATTCCTTTAAGAATGTGATCCATTCTGCCAAGCATCTCTTCTGCTGCACTTAGCTGAGAAGCTACAACAGAAGCATCCTCACCTTCATTTAACATTCTACCCAGCTCTTCCTTAATAAGGCTTCTCAGCTGGCGTCTTGTAATCTTCATTGAAATCTCCTATCTTGCTTCTTGTTTGTGAAACAACATGATTAAATATAACACTTAATTAGAATTTTTACTCATAAAGTCAAATAATACTATCTATGTTAATCTATAAACCAGCTAATATAAAAAGAGCTAATAGTACTAGAAAAACTTGAAAAAACATATATGTGATAATAGCTTTAGCTTGATCCTCA
>CEUX01104669.1_pt1 | contig 11524 bp, 13 predicted proteins | sample 531361 | NCBI WGS metagenome assembly CEUX01 (sample SAMEA2622736, study PRJEB7988) | marine metagenome | isolation source: saline water (ENVO:00002010), including
CCCTTGACAAAATCGGTTGAGGGTGTTTCTATTTTTATCTTAATTCCTCGCAAACCGTTGCAATTACTTAACCTATCCCTGTCAGGGGTTACATACAGACAATAACCCGGACCGATATACTAAAATCTTGCAAGCCTTTTAAACCGTTGCTATCACTCATCTCTTAATAAATCTCGACACGTTTGACAGTACTATGCTCCCGAATCACCACCCTCAACCTATGACAACCCTTGTCATCATTCATAGGCATCAGGAGGTATAGGTGGCACCTCAACTGCAGAAGGATTTAGTAGATTATATTGACCGATTGCTCTCGATGACCCCTTGCCCAAAAGTCCCTGCACTTTAAGTGGACCGTAACCGTATTGCATATCTAATTGTCGCTTAAAGTTTAACAGGTCAGTAAGATTTCTTCGGACGTTTTCTTCACCCATTGGTAGCATCCTTTCAGCAATCGCATCACCGTACCTTTCCCTAACCATTTGTCGAGTCTTAATAGGACTAGCAAAGTTCTTTATCTTTCGGCCCATTGTAAAGTAAGGAACACCACCTCTTCCTAGTGTTTCAGCACCTGCTTCTACTGTAGTGTCAACCACATCTGCCATTCTGTTTTTTAAACTCCCTACTTCCGACATTTTATCTGCAGTTTGTGATCCTCCAAATATGTACCTAAAAGACTTCAAGAACCTTCCTTCCTTATTTAACACATCTTTAAACGACTCACTCTTTTGCTTCAGAGAAGTAGCCCCCTCTTCGGGTCCAACCCTAGTAGCTTTCTTAAATGCATAATCAAACTTTCTAAGAAGCACATTAGGTTCAGCACCACCTAAAATAAGCTTTCGAACATTAGGACTAAGTTCATCAAAGTTTGTTTCGAGAGCATCCTTGAAACCCATACCCATTCCCAACCTTGCAAACGATCTTTCAGAAGGTGTGAGTTTATCAAATTCAACTTCAAATTCATCTGCAGAAAACTTCTTTGTTCTATGATCTCTTATTGCTTCTCTACCTAAATCGAAAGCATTGTCTTCTGCTAATCCACCACTGTAAATCTTTCTTGCTTTCTGAAATGAACCCTCCCCCTTTTTAGCACCCTCTAAACCTTCCACGATATTATCAACAACTCTAATCATATCGTTTTTGTATTCACTCAAATACTTTACATCCTCTAGGTTGTTCTCACGAATAGCTTTTCCAATTTCACCGTCTAATTGTTTCTTAAATTGGTTGAACCTGTTACCTGTCAAAACATAGTCATCAGCATCGAGGGGGATCTTTGTGTCGTATCCTACTTTCCCGGTTGCCTTTCTCCATGCTCTAGCAATTGCATCATCAGCATCAATCAATGCCTGAATTTGTTTAACAAGTTGCTGTCCTTTATCTGTAGAAGTTAGATCAAGTTTCGAAAACTTATCATATAAAGGTTTTGCTTCTCTTTCTCTAGTAGCTTTATTCTTGTTCAAATACCGAATGACGTTACCGTCCACATCTGATCCCTGCATTTTATTTTTAGGATCAAACAGTTTCATAAGTTCAGGGATTACTCTTTTCTTAGCCTGAATTGCCCTGTCTAAAAACTGTTCATATGAAGCTGATCCTGATGCGTTTTCAGTTGTAAGACCTCTTAAAGTTTTTGCAAGGTGACCTCTTTCTTTAACAAGCTCAATAAGTGAAACATGATCACCCCTATTAGCTTTAACATAAGAATCTAATCGTTTTAATAACTCTTCAAAGCTAACCCCTTCATCATCTGCAGACTGTATTATCTCCTGCATTGCTTTTCTGTCCCAAGCACCCTTCCTTCCCCACATGCCCGGAGCATTATCATCAAAGTTTCTAGGGGGTCCACCCACCGAAATATTTTCATCCAAACCTTCTCCCGGTGCTTGTGTGTGTTCAGGTAACTTTGCAACTATCTTATCAAATCTTCCTGCAGTACCTTGTTGAACTTTTTCTTTCGCAGATCTCACCTTATCACCTGCTTTGAATAATCCTTTTTGAAGACCATAAGCTAACCCACCACCTGCTAATGCTGAAGTAGCATCAAGCTCATGTTCTTTGCCAAAGGTATACGTTGTTCCTGCTCCTCCCCCCATTAAAGCCTGTGCAATTGCTTCTTTAGTCCTAGCACCAACCTTTGTCCCTTTAAGTGCTAATTGTGTCCCTGCCCTTGCAACTCTTAACCCTGCACCATATCCCGGTATCCAGAGTCCACCGATTAATTCTGCAGTTAAATCCATGTCGGGATTCTCTTTTTGAAACCCACTCATTGCTGATTGGATATCTGTTAAAACTTCCTGATAAGTCTTCCCCTCATCCCCACCATTAAAGTTCATAATCTGACCTGCTTTGTGGGCAATAAAAGCTTCTAATTCATCACCAAGACCAAGAAAGATTCCCTGACCTAATGACCTTGCCAATCCTTTTGCGTACTGTAGCGGATTATCTGTAGCACCTATCGAGTATTGTTTATAGGTTTGCTTCATCTGCTTCCACTGATCAGGAGAAAGGTTATTCTCAGCAACAATATCCTGCATTAATTTAATTGCTTCCCCCCATATCATTTCCTTTTGATCAGGATGCTTTTCTGAGAGTGTAGAAGCTTGTTCCTTTACTGCTTCTATCTCGCTATTAATTTGATCGAATGTGTTAGACCAAACTTTCACCACGAACCTCCTTCAGCTTCATTATTAGTCCCACCACCACTATCACCAAAAGGTCTATATTCTTTCACCCTTAAATCGTAACCCTGCGAATAAATTGGACTTGCCGTTTGTCTCAAATATAAAGTGGCTTGTTTTTGCTTCCTCTCTGCTTCCTGCCTTAAAGCATTAAACACCCCTTTAATGAATTGCTTTCCTCCTATATCTTTTCTGATTAATGCACCAAATTCTCTAGGATCAGGTACAGATTTTCTCAGGTTCACTAGTTCACCTTGTGTGATAACACCATAATCTCTCAACCGTTGAATGTTGTTTACTATTCTCCAACCAATAGCATCCATTGCCCCCGAATACTCACCTAAATCTAGCAATCCTATATCATCTCTTTCATACAAAGACAGAAGCTGATCAATATTATCGATCAGTGACTGCATGTCATCTCTTTCCCTATTCAGATTAAATATTTCACTACTAGGTAAAACATGAACAGGATATATAGTTCCTAAGTTCTCTACCTGAATCCCCTGACCTCCTGAAGCACCGAAACTTCTTTGTGCTTTTAAAACCTGATTGTTATTTAATTCAGGTCCACCAACCGGGATGGTCATAGGTCTTCCGACTTGTGCAGAGGTCTTCATTTTATTAGGGTCTTGTGCAGTGAAAAAGTCAGGATTAGATGCAATTAATTGTGATAGTTTCACCTCCTTACCTTGAGCTTTAAAACGATCAACAATATCTTGAGCTTCATCCCCCGGCATAACATTGTAAGACATTGGTGCTTCTGCAGTAACAGGTTTTTTCCCTGATTGATAATCTTCAATTGCACCTTCTAATTTTACGAATCCTTTTTGTCCTGAGATAACGAATTTTCGATTGTGTTTGTTTTTTGCTTGATCATAGAGGTGATGTACATAACCAAGGTTTTGAGGGTTGAGTACATTAAGTGCAATCTCTTCTTGTTCAGGTAGTGTGTTTGCTCCAATAGAAGCAAGATCTGCGAATGAAATGATTTTACTAGGATCAGGGAATTTTTGTACCAATTTCGCAGTCGCAGATAATTGATTACGGTCCATAAACCGTTGCTGAATCGGTCCATCAAATGTTTTTTCAAAATCTAATTCTCCTCGTTGGTTTTGTCTTAACAGCGGAAGCAATTCGGATGCTTCCACATTCATTAATTCGGCAAGTTGAGCAACCTTCGGATTGTTAGGATCGGCAGGATTCCACTTTTCCATATCTGAAGAACTTATAGGTGTTTTTAATTCACCTGTAGTTACGTTCCTTTGTATGGGTACATTGGTAGGATTATCAGGATGATTAGCAGGTAAAGTTTCAAATTTAGCAGGTGGTTTCCTCGTTAAAACCGTCTGCATTAAAGTCTGAAAAGGTTTAAGACCTTGTTGAGGAGTTAACCCCCTAAAGTATTCTTTTTGTGCTTCAGGTATAGGTGCCGATTCTATTTGCTGATAGTAACCGTCATAAACACCTAACTTTTGTTCATTCAGTTTATTTGCAAGTTCTTGTTGTTTTAGAAGCATCGGATTTAGTTGTTGTTGATACTTCCGTTGCTCTCTATCGTAAGCTAACTTTTCCTTATCTAAAGCAAGTTGTCTTTGATACTGAAGGTATTGCGGAATGCTTTGTTGAAATGCATCTAGCTGATCATTTAATGCTCTACCGAATAACTCCCTAGAAGGTATTCGATCCTCGTAACGTACACCCCTTTCTGCATCCCTATATTGTGATGCTCTAGAACTTACACCTCCTAATGTAAGTAAAGGATAATACCTACTTAAATAATCGTTAAAAGCATCCATTCACATTCCGTATTTACAATGTTTATCCGAATAAACTTGTTGCCTGACCACCAAAACCTGCACCCCTCATAGGTGCTACAGTTTGTGTCTTTGTTTGTGGAGGAGTTCGAGAATCAAAGTATCCTTGTGCCCCTCCTAATAAGCCTAATGTTCCTCCAATTACTGCACCTATTCCTGCTCCTTTCGGCCCTCCTATCATTCCACCTGCAGTGGCACCTGTAGAAGCACCTTTTGTTGCACCTTTCATCATTCCACTATAAGAACCTTTATTACCCATAGGGGTATCGACTAATTCTTTATCGTGTGCATTAATCATATTCCCTGCGGTATTACCTAGCATTGCGTAACCATAATAATTACCGTCACCTGCAGGTGTTTCATCTGCACTATCTAACAACCCCTCTTGTCCTGTTACATCGTAATCACTCACTAAAGCAGGGTCAGCACCTGATCCACCGTAGGTCATCGATGATGTAGGTTGTGCCATGACTGAAGTAGGTGCAGGTGTAACGTAAGGAGATTGAGAAACGTAGGGTGTTTGATCAGTGTTATCAAAACCAAGATTATTCCTCATCATCGGACCTAATGCAGTTGGTGCTTGTGCCCCCGGTTCTACACCTGCAAACATTTCAGAACCTATAGGCATTTGCCCACTATTTAGTGATCGTATAGACCCCGGTGCATTCAAGTCATAGTATTGCCTTGTTAAAGGAGTGTCATTAGACCCTATATACGTTAAAAATTCTTGATAAGTCATTATTTTCCACTCCTCTCAGGTTGGCTTGTCGTTGTAGTAGTTTCAGGCATAATAGGCATCCCACTATATAACTGAGAACCGAATTTAGTTTTCATCCAAGGAAACATTTGTTTTTGTTGCCACGTTTTATATCTATCACCTAGTTCCCTGTCCTTCATTCCTCTTATTTGACCCTCTGCTCCTAACTTGGTTTGATAGTCAGTATCGAGTCCACCTTTACCTATTCCTAGTTGCTGATTAACTAAATTTGCATACTGATTAGCACCTGTTAGTTTTAAGTTTTGAAGTCCTCTTGCATTAGACATAGCATCACGATAACCCTGCATGTTTAGGTTACCTGCTATCTGACCAAATTGATTAACTAATCCTAAGTTGTTTGCAACATTAGCTAGTGCATGTCTCGAACCTCCTCCTGCTCCTGCACCGTAAGCAGATGCACCTGTTTGAGTAGCTAGTCCACCTGACAATTCCTGCATCTGTCTTTTAGTTGCTTCAACGACATCCCTCTGATAAGGATTCATTAGTTGATTAGCATCCCTAGTAAGATCACTTGCACCATAATCCATTACTGATTTAGTAGCATTTTGTGAAAGACCTAAGTTTGTACCTGCAGTATCATAAAGTGATTTGTACCCACCACCTTGTTGCAGTTGAGCTAAAATTGCCTTTTCATTATCAGTAAAATCGGACCACTTTTTGCCACCATACTCAGGCATGTTTTCAGGGAGTGTCTTCCAAAGATTATATAGATCTTCTTCAAGATCCTTTTGGTTTTGTGTAAACCCCCCGGTTGTTGTTGTCGAAGTTGCCATATCTCCTTTATTGTTTGACCAACCACCTATAGGTTTGTCGTTGAATCCCGGTATTACTATACTCATGCATTTAAGTCTTTTCTTATTACTATGTAAGCAGTTTTGTATTCAGGACCGTGCATGTTTGCTATTCTTTCCCACCCTTTTCGTCCTCTTATTTCAATCGAATCACAATCGAATTCTCTAGCAATTGAATCTATTTCTTCATCAGTTTTTATTATCTCTTTTAAGTCTCCACCACCTGCAAGAATGTATAATACTTTTCTTCTAGGGTAGGTAATAACTTCAAGAAGTAATGCACAGGTAGGTCTTGAATAAAGTAACCAATGACCTGTCCTAACATTGTCAACTACATCCTCCCAAGTGAAAGTGTCATATCGATCAAAAACAGGGAGGAGAAACTTTTTACATCGTTCAAGTTCAATAAACCAATTTTCATGTGACATAAGGGTTAGTTGTGAGTTCGGGAGTAACCTGACTTGTGGAAAGTGTACCATTATCTGCCACTGCTATTTTATACCAAGTACCGTTTGGTGACTGTAGACACACTGCATTCCTAGAGAAGTTATCTCGATCCTTTTTAAATGCATTTTCCTGTAAGTCGTTTACGTTGTCCTTTACTGCTTGATAAAATTCATTAAGATCATCACTCAATTCTCGATTTGAATTAATCCAATCAATTTGTGGAATCTCTCTCACCGTCTACCCCCTAGAGAAGCTTCTGCACGAAGATTGCCTATTTCAAAATCTTGATCAAAGGGACTTTCTATGCGAAGTGAAAGTTGTCTTCCTGTCACTCGAATATCTGTAAAACCATCATCCTGTAAATCATAAATCGGACTAGTAGTTTGTGTATCATCAGGTGTGAACCTAGATTTGATTTTAAACCTCACTCCTTTATTCCCTGCAGACGAATCTGTAATGATTCTTTTTGCATGTACAACACGATCACCTGAACCGAATTCTATTGCTCCTGTTTCAGCATAAGTAAAAGCTTCTTCTCTATTATCTAGTTCAGGCATACCGAATGATAGTATTCTGTCAACCGTTGAGAGTTGCGTGTCGCTTTGTGGAACAGTCACGTTGTCTAATCTTGCACCACTATTAGTTCTTTCTATTTCGTGGTAATACAGATCGTTTTGAGAACTTAACCCGATAGGATAATCAAATACTCCTGAATCAATCATTGTGGTTCTGTCTAACTTGTGAATAGTCCACCAATTCTCCTGATAATTCCAAACTACTGCACTATCAATATCATTAGTTGTTGTTGCGTAAAACCACCATATCTCGTTGTTTTTAGCATTACTTACACCGTAGGTTAAGACATTTTGAGTTACGTTTATGTTGTCAAAAACATGATCATTAACATCACAAGGTAATTGTCTGACTGTACCGTCATAAATAAAGAAACTACCTTGTCCCATCCAAGCACATATTCCTTTTTGAACTGCATAAGCTTTCGGCCCGATAATGCCACAAGCAGAACCTACTTTCCTTCTAGAGTAAATATAAGGAACACCTATATGCTGAATAACGTGTGCATCAGTGTCAGTAAAAACTAGAACATCTTTTCCTACTTTAGTTGCACTTTGTATTGTACCTAATGTTTCTAGTTCGAAATCACCTGCAGAGTTTGCAGTTGTAGGGTAAAAACTATGATCAGTTGAAGATGTATAATCATCGTAATCACCTTGCGTTGACCACTGCACTTTTCTTTCATTTGCGGAGGGGCCGAAAAGCATAACGTGTTTTTCTTGTGTAACCACAAAAGTCTCAACACCTGTTAAAACTGCATTTGTACCGTTTTCGATTGCTAATGTTGCTTTAGCATCTGTCTCACTCCACTTGTATAGTTTGCCGTCTGAATTACAACATGCGATTAAAGTGTCACCCCACAAATCAAACGTCCAATAAGCTATTTGTGTGGCAATTGCAGACACATTAACATCATCACCTTTATAATTCTCGTTGCCGTATGCTCTTGCTTTAGAAATAGTAATGTTTTTAAGATCACCGGGAGTGTTGTTAGCATCCGTTACTAAGGTTGAGTCTACTATTATTTTTGAAGTCGTTACTGAATTGATCCTATGCGAATTAGGATAGGTTTTATTGTTTGCAGTTTCTGTGAAATTACTTACCTGTATTAAATCACCTGCTTTAAAAATATCAGTGTCAAAACCACTATCAGAATCATTAAAACTGTTATCTGAAGCATTAGCAGAAATAGTGTTTGCAGTGTAAGTCCTGTTAACGCTAGTTCCGTTGTACGGTCCTGCACCGAAACCTAAACCTACTGTAGATACTTCATTGCCTGAAATAAAACCATCAGGTGTAATATTTGAGGGTGTTGATGCAGTACCTGCATAGACATAAAGCTTATCGGATGTACCAATCGCTATGTATCGATTTCCTGAACTAGTCCTCCACGCAATCATTGCTCTACCTGTACCGTCTAACGTGGAAGTGTTGATTAATCTCCACCCTCCTATAGGTCTTAGTCTACCGTTTTTCCAACGTACTAAATTCGCATCATAGTACCTGCCTTTTGCTTCATACTCTGATCCGTTCTTCCAAACACCGGGAGGTATATTAAGAGGTACGAGTGGCACTTAAAAGTCCTCCTACATTAGTGTGTAAATCATCAGTTAAAGGATTCCACGTTCCTTGATTAAACATAGACTTAACTTGTTCAGGTTCGTATATAATTACTTCATCATTATCACCAACAATTGCACCGTCATAACCTGCTTCTTTTATTATGTCCCCAATATTGTAATTTAAAACACCACTAAGCCATTCTTCTTTAGGTCTTCCACTTGCCTCATTTCTTCTTATAAGCTCAGAGGTTATAGCATCAGATGCATTTTCAAGTCTTTGTTTTATCTCTGCACCTTTCATTTGTGATTTATTTATTGTTTTTACGTTATAAGATTGTAAAACCTTATTAAGTCTATCGATGCCTTTTTTGCCAATCTCATCAAAAACAAAAGGGTCTTGTAAATTTGCAATTACAGGAATTATATTTGGTGATATCCTCTTCTTTTTGTCCATTTTAGAATACATGCCACCTGCAAACTCCATTGTGTCACCCAACATACTGCTTTGAGCGTAATCACCTGCATAACCGGGGTCTGAAGTTAAATAGAAACCCTCTCCATAAAATCCGTAATCCCTTTCTTGTAGTTTATCTTTCCTTATTCCTTCATCTGTCCATTCTCTCATAGCACCGTGATAAAGAACTTTAGGCATGCCGTCCTCTTTTGTTAACGTACTCATCTTAGTACCGGGACGATTTCTTTTAGTGTCCCACGTTAAAAATCTTTGACGATTAGCAGGTGATTGTTCTCTTAGTTTTCTCCACTCAGGATCTAAAGTATGATCATAAGTTGACCCACCGGGAGAGATTAACCCTGCGAGTTCTGAACCCACATAAGTAGGATTAATCAACCCCGGCATCATCCTTCCTTTTGATTTTAGATGCTCAAGCTCAGTTATTGTCCAATCTTGATCATCACCCTGATAGTTGAGTAAACCGTCAGCCAATTAATCCTTCCTGATAAACCGTCTTACCGTTATTCTTAACTGCAGTTAAAATCTTACCTCGATTTGAACCGTCTGTTTTGTAACCTACATGAACCCACCCTGAATCAGGTATTCCTGTCTTATAAAACTCTAGCAGAACCATATCGAAATCTAGGTTCTCAGATATCCACTTTGCTAGTTGATAATTATCAATCGAAGGACATTCGATATCGGCACAAAAACCCTGAACATGACCCGAATTATCAGATGATTTTATTGCACGATTTAAATCAAGGCACCGATAAGCGGAATTGACTGTAGTCCTACCATGTTCATCCCTTACTTTTTGCAGGATGTTGTGGGTAAGACCGCATAGGTTAATAAGGATCTGATCATCCTTAATAGAGTTATCTATATCAAGTCTGTCTGCAGTAGAACTTTTAGTTAACTCTTTAAGGGTGAAGTTCTTACTAATCTTCATTTAAGAAAATCAGCAAGTGTTTTGTTTGAGTGAGAATCATCATCATCGATCAACTTATCTAATACTTTTTGTTGATCATCTGATAAGTTCTTTTTAACCATATCCTCGACATGATTCTTTGCCAAGGTGGTTGCTGAATCAATAACTAGGCTCTTTATCACCCCCAATAGAAGTTGCGGTATCATTGTTATTTTCCTCCGAAGATGTGTCTTTAGAATCAGCATTACTATCGGAGAAAAAGAAACTACCTGTCTGCGATATTAATACTGTTAATGCAGAAATCACAGATACCAAAAGTGTACTTACTTTGTCATCCATATTGATTTCAGAATACATCAAAGAGTAGATCGTGAAACCATATATAGCTAAGATAAGTATTGCTAGAATGAATCTAAAGTTAGACCTTCTTAAAACAAGCTTCTCCTTAACCGTTACTTCTGCTCCGTTGCCCTTTCCTTTTGTGACTTTCTTTTCCTCTATCACTTCCATTTAATTCCTGTATCTAATGAACTCTTTCATTGCTTGCGTGTTCTGCTCTAGTGCAACCTTTACATGAAGTAAAGCATCAGAAGTACCTTCGACAATCTTCATTAGTCGTTCATCATTCTCTGAATCTTTCTTCATGTATTCTGCCCTCTCTTTTGCACCTTGCTTTGTAATAAAATAGATGTATGCAAATGCTAAAAGAACCACTGCAAAGCTTACCCCTAATCTCTCGACTAGGATAAAAAACTGATCAAATGTTTGTTCATTCATATGTTCATATATCGGAGGTGGGTGATGGTAGAATTCACGATCAGCAGGATTCATTTAGTTTATCGGATGCCTCCCTTCATACTTCATTGCTTCCTGTTTTAAACAACAAACAAGATCTGCAATTTGTGGTAAAACATCGATACATGCACACCAATCTTGTTCAGTGTTACTGTCTTCATATTTGACAATCTTATCTCTTAGTTCATCAAATTTAGTTCGTATCTTATCCTGAAGTACTTCGTGTGGAAGTTGTTGCTTCATGAAGGTTTATTAGGCCAAGTTATATTAAACGGATCTGACTGAGTTTGGGGGATTTGCCTTAACTCAGCCCTGTAGGCTTTATACGGATCTGTTAATGTGTTATCATTTAACGATAAATAGTCTGTCTCCGCTAACTTCCGATTCCGATCTCTGCGAACATTCTTCCACTTCTCTGCGGTTTTATATGCCGTTAAGGATTCATCGTCTTTAACGATTTTACTTCCGTCCCACTTGAGGTGGTAGTGTGTTCCGTCTAAATCTGAGACTATGTGACCACTTTGGTTAAAACTAATGGTTACATCGTTACCTTTATCATCTGTAGTTTCGTAACTAAGTGGTGCATTGGTTTCTACAATCTCATAATCTTCACCACTAAAATCGTACACAGGTGGATCGCCAGAAGTTACAGTAGCTAACCAAGTCCAGTAAGCGGATTTGTCTAAGCCTTTTGC
>CEUX01103643.1_pt1 | contig 11511 bp, 7 predicted proteins | sample 531361 | NCBI WGS metagenome assembly CEUX01 (sample SAMEA2622736, study PRJEB7988) | marine metagenome | isolation source: saline water (ENVO:00002010), including
CCAAGATCTTGTGCGATTGCGTAGGATATAGGGTCTGTTTCGTTATTGTAGTATGTCCTTAAGTCCATTGAGTGGTCGTTTGTGGTCGGTGCAAACTTAAATGAGATCTCTCGCTTCTCTCTTTCGTCATTCTCTTTAAGGGAGAACGAGCCAGACTTCCAGCTCCACGGTATAGCCCCAACACTAAACTTGGATGTGGAGTCTGGGTTAGTAGTCCAGTTAGGACTTATGTTTAATGTGTCGCCGGTATTTGTTGATATAGTTCTACGCTGCCCCTTGCCTTTACCATCAGTTATATAGACGCTAGCACTTACAAACGCATTTACAGTCCATCCTGCACCTGTTGAAACTAGGGTGGAATTGCTAGAAGAGGTAGCCGTTCCGGTAGTTTCGGATGTAACAACGTCTGTTGTACCTTCATCGACTAAATAGATAGCCTCGTTCTCCGAGCTGACAATCATCCTCGGCTTGCCACTTTGTTCAATACTAGCAGCGTCAGTTATCTCAACAGGGTACTCCATTAAGTCCCACGATTTTCTTCGTATGTTATAAACCAAAGCCCTTTTAGGATATGTGCCCGTATCTCCAACGAAAGATACAAAGCAATAAACACGACCCATTCCTCTGTCTATTTTGACAAAGAACCTATCTGATTTTGAATAATCAATGCTTCCGATAGAGCCATCCTGTCTAAACAAATCCTGTATCTGCTTGGATATACTTGTAGACTCCGAGCCATCAAAGGAATACACGCCGTTATCATCCATTAAGTAGGCTTCGTTGGAATATATATCCCAGCAATCGTTGTTAAACGAACCTCTGTCATCTAAGAACCTGACAGCCCCATCAGTAAGAGGGTTAGTTGCGTAGCTGAATGAGTATTTGTGCCTCTGAGCGAGGATGTATAAGTATGGGCCGTAAGGCATTGCACCTACAATCTCGTCATCATCGCCATGATTAGACTGAAGTGTAATTGAGTTAGTTAAAGGTACGCTTTCAGGCTCATCAAAATAACTAAAGAGCAACTGCCTCTTAGTAGACGGCGCAGGAAGTATCGTGTAGCTTACAGGACTACTGGAGCTGTTGGATACATTAGTAGACACATCGTCCCTAACAGTAAGGATTTGATTACTTACATCAACTGCATCAATATAGTTTAACTGGTTAGATCCACTAACTTGTATGTACCTTCCTTTGAACGTTGCTGGCCACAATGTTCCATCGGATCCAGTAACACCCGTTATTGTCTTAGTGCCACTTCTATAGCATGTGCTTTTGTTGTATTTAACAGTCCCAAAATAAAAATATCTATCCTGGAACATTGTTACATACTTGAACCAGTCTGGTGGCGGCTCGAACCTTCGAGCAATGAGTGTGCCATCACTGTCGATAATTACCATAGTCTCATCACCAACTTTGTTCGATGTATTAATGTCATCTATGATGTCTGTAAAAGACGATGGGCTAGATCCGGGAGAGTTGGCAATTTCTCCAATTTTGTACATCACATTCTGCTGGCCAGCAGTAGTTCTCCAAAGCTCAATAGCATCAACCCTAGTGCTGGCGCTGTGAACTATGTTACTCCACGTCATTTTGTCAGCAGTTTGAGCAGTTACATAGGTAGTAACGCTAATACTACTGAACTGAGCAGGCACGTTTTTGGTTCGATACCTTACTGCACATATATAAGTACCTTCAGTCATACCTTCGCCAAGGCGAGTAAAGGAGCCAGTTCCGTCTACATAAGTTCCTTCCCAAACAGTGCCGTCTAAGGTGAAGTTGTTTGCATCTAACACAGTTATAGTGAACGTACTTCCATTCACATCAGTTGGAACATAGAGCGTGCCCCTAACACCAGTAAACTTAACCTGCATTCCGGTGGATAAGTTGTGATCTGTATGAGTTACCTTGATAAGGCCGCCGGTGGCGCCTGTTGAACTTGTTAGTGCTGTACCAGAGAGATCTCTTTTCTGTTCAGTGACTGAGAATGCACCAGAATCGTCTTCATATGTCCCAGATTTTGTAGTGTCAGCTAGGTAAAAGTCATCATCGCCTATTCTGGTTACAGTATGTATTTTAGTATTAAGATCACCCTCCATTGCATCGGTGCCTTTGACATGCCCGATAAATATTTTGTCTCCTGTTTGCAGCTTGGCGCCAGTATGGGTGAATTTATATTCGCCGCCAGTGTGTGCAGTAATTGCTGTGCCGCTAAAAGGATTTATTTCGTCTAAAGTAATCGTTGGGCCGTCAGTAGGTTTGTCTACACCTAGATCCTGAGTCGCTGCATCTATGCCATTCCAGATAAAGCCTCTATCTATACCATTAACGCCAATAGACCAGCCTATTCTAGTCTTACAGAAACACATACGCTGAAACACGTTGTATCCAGAATCTATCTGTTGAGCCGTGCCTAGAGTGGCAGGCTGTATGCCCTTGCGTGGGGTTAATATACCGGGCTTATGTGTGGTGACATTAACCTGATTGGATGCCGACCCTTCTGGAACATCACCAACATCAGCATCACTAATGAGGCCTCTGAAATTAGATATTTTAGCCATTGATTATGAACTTGTCGTAATAGCACCATCGAGATTAGTAAACAGGTAGCTATACCTTGAACGCATAGAAGCTCCGCCCCGTGTATTAATTCTTGATTCGGCCTCTAAAGCACGACGAAGTTGATAGTCAGCAATCTTTCTTGCAGTAACTACATCTCTTGTATCATTTGAGAATCTTGCAAGGCGGTATTCTATTTCTGTCTTTAATGCCTCAATCATATTGTCTGACATGTCGATTGGGTCAGACACAATGAAATAGTCATTAGAGTAATTAACTGTATTAGTTATTGGGTCTTGTATTGTGACTGTAGTTGAAACAATCTTAGTGATCTTATGCTGCTCAAAGTATGGATTGTTTCCGGCCAGTCCCGTGGGGTGGGTTGCTGTTTCTGATAGGCGTATAATCGAGCCTACCATGCTTTGGGGAAGGGCGCTGTCCGTAGTAATTGTAGATGCACCTGCAGTTGCACTCATATCTTGCGAGGATGATGCTCTCGCAGCGGCTTCAGTGCCAGACCACCTCAAATCCCTAGGCTTGCGTCGATAAATAAATATTAATGGCTCGTCAGTTGTGGGATATGGATCAACAAACAAAGACCACCGGCCATAATTGTCTGGATCTTTCATGATAGTCCATGCCCAAGTCTGACCGCCAGAACTCATGTAGCTCTCCCGCTGCTGCCACTCAGTGGGGCTAACGTAATAGGTGAGCCAGTTGCTTTTCTCTACAGCAACGTCGTACAAACGCCACATATCACTAGGAAGAGCGTATGCAGAACGATAAGAAGTATACGAGCTGGAAGATACATCGGCTCCGGGATTATTATCTTCCCGAAGCGTGACTACTGTACTGCTAACTTTAGTATCTACGGGGTAAGTAGAGTCACCAATCTTCACTCGACCATACTGAATCCAGCTAGGCCATGTACCACCACTTAAAGTGAGCATTCTTTCAGAAGAACCTCCGGTGTGGTCATAGACGACAGTGCCAGTGTTGTAACTGGAGGACAAGTTGATACGACCCTCGGTCATATAGTATGCCCACTCATTATTCATAGCTACGTCTTTATATGCACCGAGAATTGCCTCTTTGTGCATACGGAGATCTTTAGTACGAGCACCACCATCAGTTAAGGCGGTGATGTAGTCAAGCATATCTGAATAAGTAACTACTGACTCTAATACTGCCATATTTAGTTACCTCGTCGTTGCTGTCTATTCGCCCTAATCCTAGCTAATAAGCCATTCCTGTCCCCGCCAGACCCAGGCCTAGTTGCGTTTTCCATTCGGGCGTGGATAAAGTCAGAGTTTTTAATTTCTCGTTTAGACAACTTTCCATCCCCATCAGTATCTGCTTGGAATATGTATGATTTTATTTCGCCTGGAATTTTTGGATCATTCATGACCTCTTGGAAACTTCGCTTGCCCGTTTCAATCAGCTTAATAATGTTGCTTATTCCCTGTTGTTGAGTGGCGGACAGTTCCCCTGCGGGAGCAGAAACAGAATCGACCATTCCTGCCTGTTCAGCCGGGCTTTGAATTGGAGCCAGCGGTCCAATGTCTACAACACCATAGTTTGTATCGAGCCTTGCGTCAGGAGTTGGGTTAGGCGTTCCTGGAGGAAACTGTTGCATCATATCTTGACCAGAAACAGAAGGGTCATCTGGCGCGCCCAGTGGCGGAGTCCCAAAGCCCATTCCAGCTCCAAACAGTGGAGCATTGGGATTAACGCCACCAGTATCTTGATGTTGCGTGCCTGTAGTGTCACGGCCACCGCCAATGGTGTAGCCGGGCATTTGGCCTGGAGGAGTCATCTGCGTCGAAGATGTATGTCCTCCAGTGTCGGGTCCAGCAGCTTGTGCTTCCTTGAGCTTTTGCCAACGACCATATTCATACTGATCCAAGACGCCGTCTTTATTAAAGTCGTAAGTGCTCATCCCCTCAAATTCATACGGCTCATATTCTTCGGGGAGTATGCTCGCCTGACGTGGGTTTGTGCTGGTTCCATATCTGGTTTGAGGTCTATTATCTTCGGGTATAACCCAAACCTTGTCGGGATCACTATCATCCAAAGCAGATCGCCTTTGTCTCTCATCGTCGGGCATTATTGCAGCGTCGGCCTTGAGTTTTTTCAGTCGATCATCCAACTCCCAAGTTCTGTCTATGATGCTTCTGTAGTAAGGATCGGTCTTAGGATCTCGACCCTGATCCTGCATTTTTCTGATTTCTGCATTGAGCTTACGCATGTCCTCCTGAAGCTGTTCAATGCTATTATATTTATGAGCTTCCTTAATTCGAGACTGGCCTGGACCTAAAGGCTGTCGTTTAGGACGGCTTGTAGCTTCGGGACGGCTTGTAGCTTCGTTATACGCCTTTATCTGTTCCGGGCTATTCATACCGCCAGTGAACTCGCCTTTAGGGCCAACGTTATTTCTTATAGTATTTTCTGCTGGAGTGCCGCCTTGGTTTTGACCAGCCAAGTAATTGTCCCTGATATTTGCCTGGCTGCCGTGCAAATGGCTACCCCCAACTACTTGTTGGTGATCGCTTGCATCAAGTGCAGGCTTTCCAGTTTTTGGATCTACTTTAGCTTGTCCTTCTTTGCCCACCGTACCAGTGAAATACGTATCCTGCCCCCGAATAATCCCATCGCCTTGATTAGAAACTTTAGACGTATATGGATTAAATTCCTCATACCCACCTGGAGCACGGGGATTTTCCCATCGCCCATAATAAGATATTTTTCCATTAGTTACTCTTTTATGATAAGTAACACTAGGGTCGGTAGGGTTGGTGAGAATGTGCTGTCCTTTGGCACCAAGAGCCATTTGATGTCCGCCTGCCGCAGCGTTCATCAAGGCTATCTCTCGCTGCTTCCTATCCTGCCCAGGGTTAGAGGAACCATACGGGCCAGCTGGTGGCGTATAGGGGTTAACTTGTCCGCCAGAACTATATACGCCAGTTCTCCTTTGATCTCGATTACCAGACATCTTATTATATTTATAGTCAGACGTCATTCCAGCAGTACCGCCACCTAAGGCGCTGTATTCTGGGCCGGTAGGGGGATTGTAGATGCTGCCGTCCGGACGCGCGATGCTGCCGTCTGGATAATAAAGAACCCCGTCAGGTCCCTGCTGCGGATTGCCGTGGTATTGATTCGCATATGGATCAGGCATTACTTCTTACCCTTTGAATGTTTATTAATAACTTTTTCTTTTAAGTTTCTCAAAGCCTTTGGGCTTTTCTTTACCTTCTCTGCAAGTGCGGGGTCATTCTTTAATTCTTGTGCCATAAAACGCTGAACGACATCATCGCCCATTCTCTTTCTGCCTTTGAACTCTTGCTCGGGTGCTTTGTAATTAACGCCGCCAGTAGCACTAAGACCTTTAGCTTTAAGTGCTGTCATAACGTCGTCTTGCGTGGATACCCAGGCCATCGGGTCTGTAGGCCGTCCGATTCCACCTATATATTTCTTTCCTTGGGTAGATATACCAGCTTTCTTGGCCTGTCGGTGGAGTTCTCTAGCTCCCTCGACATGCATATCGTCAGCCCAATGGTGTTGTCCCTGCAAAAAAGCACGTTCGGTGCCTTTTGCTCCGGCGGGACGCTGCATTGCAAGCATAGCAGCAAAGCCAGGGTTATTTCCTTCAGATATTAGATGTTCGTAGAAATCTACCCTACCGGCTTCTTCGCACTGCTTGCGATACTTTTCATAGTCTGGGTGCTTACTCATATTCTAGTCTTTCTTCCGTTCTGATGCCCTAGCTTTATTCTGTTCCTTCTGGGCTCTATTCTTTTCCCTCATGAACTTAAGCTCAAGCTGGTTCTTTTCTTTGATTTGTTCCATTTCCATTCGATGCCTGGATGCGTCTTGCTGAAGTTCTTGAGCGTGCTGCTGCTGCTCCATTTGGGCACGCTGCATTTCAACTCGCATAGCTTCTTGAGCAGCCATTCCCTTAGCGGAAAGCTCTTGCTGCCTAACTTGTGCGTCTTGCTGCTTGACCTGAGCTTCTTGCTGCTTAATCTGCATCTCAATTTGCAGTTTCTGCATTTCCATCTGAGCCTTCTGCTGCTCAACCTGCATTTTCTGCTGCTCCATCTGCATCTGCATCTGCTGATACTGCTGCTGAGCCTGGGCTTCGGGGTCTTGACCTTGTTGCTGCTGCTCCTGCGCTGCCTGCTCCTCCTTGATCTTTGCCATGTCGATCAAATAGGGGTCAACATCCATTTCATTGGCTTTCGCCCAGTCTCTCATGAACGCATTGTATGGAGCGTCGATACCCATACCCACAAATTCCTGCATCATAGGGAAGGCTATCTGTGCAAAGTCGTTAAGCTGGCGTATCTTGTTTGTCTTGTTGGGCTTGCGTGCAGAACCTGCCTCAATACGGTAATCAAAGTCCCTGACAGAGCGTTCAAACTCCTGTTGCTGGATTTGTTGCTCCCATATCATGGCGCCAACTTCACCAAGGACGTGAATTACGTCCTGAGCACCCAAACTCCACTCTGCTGCAAGCATTTCACGCCCTGCACAGTGGCTTAACCAGTCTTCAACCCGCGACGCCATGTCGTCCGGTCTAACAGACACGTTTTGGTTGCGAACATCGGCTTCAGTAGCCGATCTAATCTGGGTGCTACCCGACAGACCGTACAGAAGCTCTGTTAAACCCGTCCTTTTGTCGATCATGTCCAAAACTTCGGACACCATCTTCCATATGTCTACATTAAAGCTAGGTGCGTCTAAGAAGGACACCACATCGTTGACACTACGGCCAAAAATCTCGGATATTTCGATATGTGTGTATGGCCCAACACCAGATTTGATTTGGTCTTGGATTTCGGCACCAGCGGCCTTGGCTATTGCCACATAAGTGGTCGAAGATGCGGCCACTTTGTCTGCCAGGAAGGACATACACCAGTTAACGAACCGAAGTTCCCCAATAGCGGGCTTAATAAGGGATATTGGCCACACTTCCTTGGGCTTTTCGTAGAAGTGCAGCTTGCTAAACGGCCAGCCCCCATCTGTCCAGAAGGGAATAGGCCATTGTGAGCGTAAAAACATCGATTCTTCGTCCTCGGCCAGTGCCATGGGAGGCATGTTCAGGGGGAAGGGGATGTCTTCGCTTACAGCAATGAAGCAGAAGTCGCCAAACTGCTCAAAATCGAACTTTTCCTTAACGTCCTTAACTACACCTGTCTTCTTGAGCCTACTACCGAAGCCTGTTTTAGAGTAAACCTGCCAATATTCAATCAGATCGAAGGAGTCTCCCCGCTTCTTAGACTCGGAGTTCTCTTTTGTGCTTCTATTAGACTTCTCTGCCTGCTTATTTAGGGAAGATTTGTTGCCTTTTAGCTGGCCTTCCAATCCGTACTCTCGTTCAACCTTCCATCTTGGGTGAACACACCTTCTTGCGACCCATTGTACGTCATCCCAATACTGTGCATCTGGGTCAATGACCACATCGTCCACCGAAACGTAGGTACTACGAGGCATACTCATGGAAGAGCCAGGTTGCTGGTGCAATTCTGTCCACAGAAAGCTCATGCCCTTGATAATAGCTTCGTTAATTGCCATACGAGCGTGCGACTTTTTGTCGCACGTTTGCTGAAGCCAGTTTAAGTAGTGTTCTTTTAGCTTTGCATAGCTTCTTTTGCGATCATTCTCTGCGTCGTGATCGTAAATGATCTGTCTTGCCTGCTCTATCTGCTGCTCGTCTTCTGGATTTACCCCTAAAAGCATAGGGTCTATTGCAGGTGTGATTCTCGGCTCAACATTACACACAGGATTACGGTGGTAGAGCACTGGGCCGAAGAGGGCCACGGCCTCAAATACTCTATTCACCGTCATGCGGAAGGTAGGTAGTGCACCCTCCGCGTTTTTATCAAGGAATCCGCCAGATCTTTTAGCGTATTCACCTTTCCACATAAAATCATGGGAGCCATCAAAAAACTGCATGGCTTCATCAGCGTATTTCCCGAAGCGTTCTTTCTTCTGCTTCTTGGCCTTCTTAATTTTTTCCATCCATTGATCCACTACGGGCTTAAACGGATGGTCGTATTCGCTGTATTCAGCCATTTATCTTTCCTTTAGGGAATCCCTAGGAGCTGCTTTTTGTTTTTTTTCTGGCAGTAACGCTTTTGGTGGCTTGATGCTCTAACGCGTCTAGCCTGGCCTTTATAAGGCGACGTTCTTCTTCTAGCCGCTTCCATTCATCGGTAAAATCCCAAGACCCGGATTCGCGATGTTCCACATTCCACTGCAAACGAGGGTCATCAACATGCTTTACAGTGTCATAAACCATTCTATCGGATGTACGCAAAACTAAATTTTTTCCAGTCCTGCCAATCTTCGTCACCCATGCAAGATGCGGGTGCGTTATTACATGATTCGGATAAAAAAATACTGCTGTACCTACCTGCACTTCAGGCATTACAAATTCATGTGCTTGTTGCTCGGGGCTTAATTCTGTAGCCATAATTATTCTCCACGGGGTCCTAGGGTTATTGTGTTACTGCTTGGGCCTTTACCCTTAGCAGATCTTTGGGCGGCTCGCATACTGCGACCTTTCATTATCTCTCCTACTATACCACGCACAACACGTTTCTGCTTAGGCTTAACATATTTTAACCCATGTGCGGCTGCATATTCTAGGGTTTCTATAGCGTGACAGTTGCTTCTCCTATTACCTTCATCAGTAACATAGCCATTTGCAAACTTCTTTTTGAATCTATTAAATTCTCTGCACAAATTGGGACATCTTGCAGTTACCACTAAAAGTTCAGTTACACCTTTTTCGTTTATGTTTATCCAACTTCGCAATTTCATTTCACGGCCTGGAACATCATCACTGCCGCTAAGGAATCCATGCCCTGTTGTATTGCTTTTTACGTTATGCCTTTCTAATTCTTTAGAGTATTGAACTCTAGGCAAAACACCGCTACCAATTTCACGAATTCTACCCCCATGTGCGTCTATAATAAACGCCTCAAACTGGCCTTGATGCTGCCGAACTTTCTGAGCTACCATATCACCAAATTTCGCTGCCGTACAGTTGTGTATATAAAGCTCGTCGTAACATACAACATGCCTGCCCATAGTAGGAGAGGGCACGGCCAAGAAAGTAACAGCGCAAGTGCTGTGACCTGGGTCCACGACCATGTACTTGCACCAGTCTTCGCCTGGTTGGCCGTTATTTTTAGTGAGGTATTCCTGAACTTTATTTCTTGGTTCATCGAATTTAATTGCATTATGCACGTCCTTTGAGAAATTGGGATACATTAATACGCTATCGGTAACAAGTTCGCCTAAAGCACGCTTTCTAAATTCGTCCTCCCCTTTAGCTTTCCATCGTTTAATATTTTCTTGTTTAACTTGCTCTGGCATAAACGGATTATCAAAGATCGTGGCTCTAAATACCACGGTAGAAGGATTTGAACTACCCTCTTCATCTTCTGCTCGTTCAGAAAGATTAACTAATGCGTCGTTCTTGGAGTGAGGCAATGCAGACCATCTGAGCTTTCCATCTCGCATAGACAGACGAGCAATCATTTCGTCATACCATTCAGAGCGTTCGAGGTCTTCGTCTATATGAACTAAGTCAGCTTGGAAACCCTGAGAAGGATCCCCCTTAGATCCCATGGCGTAGATAGTCCAGCCGTTGTGAAGCTCGCATATTTCAAATACGTGCTGGGCACGCTTCTTCCAGGCAAACTGTTTTATAAAGCGTTCTGGTATAAGAGGAGGAGCTGGCTTAGCTTCCGATTTCCTTTCCCAGTCAGACTCAATCCACGGCTTCCACGCTCGCCAACGTCTTGTGTTAAGATCTTTAATGATCTTGAAAGATCCGTCCCTAAATAAATATTTATGTATGGTTCTACCAATATGGCCTTCGTCCATGCCGAGGCAAACCATAATACCGTTTTCTTTGGGATACTTCCCATAAGGATCTTGTCCCGTAGCTGCTCTGGCATCTTCGACAAAGGCACATAGCGATTTGCCAACTTGATTTCCAGCTTGTATAAGAGCTTCTTTGGCATTGCAAGCGTGATACTTGTCTTGGAATGGCAAAGGCTCGTATAACCTAAGTGCCTCAGATTCCCGCTTTGCTTTTTCCACATGAAGCTGGCGTATATTAGCCTTCTGATATTCAGTAATTCCTTCCAGAATATTTGGAGGGCTTGAAAAATTACTCTGGTTCTCCATCAGCCGGTTTCAACTTGTAAAGGGTTTGAAGGTCTGGGTCAATTACTGATCTTACAGAGCGTTGTATTTCCTCATCAAGTTCTTCATTTGTAAGTTCTTCAAATGATTTCTGGGCGGCACCTGATTCAGAAACTTTTATATTTAGCCTGAGAATGGATTCTAGTATTCTTTGCCTTTGCTGACTACCAGGAGCTGCTCTGTAGAAAGTGGCTGCAACTTGCTGAGCAAGACCTCCAGGTCCGCCAAACGCTTCCATTATTCGCTGGAAGGTTTCTCCCATATGAGGAACATCAGACCCGCCTTTGATGAGGGTGTCGAGTATATCAACACCCTCATCTTCGACTTTGTCTATAGCCTTGCTGACCTTCTCCTTACGATTCTTTTCAACTTCCTCAGAACGACACATTTTACATGTGCTTCTGTACCCATCGGTAGAGTGATTGTCTCTGTGCCAGAATTCGCGAGTTAAAGGATACTCAACATTACATCGTGTACAAGCTCGGCTATTGTCCATACATTCCTCTCTGATTAGCTTGAGTTGCTGTTGGCTGTTGACCTGGGGTGTAAGGCATAGCATTTCCGGCTTGTGTCATTTGCTGCCCACCCACTTGACTCATAGGAGCAGCGCTAAGGCCTCGGGTATTTCCAGACTGATCTCCAGCGATTTGCTGAATCGCACTTAAAGCATCTGGTCCTTGGGTATCGGGTACAGACCCAGGGCCAGCTTGTTGCTGAATCATAGCCATA
>CEUX01004843.1_pt1 | contig 11462 bp, 7 predicted proteins | sample 531361 | NCBI WGS metagenome assembly CEUX01 (sample SAMEA2622736, study PRJEB7988) | marine metagenome | isolation source: saline water (ENVO:00002010), including
AGAGAATTAAGGTATGCAACTAACCAAAAATCACCATTTGTTGATGAACAAGAAGGTTATGCAACTTTAGGACACGTTGCCTTTAAACATGGGAAACTACATGTAGACGGTAAACAACAAAACTTAATTAAATTCTTAGATCTTCACCCTTTAAACGGTAGAATATTTAGAGAACATAATAAAGTTCAAATAGCTGAAAGTCAATTAGATTACTTAGAGTTTAAAGTTGAAGCAATGAAATATGCTAAAGAAATAGATATTGATGATGCTGAGGCTATTTTAAGAGTTGAAATTGGTAGTGAAGTTAGTAAAATGACTTCAAAAGAAATAAAAAGAGATCTTATTGTAATGGCAGAAAGAAATCCTAAATTATTTTTAGATTTAATTCAGGACGATAATGTTCCACTTAGAAACTTTGGTATCAAAGCGGCAGAAGCTGGAATAATTGAACTTACACAAGATCAAAGATTATTTAAATGGGCATCAAATGGTAGAAAACTATTTGAAGTACCAATGGGAGAACATCCATACTCTGCGTTAGCAGCTTGGTTTAAAACCGATGAAGGTATGGCAGTCTACCAAAACATTGAAAAAAGATTAAAATAATTAATCACTTTATAGAGTAGTCATCTCTATGGGGTGACTACTACTATAAAAAAATAAACTATGGTCAATATAGATACAGTATATCAAAGGGTTTTAACCATTGCTAACAAAGAGCAACGAGGATATATAACTCCACAAGAGTTTAATATACTTGCTAATCAAGCTCAGATGGATATATTTGAGCAATACTTTTACGATCTTAATCAATTTGATAGAATCGGAAGCATAAATGAAACCATACATGCAGATACTGTAGACATTATACAAGAAAAAATAGATCACTTTGAAAAATTTAGACAAGCTGTAGATATGAGTAATGGAGGTGGTGTAGGTATACTACCAGATTATTACCGTATGGGAGCTTTGTATTATAAGAAAAGTAATAGATACTATGAAATAGAAAATGTCGAACAGAACGAACATCACATATATTTAGGTTCACCTTTAACCAATCCAACGGCTACAAGACCAATATATGTTAGGTATTCTGGCGCTGGAGATAATCAACAAAACAGAGAGCAAAGAATACAAATCTATCCTATAACAATCACTTCAAATGTACAGTGTAATTACATCGCTAGACCAACCACAGCAAGATGGGGTTATACTATAGTTAATGATAAAGCATTATATAATCCAAATGCTACTTATACAACTCACTTTGAATTACACGAATCTGAAGAAGCAGATTTAGTTGTTAAAATATTAGCATTAGCTGGTATGACCATAAAAGATCCTTTAGTATCTCAATATGGTGCACAAGAAGATATGAAAAACGCAACACAAGAAAAACAATAAGATATGCCACTATTTAACATAACAGAAAGACAATATTACGAAAATAGTATCAGTTTTACGGCAACAGCCAATCAAACTACTTTCGAACTAACATTTAATCCGTTGCCAACAGCAGAAACAGAATTTGAAGTTTTTGTAAATGATGTTGAGTTAAACAGTAATCAATTTTCTTATTCATCACCAAATGTAACTTTACCCGCTCAAGCAGCAGGAGCTGTTGTAGTAATTAGACAAATAACACAAGCAGAGCAGTTAGGTAATTATCAATATATAGGTATTGATGATTTAATAGCAAATTTTCAAGTTGGTTATGTTGGGGAAAACAAAATAATTAAAAAAATAAAAATACCTGAAATATCTTTCCACATACAAAGAGCTATAGCTGAATTAAGCTATGATACTTTAAGATCAGAAAAAACACAAGAAATAGAAGTACCAACAACACTTAGAATGAGATTACCTCATGATTATGTAAACTATGTTAAATTAACATGGACGGATAATGCTGGTGTTGAAAGAATAATATACCCTGCTAGAAAAACTAGTAATCCAAAAGCTATATTACAAAGCGCTGATTTTGATTATCTATACAATGAAGATGATTCATTACTTGAATCACTAAATTCAGATACATTAGACACGTTTCAAAGTACTAGCACTGATAATACAGTAGAAAATGTTACTGGTCCAGATACAGATGCTACATTAGCTGAAGGTAGAAGATATGGAATAGAACCAGAACACTCACAGTTTAATGGTTTATTTATGATTGATAATAGAACAGGTTATATATTCTTTAGTTCAGGAATAAGTGGTAAAACAGTAACTTTAAAATACATAAGTGATAGTTTAGGTACTGAAGATGAAATAAGAGTACATAAACTTGCTGAAGAAGCTGTATATAAGCATGTTGCTCATGCTGTTTTAGCTTCTCGAATGAATACTCCTGAGTATATTATAAACAGATATAAAAAAGAAAGATTTGCTACAGCGAGAGTAGCTAAGTTAAGATTATCTAACTTGAAGTCAGAGGAGATTAACTTAATCATGAAGAATAAGTCAAAAACTATTAAACATTAATTAAATGCCAGAATTAAAGAGACAATTTGGTGGAGGTGCTATGAATAAGGACCTCGACGAAAGAATAGTTCCTAATGGTCAATATAGAGATGCTTTAAACATACAGGTATCTAGTTCTGAAGCTAGTGATGTAGGTGCTGTCCAAAATATTCTTGGTAATAGAAGACCGTATGGTAGTGCTCTTTCAAATTTAGGTAATAATCCAGAATGTGTTGGTGTTCATGTTAATTCTAAAACGGAAATGATTTATTGGTTTATCGCTAGTGATAGTAAATCATTAATATTAGAATATGATCAAACATTAAATGTAGTAAGTCCAATACTAGTTGATACGCAAGGTATATTAAATTTTTCAACATCATTTAAAATACACGGTATTAATATAATAGATAATTTACTATTTTGGTCAGATAATAAAACTGAACCAAAAAAAATAAATATAGATAAATGGAAAGTATATAACGCTAGCAATTCTTCATATACACATACTCAGATTAGTTCCTCAAATTTTATAGAAGACGATATTACAGTAATTAAAAAATCTCCTATAAAACCTCCAGCGATAACAATGTCAGAATCAAAAAGGACTGGTGTTGTTGAAACATCATTAATCCAAAAAGCATTTACAGAAACAACAGGGGATCTTGCAGTTTTAGATACAGGTAATTATGGTAATATTAGTTTTACTATTTTTCCAAACTTTCAAGTTGGTGATAAATTAAGAGTAACATTACTTGATGGTTCTAGTGATGAAGAAGCGATACTTAGTGTTACAGCTGTAGTAGGATTTACTTTTACAGTTAACTTAGATGTAGTTTCAGAATCTATAGAAGAAGGTTTACAAGATTGGAAAGTAGAACTTATAGAAGAAAAAGCAATGTTTGAATTTAAATTTCCTCAATTCTCTTATAGATATAAATATGATGATAATGAGTATTCAGCTATAGGACCTTGGAGTAAAGTAGCTTTCTTACCTGATGCTTTTGATTATAATCCTAAAAAAGGTTATAATAAGGGTATGGTTAATAGATTAAGATCTTTAAAAATTAGTGGTTTTACTGAATCAGCGCCAAATGGTGTTAAAGAGATAGATATACTATATAAAGAAACTGCTAATAATAATATATATACAGTACAAAGTATAAAGAAAACAGATGACGAATATACTGCTGGTACTAACGGTGAGGTTGAAATAACATCAGATGTTATATATAAAGTACTTCCATCAATACAAGCTTTAAGACCTTGGGATAATGTTCCTAGAAAAGCTAAAGCTCAAGCTATGTCTGCTAATAGAATCATGTATGGAAATTACATTGAGAATTTTAACATGGTAGATTCTGGAGATAATGAAATAAGCGTTAAGTTTAGTGTATCTATTGTTCAAGATCCAAATACAGTAGTAGAAACAAAAGAACCTAAACCATCAATAAAATCAATGAGAACATATCAGGTTGGTGTTGTATATAGAGATAAATACGGTAGAGAAACACCTGTTTTTACAGACCCATCAGGTTCTTTTACATTAGATAAACCAGCTTCCATAAACTACAATGTTATGAAAGTAAAAATAACAAGTCCAATTCCTGAATGGGCTGAGTCTTATAAATACTTTGTGAAAGAATCATCTGATGAATATTATAATTTAGCAATGGATAGACATTATCCAGCGGAAGATGGTAATGCTTGGATAGCCTTTCCTTCATCTGAAAGAAATAAAGTATCAGAAGAAACATTTTTAGTGTTAAAGAAAAAACATGATGATGACACTTTTGTAGATGATCCTGCAAGATATAAAATTATAGCAATATCAAATGAAGCTCCACCATTTTTAAAAATAGAAAGATTAACAAAAGGTGTATTAGATTCTAGTAATTCTGGAGAAACTAATGAAAACATATTTATGAGTGCTGGTTATCCTCAAGCAGACACGAATATAATACATATAGAAAAATCTAAATGGAAAAGAATATTTGGTGGCAATGATAATGATCACGCAATAAACGTTATACCAGTACATCAACTATCAAACTTAACATGTAGAGTTAAGGGAAGCGGTGAACAAACAAAATGGTATGATATAGCTAATATAAAATTCTTTGATGTTAGTGGAGATGATTTCTATGAAGTTGAAATAGAAGATAAATTTGATGAAGATGATGTTAGTTTCATCCCAACATCACATGGTCCAAGTGATACAACTTTATCATTTGAGATAGCTCAAAAAACAGAAAAATCAGAACCAGAGTATGCTGGTAGATTTTTTGCTAAAATAGAAAGAGATGCTATATTAGAAAACGCTATATTAAATCACGCAAATAGTGATGATTACCAAATCAAAGGTTCCACATATACATATGCTTTAACTGGAAAAACTGATAGTAAAAATTATTGGAGAAATACAGGTAAAGGTGTTTATCCCGGTGAAACTGGTTCTTCTAAAAGAGCTAAATGGTTTTTATGTAGAAATAAATATAGACATTATAAGGACGCTGGTGGTACATTAATAACTAATGGTGTAAAACATAGAGGTGGTCTAGGTGGCGTAACAGGGCATAGTAGCGCACATAACGTACAGGGTTTTGGTGCTCAATCTGGTAATGATTATATGGAAATAGCTTACCATTGGTGGGGTGATACAAATAAGGATGCTTGGACAGGGTATTGGAATAAATTTACTTCACAACATAGACCTCAATACAAAAACATGGTAAACGCCATGGAAACTGTAAATACTAAATTTAGATTTAAAGATGATCCAGATCAAGAAGTTTATACAATAAAAGGTTGGAGAAAAAGTTATATAGGTGCTTTTAAAAAAGGAAAGATAGGTAAATGGGGTAGTATGAGGGTTATCAAATGGACATTAAAATTAGATAAAGAATTAATATGGGTACCAGAAGATAATAATCATAGTACTAAAGCTACAGCAACTAGAATTGAATTTTTAGATGTATATGCTGGTGGAGATGAAAAAGGATTTACAAGTGATAATCCAGCTATATTTGAAACAGAACCAAAAGATCTTCCAGATTTAAACTTATATTATGAAGTAGATCAAGCTTTTAATAAATCTGTTCATGGTAATGAGCAAACATTAGATTATTCAAATTGTTTTAGTTTTGGTAATGGTGTGGAATCAGATAGAATAAGGGATGATTTCAACGCTGCTAAAATGGGTAAAGGTATTAAAGCTAATACAATATTAGAAAAACCATACGCTGAAGAAAGACAATCAAACAAAGTTATATTCTCTGGTTTATATAATTCTACCAGTGGAACAAATAACACAAATCAATTTATACAAGCTGATAATATAACAAAGCAAATAAATCCCGTATATGGATCAATACAATTAATGAGACATAGACATGGTGGCTTAGATGTTTTGTGTGAAGATAAATGTTTTAAGATGCAAACAAATAAAGATTTGTTATATACAGCTGATGGTAGTAAGCAAGTAACGGTATCAAACAAAGTTTTAGGTGCCCCAAATCCATATAGTGGAGAGTTTGGTATAAGTAAAAATCCTGAATCATATTGCACTTACGGTTATAGAGCCTATTTTTCAGATAAAGCCAGAGGAGTCATTCTAAGGCTTTCAAATGATGGTTTGGAGCCTATATCACGTTACGGCATGGAAGATTATTTTAAGGACAACCTAGCAGCGTCTACGACGGTTATAGGTAGTTATGATACATCCAAAAAAGAATATAACGTAACATTGAACTATGATACAGTATCTTTTAAAGAAGATACAAACACTTGGGTTAGTAGAAAAAGTTATTTACAAGAAGCTGGTATAAGTTTAAATAATACATATTATACATTTAAAGATGGTCAATTATGGTCTCACGATAGTGAAACTAGAAATAGTTTTTACGGTGATGATTATAATTCCAAAATTAAGTTTATATTCAACGATGCTCCTGGTAGTGTGAAACAATTTAAAACATTAAATTATGAGGGTAGTAGATCGAGAATTTTTGTAGATAACGATACAAGTGGTGATGGTATATCAAATTCTGATACAGATAATTATTTTCCAAATAGAGTCGCAAGATCTGGTTGGTGGAGTAATAATATAGTATCAGATAAACAAGATGGACAAGTATTAAACTTTGAAGAAAAAGAAGGTAAGTGGTTTAATTATATACAAGGAACTCAAACAGCTTTGTCTAATTTAGATACTAGTGAATTTTCAGTTCAAGGACTTGGTGCTGCAAGCTCTGTAACAGCAAGTGGTGATTATTCTTATAAAGTAACAATAACAGTAAACGAAAACGCAGACTAATGGCATTAAATAATTGTACAATAAATTCTAGTTCTGTTGAGGTTACACCCTCACAAGCATTAGGTAGTGGAGTTGCTAATCAAGTATTAACAATAACACCTGATACTGGTTATAGAGTTTCCGCTGCTAATTTTACAAATAATAGTGGTAGTTTGACAGGTGTTACTAGTATAGCGTTAGCTAATAGTGGTACTGCATATGCTGCGAATAATACTGTTTTAGTTACTGTAGATCTTGACAATTCGTTTAATCCAGGAACTAGTAATCATACTATAACAATTGATATAGATGGTAACGCTACTCATGAAAAAAATATACCAATAACATTAGCTGGTACATATACTGTTGATGGTACTAATATTACTCAATCTGATGAAACTAACGTTGCTTATTCAGTTGAAGGAGACGTTGGAACAACACAAGATATAATAAGTAAAACTGTAACAGCTTCAGCTGGTAAATACTTTGCAACAGAACCTACGATAGTTATAACAGGTGATTTAAATAATTACTCTGTAACAACAACAACTAGTAATGATGGAAATGGGAATTTAACTAGTAAGGTTTTTGATGTTGACGCGATTATGCCAGTAGAAAATGTTTCAGGTGATACTATAAAAATAACAGCTTCAGCTGAAACAATACCAGAAGGCACAAATAGAATAAACGCTTATTCTTATGATACGTCTAATATGTCTAAAAACTTAACCAAAAGATTAATTAAAGTTTATGGAGACGCTGGTGCTAAATTTAAATTAAGAATAACTAGACCGGATAATTATACTTATGATTTTTCAACATTTGACTTTACAAGTGCTTTTTCAGATTCTGGTGAAGCAACTATAGGTAGTGATGGTTCATGGACGTTTTTAACAGTTTTTGTAGCTGTTACAGATGATGTAGATTATACATTCGAGATATTTCAAGTTGCACCAACAACTTTAAATTTAACACAAGATAATCCATTTACAGTTAGTAGGGTAGGTTATAGAAGCGTTACTGTTAATGCTACTTCTGAAACCAGAGGTACTTTCCAATCTAAAGTAATATCATATACAGATTATGCTGGTGATACAATAACAGCTACTGGTGGTACTAATCCAATATGGGGGCAAGACGGATCAGAGAATGAAAACGATGTAGACGCAGAGTTTAATTTTAGTATAGTTGTAGATGATGATGAAGCTTTTGTATTTAGCGCTCCAAACGCTGCTCAAAATACTATCACTCTTGATTCAACTCATTATAGCTCTGCTGGAATTGCTGAAATAGGAGAGGGAACCGCAACAGCAACTAGAGCTGCAGATAGTGGTAGTAATGCTAATCAGTTATTAACTATAACAGGAACAGATTGGTTTAATTGGAAACATAGTTTACTTCTTGACCACGTTATTACATTTAATATAGATGAATTTTGTGATCCTGTTGGTGGAGGTGGAAGTAATGTTTTACAGCTTTATACTGATACATTTTATGGTTATGCTGCAAACCCAGGGATAATGTCACCTGCTAGTTATTCGAGAACAGTTACAGGTAGAGAGTCAGGCTCAACAACCATTACTTATCAATATACTAATGTTGTATTAAATTATCCAGATGTACCTAGTTTTGTAGATGGTTTAGAAGATGTGTGTCCTCCAGCATTTCCAATGACAGCTAGTAGCATAGCTCCATCGGAAACTAAATTTTCACCAAGTTCGTTAGACCCACCATTGAGTTCATATCCAATTACTAATATAACTCATACACTAGCGAATCCTGGAACAACTAGTGTTCAACTAACTTCTAGTTTTACGATAACTATTACTAATTTTGACCCAGCTGTAACATCTGGTGATGATTTAAAACTACAAATTAATTATGGTTTCTGGAATTATGGAAATCAATAAAATAAAGAAATATGCCAAGTATAACAGTAAATTTTAATAATACCTTAAATGAGTCAGTACAGATAGGAGATACATTGTATTATGCTACCCCTACCACTGAAACTATGCAAGGTGATCCTAACCAACCGTTTAGCGAGAGTATAATTGAGGTTGGCGTAATTACTGCTATTAACTATGCTACTAATGTAATAACAGCAAACATTGCTAATAGTACAGCTTTACCTACAACTAGTAGTTTCTTTTTATTTGGGAAGGATAATAGAGTCAATATGGCTAGTTTACTTGGTTACTATGCAGAGGTTGAAATGTGTAATAATGATACCATAAAAGCTGAGTTATTCAGTGTTGGATCAGAAATGTTTGAATCTAGTAAATAATGTGTAATAATAATATAAACAATTAATAATGAAAAAACGACAAGGTGAATCACCCTTAAGAAAACCATCACCACTAAAGAAAGTTCCATTAATAGGGAATTTAGTACAAGCTGGTATTGGACTAGTAGGACGTGGTAAAAGAAAAAGAGCCCTTAAAAGAGCACAAGGAGCTTATGATATGCAAATGCAAAGATTTGAAAACATAGATACTTCTAATCCATATGCAAATATGGAGAACGTATATGAAGATGCTACTGTAAGTACGCAAGCGGCAGACGCTGCTAAAGCTCAATCTATGCAATCGCAAGCAAATATGATGGATACGTTTGGTCAAGCTGCTGGTGGATCTGGTATTGCTAGTTTAGCGCAGGTTATGTCACAACAACAATCTGCACAAGCACAACAAGCTTCACAAAGTATAGCTCAACAAGAACAACAAAACCAACAAAGTCAAATGGCTGAAGCGGGTAGAATTCAAGATAAAACAATGGAAGGTGATATGTTATCACGACAAATGGAAAGTGATAAATTACAAAGTATGATCACAACAACAGGTCAAGATTTATCAAAAGCTAGAATGGATAAACATATGCATGACCAAATGGCTATATCTGGTGTGGGTGGAGCAGTTAGTGCTGGTATGGATAAATGGACACCGTTATCGTAGTTAAAAAAAATAAAATACAAAGTTATGAGTAAATCACATGTAAGTTACGACAGAGCGTTAGGAGATAGATACTACGGAAGATCTATAAATCCAAAAACTGCTTTTGAAATTGGTTACGAAGAAGCAACACAAGGTAAAGGTGATGGTGGTAATAAAGTTCGTGAAGTTAAAAATAACTACGAACAAAAACTAGCAGATTATTTAAAAGCATTACCTGAAGATCCAGATTTTAGTGGAATACCTCAGAATTATAGAACTACACTATCTGAATATTTATCAAACCAAAAACACGAATATGTAAGAGCTGCTAATGTAATTGATAAACTACGTGTTGGAACACAAGATTACATGGATACAATATCTAAAATGAATAATATAAAATCTTCATTTGAAACATTAGATAAACAATTTAAGTTATATAATACGACTAAAAAAAGTGTTATAGAAGATATTGAAGGTCAAGCTATATCTTTATATGGTGATAATCAAGCTAATGTAAATTTACTACGAGGTATTTTTAATGAAGAATATGATTTAGAAATAGATGAAACTGGTAATTTATATTTTATTGGTGATGATGGTAAAGTTGGTTTAAATGATTTACCAGAATATGGAATGAAAGATTTTGCTACAGCTGAAAAAATGGTTACCATGGGAGTTCAAGCGTATCAAAATGGTATGAAAACAGGTTATGTTTTAAAACCAAGTGATATAATGTATCATCAATATTCTAATAAATTAACAAGGATGATTTCTGAAGGTGGTAGAAACACATTAATGTCTGTATTATATGATGGGTTAGTTGGTGATATTGTTTTGGCAAATGATCCAGCTATAAAACATTTAATAACTGGTTATGAAAATGGAGACGTTGGTTTTGATGAATTAACAAAAGTTGTTGTTGATAAATATATGGATACACTGGCTCAACAATCAGGAAATGGTGCTAAACGAACAAAAGTTAATCCTTCAAAAACTGGACAAACAACTAGTAGACAAAAAGTTCTCATGAAAAGATTAATGGATGATAGAGGTACAACAGTGGATAAAAACTATGTAAGTAAAATGTTATCTGGAAGTTATTACCATATAATAGGTCCATTTAACGATGGTTCATACCAAATATATGATCGTAGAACAAGCACACCAACTAATATTAACGCTACTTATGAAATACCAAATTTAGATCTTAATGAACAAGATGGTCTATTACCTATCATCAAAGAATTAATTGAATCTGGAGCAATAAAATAAAACAACATGCCGAACGGACAAGAACAAGAAGAACAAAACCTAATGGATTGGTGGAACTCGATAGGCGTAAGTCCTACCGGAGATAGTAATATCGTATCTGAATCTGAGCCCGAGCCGGACGCTTATGGTGAATTTGGTATTAAAAAACAGAGTACTGCTATGCCTTATAACGTTAGAGGTATGGATCCAATAGAGTACAAGAAGATGATAGAAAGTGAAAATGAAAAGAAAAAACAAGAGGAAATATCAAGAATACAAGATGAAGATTATATAAATCAAAAAGCTAATGGTAAGGTAACTATAAACGAGTGGATTAATAATGACGATAATGTTCTTCAAGCTTTAGATTATGATTTAGAAGATAAAGATTTACTTGAATTTGAAGGAGAGGTAATTGACTGGTCCAATATATACAACAAAGATCCAGAAACTGGTGGTGACGTGCTTTATAATAAAATAGCTAAAAAAGTAAAAGAATTATTTGGAGAGCAAAAATG
>CEUX01104461.1_pt1 | contig 11447 bp, 8 predicted proteins | sample 531361 | NCBI WGS metagenome assembly CEUX01 (sample SAMEA2622736, study PRJEB7988) | marine metagenome | isolation source: saline water (ENVO:00002010), including
TAATGAAGACCGCGCTATATCAGATTTACGAGACGGCCTGAAGCCTGTTCACCGTGCTGGGTTATGGGCTGCTTACAAGTTAGGCTTGAAGCATACTGCAAAATTCCGTAAGTCTGCGAGAGTTGTCGGTGACGTAATCGGTTCTTATCATCCGCACGGTGATGCTGCTGCGTATGAGGCGATTGTTGGTCTCGCTAACACTAAACCAAATCTTATTCGAGGTGAAGGTAACTGGGGTAGTCCCGTTACTGGTTTCGCTGCAATGCGATACACTGAAATGCGTTTAAGTCTTTTTAGTGATCTGTTTTTACTAGACCCCAACTACTTAAAGGTAGTCACATACGTTCCTAATTTTGATGGTACTGCTGAAATGCCGTTACATTTGCCTGCATTGCTGCCTACTGCTTTGCTAATCGGTAATGTTACTGCTCCGGCATACGGCATTCGTGCCGGTAACCCACCTTTCGCATTAGACGGTATTGTAAAAATAATCAGCGCTTTAATAACTAAAGCAGATGCAACGAAACCTAAGAAACCTTCAGCATCAACCTTAGCTAAGACCCTAGAAGTCGAATACGCTTATGGTAACGAGTGCGTGTCAAACATGGACGAGTTTAAAGACTTCTTAGAGAAGGGTTCTGGTAGTTTGAAGTTCCGTCCGATTGTAGAAGCTATTTGGGAAGGAGCTACAAAGAAAGACTCTAAGAAAATCCTCATTAAATCTTTTGCGCCTAACTTCAGAAATACTTCTGCTGCTAAAAAACTAGAAGTTATCGGTGCAATGAAAGAAGTTTCTACTGCTTCTCCTAAATTGGGGAAACGGGACAAACGTGCTGGTCCGTTTGGTGCTCTGTATGTAGTTGAGCCTGTGCGTGGTATTACTGAAGATGGTTTTTACGACCTAGCTGAGAAGATTCAGAGTACACTTACCTCTTCAGAAAACTTCGATCTAGGTTTTACTATTAAAACTCTGAACGGTACTAAGTTTAAACGTAAGGGCTTCGGCAGGTATCTCCAGCAGTGGGCTCATTATCGGATAACTCTTGAGTTACGAATGCTCAAGTATCTGATAGAAGATACCAAATCTCGTATCGAACACCAAGAGCTATTGCTTTATGCTGTAGATAATCGGGAGAAGTTATTGAAGTTGTTGCCTAAAGTTCTCAAGTCCAAGAACCCTGACGAAACACTAGCAAAGGAACTGAAAAAGCCTGTTGAATTTGCTAAAAAGATCTTAGACTTGCAGATACGTAGACTAGCTTTGCTGGAAAAGGCTGCCATTGTCTCAAAGATTAAGCAGTTGAATGATGAACTAAAAGTACTGCAAACCGATCTTAAAGATCCTAGATCGCGCATAGTTAGTGACCTGAAACAACGTGTTGCGATCTACAAAAAGAATTATCAAAAGTATGATGTACGCTCATAGCTGTTCAATTTTTGAACAGTAACTTACTGTTAATTGTCAGTTTTTGAGGTTGTATATCGATCTATACTATGATATATTTTAGTAGCTGGTGTCATTAGAAGCACCAGCTACTTTAAGTATTATTTTGCAATTGTAATTTAATACTCTAGCGAAAGCTTTTGTGGGAAATCCCACCTGATTCTATAGGATATAATAATGGAAACTAAAAATGCGTTAAAGCGCCTAAGAACATTTCAACGATCTTTAGAAGTATATCACAATAACTTCATCACAAAGAAGATTAAAAAGAAATCGGCTTTAGTGTCTTCAGCCGAATCTTTACTGTCTGATATAGACGTTTTGTTTTCCCGCACTAATTACCCTCAGCTTGCGGCAGTCCGTAAGCATTTGAAGGTTATCCAAACAACATTGAAGAGTTTGATTAAAGTACTCAGCTCTGAAGTTTCTTATGCCGAGGTGTATCGTATATTTACCGGCAATTTGAATGACCGTATTCAAAATTTAGGAGCGTTGATTGAAGATGTTGACCTTGAAGATGGACAATCTGAAATAGAACACTTGGATAACACCCGCACAGCATTTACGAGAATGCGATCAAAATTCAGTTCGAAGTTGAAAGTACGTCCCCGTGAAGGTAGCGTTTCTGTTGCCCAGGTTCCGATACTTGCTCAACTAAATCCCCATTTAAATAAACCTAAACTTTTGAAAGAGATTGGAATACCGTTCAAGACGTTTGGACTTGAACGCAAAACCCGTGACATTGGTCTTGTTATTGAAGACCAGTACTTGGTCATGTTCAACAAAGAAGAAGCCTTAGCAGCTGCGCGTGAATCTGAAAAGGAAAGTACAAAAGCTAGTACTGGTCACTTGGCTAAGCAGCGAAGAAACGCTCAAAAAGAGTTACGTGAAACGTATCGAAAATTTGCACAAACTTGCGGTTTTACTACTAAAGCTGAGATTGATGATATTGTGTCGGAGTTGGTGAAGATTAAAACTGATGACGTTGAAAAAACTTTGTCTACCATGTTCAAACGCGCCTTGAGTCGCGAACTCCAACGTGAACTAGTTGACGTTTTAAAAGAAACAACGTCAACTATCCTACGTTTACGTGCAAGTGTTGCAAAGCTTGATGATTCCATGAAACCTATTAAAGCTGTCGGCCGTAAACGTCAACGTGATATTGACCGAACTTCTACAGTCCTGATCAACACTGTTAATACTGTGTTGAGATCTCTTGAAGATCAAGCTGGTACAAAAATGCAACTTCTGACTGATGAATATATTTTGAATCCTGAGAATCCAAAACTCATAATGTTCTGGATTGTTACAGATGATGTTTATAGAAGTCTGGCTGCTTTCTCGTCTGGCGATAGAATCGTAACCCGCTGGGGCTTGCCTTGGGCAAGTAAACGCTAGTGGAAACCTGCACGATTTGTAACATTCGAACAAGTGCCATTCATTGGCACCACACTATACCCCAATCATTAGGAGGAACTGATAGTCTTCAAATTCCGTTATGCGGAAATTGCCATACTACGTTACATTCCAAGGCAGATGCCTTAGTTGCTTTTAAACGTGGAGGCAAACCTTTAAAACTGAAATACTGGGATAATGAAAAACATGAGATTGCTGCGCAACCTTGGTTAAACGTCCTAGTGTCTTCTATGCTTAACCCACCTAAACACCAAGGTGAAAAGCTTACGTTACTTCCTTCGCTAAAAGTTGACCCGACTACGAAGAAGCAACTTGGATTACTCAAGCAAGACCTGAAACATGCGGGAATTACAAACATGCGTCAAGTCTTGGAGTACTGTATAAAATATACACTCATACAAAAAGGTCTTTGTAATGAACAAAAAAGAACAAATAAAAGTAACAGAAATAAAAGCAACAACAAACCGCAAAACAATAATCACCGGACACCTGAAGTGCGGAGATTGCAGCGGCCTAAATAGGGATGCGTTAATTAGAGGCATTGAAGCACCATGTTCTGCCCAAGGTGTAGAGGCAGCTCAGAATGCTTGTCCAAAATATCGCCCAAATAGTACAGCACTTCGCGAATTAAAAGGTGAAAGTTTTCACAATGTAGCATCAGCTCTACATGAACTGATGGGCGTGACTACTGATCCTGGCTTTTTTCGTGTACTTGCTGGTCATTTATTAGCTCTTGCGGAGACCGTAGATAGCGGTTTTAGATGGATGCAACCCATCTATGTTCGTTACCGTGGAACTGCTACAAGTAATTACTTTAGCAATTTTATGTCAGCGTATGTTGTATACGCAAATTCTGACGAGGTTCGTTTAATATCCGCAGACCCTCGCGGTAAACAATTCACAATGTCCTATCCAGTAAAAAGAGATGATCGCGGCAGACCTATTTTAACAGGGCCCAGTCTTTATTCACCTAAAGCTTTTGAAGTTTTGAAGGATAAAATGACGGAGCGCGGAAATCTTATAGATCCTGAAACCGAAAGAAAGACTAGTAAATCTATCAAACCTCTTGACAGTACTAGTTTAGATGTTATGCCAAAAGGCTCTTTAGACGGTCTTGTTGTAGACATGGCTGAAGTTGCCAAGAAGAACAAGGTCAAGCCTAAACGAAAAGGCAAAAAGGATCTTGTTGACATTATTTCGGAGATGGATGCTGATCCTTTCAAAGCTTTCGGCAAATCTCGCCGCCGTAAATCAAACAATTCTCGAATCACCGACCTAAGCAATTTTGAATATTGAGTTTAATGGAGTAAACAATGCTACCTACTAAAGGATCTTTCTGCAATCGAATAGTGGAAGAATTGGGTGTTGAGTACGATTCTCCTGAATTTTATGAAGTGTTTGAACTTAGTTTGAAATACATTCTAAAATCCATAACCTTTACAAAATATCACGCACTACTAGGAAACACGGTGAACTTCAAAAAGTTGGATAGTTCGATAACACCTGCTGGTTTCAGATTAAAGCTTCGTAGTAACGGTTACATGTTAACGTCAGTAAAATTTTACACGATGTACCTACTGGCCTCTAAAGTAACCAGAGAGTTTGCTGAAGACACTTATCCTGCTTATAAGTTGTTTCGTTGTGACGCCCGTGTAGTATTTAATATGCTAAACAAACGCGGAATGAAGGCTGAGCTAAAAAGAACTTCTGGCTTTAAGTGGTCGAAGAGTGAGGTCACGCCAAAAGCGTTAGCTACTGCTCAGAACCAATTCCGTGAATTTTTACCTGAAGTACAGAAATTTTGCACAACTGCTAGACATAAGACTTACTTTATCTGTAAGAGTAATAATTTTTCATACTCCGAGTTTGAGTCTGAGTTGCTTATGGAAGCTTTACGTGCCTTTTACTTCATGATTCCAACACAGATAACGCCAGAAGCTGTACTAAACTATCTTAGAAAAAGCATGAGTAACGCCAACAAAAACATAATTGAAAAGTATACTAGCGACAAAAATGGTAGACTAGTCAATGAAGGTACGGATGCAAGCGGCGCTTCTCATTTTAATTTGAAAGTTGTTTCACAGTCACAATTATCCGTTGTTGCTGATGAAGATGGTGAAGTTCAATATGATAACATCTTCTCTGAAGATCATTCTCGTATGCAGAATGCACATGAGTTTGAATTTTCTGTAAAGCAACTTATTCAAAGAAAATACAAATCTGGACTTAATGACTCGCACAGGCAAGCAGAATTGTTATCAATGTTTATGGGCTATCCTAATAAACCATTTGAAAGCTTCTTACGGAAGAAGCGTATAATTCGATCAAGTAGATGTGCAACTGAATTTTTGGGCGACAGATCCAAATCAGAATACATGCCAGTCCTATCTCAATATTTTGGAGTCAGTGAGAGATGTTTAACTCTGTATCTAACGAAAATAGCCCAAGACCTGGGGTACGTCGAATGAGTGAAGCTTTAAAAATTGATCATGGGAAAATGGCTATTGACCTCTTCCCTAAAGATTATGTGTCGGACGAGTACAAAGTATTAGTTCTTGTTTTGACATATAGAACTATCTCAGAGAATCCGAGAATAAAACCAAACACTTTAAACTGGATTCTTCGTAGCTATAACATCAAAAAAGAAGACATCGATTGCGCCTTATCGGGTCTGATTAATGTTTTTGACGCTGTAAGTTGTTGGGGCAATGAAAAGCAATACTCTGTATCAGATTCAGACGTATTTAAAGACTGGTACGATTTCCAGCTGCAAGAAAATCCTAATCTCTTAGCTTACAGGGTGAAAAAGCCACACAAAGGTTAACAGTGGATGAAACTGCATAGCCTTAAAGCCGAGCTTCAAGTTTTAAAAACGCTCGGCTCACCTAAAATTCCAGTCAAGCAGCGCTTTGCGTTGTTAGGCAAACTTAGTAAGGATCACTTTTACACAGCACCTACAAGAGCTGCGTTTGGTCGATTCGAAACTATTGCCCGAAAGCGAATGCAAATGCTTGACTTTGACGATCTCCAGCAGGACATGGGTCTTGAGGACGATTTCAAAGATATGCTGGATGAACATAGATCCGTAAAAGCTGCCGCGTCTAAGACAAAAGCTAAGCGTTTGATACAAGACCTTACGGATTATCATATCGTTCGCTCCGTTTACCAGCTCTGTGATGAGACCTTGGATATTTTAAAAGGTGATACGATAGACTTAAAAGAGTTGATACGGAATCACGGTGAACGTCTAGCGAATGTCTCAAAAACCGGAAACATGCAGGAAGAAAAAATCTATAGCATTGGTGAAGGAGACAATGTAATAGATAAAATGGAAAAGGTATTGGATGAACCTGCTGAACGCATGTTGCGTACAGGCTTCAGTGCCTATGATGAAGTTAATGGTGGTATACCTGAAGTCGGCTTGACTATTGTTGCGTCTACCACCTCAGGCGGTAAATCTGTCTTTAGTACAAACCTTTTGAAAAATATCCACACTATAAATAAAGTCGATACAATAAGGCTTTCTTTAGAGATGACCATTGAGCAGGAATTAAAGCGTATTGCTTCAATGACTTCGGGAATATTATTTAGTCGCATCAAAAAAGGTGAACTTACTTCTAGCGAAAAGAAGAAAGTACTAAAGGCCATGAAGAAGTGGTCAGATAGATCTAAAAAATTAAAGACTCGGTTTTCTGTTGTCACTCCGAGTCGCGGCATGACAGTCGAAGATGCACTAGCTATGGTCCGCGCCTTTAACTATAAGGTTATTTGTATTGACTATATAGGCTTACTCGAAGGTATGAGTGGCGAACGTCAGTGGCAAGCTTTAGGCGAGGCTGCCCGCATTTGTAAACTGTTTGCACATGAAGCTAACTGTAGTGTTATTATCTTGGCGCAATTAGACGACGGTACGGATAAACTACGTTATTCAAAGGCGATGAAGGAACACGCAGACGTAGTGTTACAGTGGAACTACTCAGATCCTGAAGTCAGGGCTGAGAAGAAGCTTCACATTGAAACATCAAAAGCCCGTGACGGTGAGTTGGTACATTTTGAGTTGGACGAGCAGTATGAAATAATGCGTGTCAAAGATGCTACTGGCGGAAGTGCCTTCACAACGAACTATGAAGAATCAGAAGAGGAAAGCGATGAAGATGTCTCCAGAATTGGTAAAAAGTCGAAGGATTCTAAGAAATCCAAGAAAAAATCCAAAGTTAGATCTAGCAAAAAGAAACTAACCTTAAAATGATGACGAGCAAAGGGCGATTCGAAAGATCGCCCTCTTCTGTTTCCATACACAAGATTTGTGAACTGCCAAAAGTTCCACACAGTGTAGCAGTTGTAGCAGGTAGCTGCAATGAAGAATGTGACAAACCAGACCTATCTTACCAACTAGATTCATCATTAGGATCTGATTATGAATCTATCTCAGTCGGGCCACATGAAAAGCCAAAAGCAGTAAGACGCTCTACGCTTTTACCTAAAGCTAAACTTGAAGACCTTCAAGATTACATCCCCTTTGAAAATGTATTCCATGTCGATCAAAAAACCATTGATCGTTTTAACACGCGTAATTCAAAAAATACAAAACGTATTTTTGATATGATGCTACAACGTCACGCAAGTTTGAATATTGCTACTGAGGTAGCTACTGCGCAGGTCGAGGCACTAATGGATAAGTGTTTAGGAAGTCCTGTAGAGCCTGACATAGATCTCCCAAACTTATTAGATTTTGTTAACCAAGTAGATACTGTTAAGTTTTTTCTTAAACAAAGCGGATTATCTGCGTCCGAATTGTCTCTAGTTCTAGAGAAAGCTGTAGATAAGTTAATTGGAGATTGGAAAGCTAAAACAAAAACTACAGTTTCGTCGGAAATTATTCGAAGACATCGAGAAGAGCTTCAAAATGCTGATCCATCTGTCGATCCTTCAAGCACGTTTGCTGTAAGGAGATCTCGCGGTGGCTAAAGTAAAAACAGTCAAGCACCACTCCTCTATAACACGTTCAAAGCTTCCAGGTTTTGAGGCTTTGGCTAAGCTTTCTAAAAAGTCTAGTACGCTTACAAGGTCTGATGACATAAGTGACCGTGTTTTTCCAACTGAACTTACTCCAAGACAAGCTGCACAAGAGCAGCTGGATATTCGCAATACTTTGAAAGAGATTATTAACTCTAAAGATATTGTACCTAGGGATTTAAAACTAGATGATAGTTCAATGCCTAAAGCGAAAAATTATTACGAGTGGGTCACAGCAGATCGTTTCCTCGGCAGTGATATGCCTCCCTATCTTGAACAGGCTTTAATCGGCATACGGCTATTTGCAGAATATTGTCCAAGATGTTCTAACCTAGAATGGATGGCAGACGGTGGTCATACTGCTCAGGAAGGTCTTTCCGGGTTAGAGGAAAATGTACAACTTTTGGAATATGGCGTTTGTCCTAAATGCGGTGCAAGACGATCTCATCTAATAAAGAAAGGTGAACTGAATTTTTATAATGAGCTTGCTCTGAATGCAGGACAACGTAGTGGAAAATCGGCATTGGTTGCAATGTTGTCTACGTATGTTCTACATCTTGTTTTAAAAAGTCAGAAACCAACTCAACTCTTTAGGATTAAATCCAACTCGCTATTGTCTGGGACATTTGTAGCACTTACCTACGCGCAAGCAAAAGATACTTTGTGGGAACCGTTTTACCAATATATAATCGATGCTCCTTGGTTTAATGAATACCACGAATTGATGCGTACGTATGAACGCAAGTATGGTAGGGAATTTGTCAAAATAAAAGACACTATTATTTCCTATAGGCATCGATCAATAACGTTCAACCCATCTGGCCCTGACAAAAGGTCTCTCCGTGGTAGAACGAGAATTGTTGCCGCAATAGATGAGATAGCTTACTTTGATAACGACAAAGCGAGTCAAAAAGTTAAATATAGTGCTGCGGAAGTTTATATTGCTCTGGAGCGTTCGCTACGTACAATACGAAACTCAGAAAACCGTTTAATTGCGAATGAGTATGACGAAGCATTTACTGGTTACTTCTTCAATATTAGTTCTCCTGTTTCACAGCGTGATAAGATTATGGAACTAGTTCGTCTTTCTCAAGGTAGTAAGAAGATGTTAGGTGTACATAAACCTACATGGGAGATGAACCCTGACGTTACACGCGAAGCGTTAGATGATGAGTTTCGAAAAGACCCTGCAACAGCAATGCGAGATTACGGAGCAGAGCCTCCGATGTCTGCAAACCCGTTCATAACCTCTCGACAGATGATAATGGACATCATCCGAGAAACTGGTGCCAATTATGTAAAACTAGCAACGTCTATTTATAGACAAAAAGACGGAACTAAACACCGTTATGCCTCTGTAAAGGTCAAACCAGCGGAAGGCGAGACCAGTGTTATGGCTATTGATGCGGGTTATAGTAATAACTGCTTTGCCTTGGCAGTCGGAAGCCTAAAACATGTAGATACCGATGCAGGCTCAGTATTAAGTCCTGTGATCGACTGTGTTGCGGAAATAAACCCGTTGCCCGGCATTCCATTGCATTATAGTTTAATCTATGAAGGCGTGATTGTACCTTTAATACGGGCACGTAACGTAAAGATTTTATTAGCTGATAGATGGCAAAGTATAAAAATTCTTAGCGACGCCGAATTATCCGAAGACCTGGAAATTTCAAAACAGTACAGTCTAAAGTTCTCTGATTTCATCGACCTTAAACTTAGAATGCAGCAGCAGCAGTTTAGAATACCCAAACCTCGTGTAAGCAATTTTGACGAAATATTGCTAATGTCTTCTGGCGAAGATTATCCGCGTTGCTTTGAAGGGAAACCTGTTGAACACCTCATCTTACAAATGCTAACTGTTCAACATGGTGCATCCAATGTTATAAAAGGTGAAGGACTTACTGATGACTTATGGCGCGCTACTGCTTTGTGTGTTTATGGCCTAAGTAACCCCGAATATAGTGAGATTTTACAGAGAAAGCAGAGCGTTACTAAAGCAATAGGAGGTAAACTTGCAATATCTAAATCAGGAAGTTCTGGCAGAGGAAATCTATCTGGCGCAGGTAAAACTGTAGGGGCGTATAAATTACGCAGTTCCGGAGGGTCTGGAGGTAAAAACTCCGTACAGGGATTAGGAGTCAGATCGAAAAGATAATTTAGCCTTAGCAGAACAATTTATGGAGATCGAATATGTATATTAATCCTTTAGATAAAGCGTTAGAAAGTGCAAAAACATCAACAAGTAGCGCAGAAACCAGTCTCAAAAGTGAGTCTTTGATGATGGACGACCCTACCGTTTGTGCAAAATGTAATCAAAAAATGCAAACTTGTAAATTAGCAGGCGGTGAGGATGGTTTACACTGCGGCAAGTGTCGTACTACTGGGCCAATCCCTGAATGAGATTAAAGCGCAAAACCTTTAGCAGTACTAGTGCCTCAGCTACCCCAAAAGGAGCTTTAGGAACTAACTTTGCTAAGGTTAGGCAAAAACTACAAGAAGCAGAAGCCCAAGCCCAATATATGACTTCTACTTCAGCTCTTGGTGGTAGCAGCGGTGCTGCCGGAGCTAATCTTCAAATGGGTAGTGTTGACTTAGGTATAGACATGTCTCCTTTAATGGAGAACATGGCACTTGACCATAATGACAATGCCTTGTTTGACCTTTACCGCGATATTTATTACCATGATGCCGTATGTGGTAGTGCAGTAGATATGTATAGCACCTTACCTTTTAGTGAATTTAGTATAGGCGGCGCTGATGAGAAAACCTTATCCCCATATAGAGAAGCGATTGAACGTTTAAATCTACGTACAGCTCTTCCGAGTATGACTGTAGACCACCTTGTAACAGGTAGTTACATAGGTAGCATACTGCATAGCAAAAAACAGAAGAAAATTGTAGACTTGATGAACCATAGGCGCGACCACGCTGAAGTACATCCTCTACCTTTTTACTCTCAAGATCCTGTAATACGTATCAATGTTCCCGAAGATGTGCGGCGAACAATGAACATGGATAGTCCGCGAATAAAAGCGTTACGTGCTAGATTAGGTGAAGATTTTCTTAGCGAGTTTGATAAAGGCACATTAGAACTTGACCCCATGGGATCTATATACCTGCCTCGTAAATCGTTCTCGTTTGGTCAAGGTGTTAGTTGGTTTAGGCGGGTAGTTCCAATCTATTTGATAGAGAAGAATTTATTCCGCGGGACATTAGTTGAATCACAGAAACGACAGCGCGGTATTATTCACTGTCAAATGGGTGATGGTGATCAATGGGTGCCTGATAATGGGGAAATGGAGTTCATGACTGATCTTATCCATAACGCCGATTTAGATCCATTAGGTGCAGTTATTACAACGCGCTTAGGCGTATCGATGGATGAGTTTAGGCAAGGTGGTGACTTTTGGAAAGTCACTGACTTATGGGATCAGACTGCTACATTCAAACTGCGTGCTATGGGAATTAGTGAGGCATTCCTCTCTGGTGATGCTAGTTATGCTAACATGGAAGGAAGTATTCAAGTGTTAGTTGAAAGTATGAGAGCTTTCCGTGATCACATGACTCGGGG
>CEUX01009518.1_pt1 | contig 11418 bp, 18 predicted proteins | sample 531361 | NCBI WGS metagenome assembly CEUX01 (sample SAMEA2622736, study PRJEB7988) | marine metagenome | isolation source: saline water (ENVO:00002010), including
CCATTGCTTTTTATAAAATGATTCCTGCCGCGGCAGTGGCAGAGGGCCGGATATCGCTTAATGAAATCGATGACGTAGAGGAATGGGCAGCTCTAGCACAAGATATGGTGGATTTTTCTGGTATGGATATCAGTAACGCTGAAATTGGTATGGCTATTAAATCTATAGCTTCCGATATTGAAGTAGGTACAGAAGTCGACAGTGAAGTCTTTACGTTGGCATATGCAAATATTGATGGTGTTGAGGCACGCGATGCCATGGAAGCCGGTGCTGATGCCGGTGAGGCTTTAGCTGCAGCCTCCGATGAGGGCTATTTTGCTTTTGTAAAGCAAGCTGATGAAGCACTCAGCACAGATCTTATGGCTATTAGACAGTTACAGATGGCTTTAGAAAGTGCCGAGGGTGTCGAAGAACTGCAAAAAACCATCAGCGTTGCTGGTGAGGCAGACTCGTTATTAACTGAAACAATAAAAACAGCGATTTTAGTAGCGAAAAAGACGTGCGTTGAAGATCCCAGTATGTGTGAAGCTTCGGAAGTTTTAGCTCAAGAATTTGAAACATTCAACGTTACATCAGTTAAAGCAATTGTTCAAAATGATTCTCGCGCACTATTGCAAAACGGGGTAGTAGCCGAAGAATGGCAAAAAATGTATAGTATGACTCATGGATTTAGTAAAAATATTGTCACTGATAATCCCTTTGCTGATGCCGGCAAGGCCGTCGCTCGCGGCGATTATAGCGGCCCAATTGCTGGGGCTGAAAAAGCCCACAACGTAGCCAGTGTGGTGGGGGGTGAGATTGGGGGTAAAAAATTATGAAACTCCTACTTGAAAATTGCTATGGCGCTTAAAGAGGATAAATTTGAAGATAATGTCCTAGGAAAATTTTATGTTGATAAAACGTGTATTTTCTGTAATGTTTGCATACAAGCTGCACCAGACAATTTTGCTGTTAGTGAAGATGGTGCACACGACTATGTATATAAGCAACCTGAAACCGATAAGGAATTAGATGAGTGTTACGATGCTTTAGAGCAATGTCCGGTAGAGGCTATAGGAGATGATGGAGAATGAAACTATTACTTGAAAATTGGCGCAAGTATTTAACAGAGACAATAGGCTTAGACAATAATCCCGATTTATCTAAGAATGGCTTTAAAACTGCAAAAAAACCTATTCCGTTAGAATTTAGATACACCGACACCGACGAGACAATTCAAACTAAAGAAGGCCCGGTACAAGCAAAAGCTGGTGATGCAATTATGACTGGGACTGAGGGTGAAAACTGGCCTATCCCAGCAAAAAAGTTTACACAAACATACAACGATCTGGGAAATGGTACTGCCGCTAAAAAGAACATACCGGTATTTGCTATAGAAATGAGCAAGCCATTTCAAGTAAAAGTATCTTGGTCAAACGATTTGCTTCAGGGAGAACCCGGTGACTATTTAGTACAATATGGTCCCGGCGATTACGGAGTCGTCGGTAGAGAAATATTTGGAAAGACTTATGAAACTCCTACTTGAAAATTGGCGAAAGTTTATTTCGGAGATGGAAGAACCCATCACAACTCTTCGCATCTTCGACTTCGATGAAACAATAGCTCATACGAGGTCAGAAACACGCGTCAGGGCCCCAGACGGCTCCACAGCTACCCTGCGTGACCAAAAAGAGTTTGAAGAGTATATGCAGTCTGCAGCTGCGGAAGAGGGTATTGATTCCTTCGACCCGGTAAGAGATTTGCAAGATGCTGGCTACGAAATTGATTTAAGCGATTTTTCAATTGTAAAGGATCCCGACGAGATTACGGTAGTAACCGATATCATGAGAAATTTTCCAGAAGATTCCAAAACTTATGTCATGACAGCCAGACGAGGAAACTCAATAGGACCTATTATTGATTATATTGATGAAATTGGTATCGATGCCGGAAGAGTCAGAGTAATAGCAACTCAAGGCGAATCGAAGGGAGATGTAATGGCAAAAATGTTGACCAATAAGATTATGCCGGACGGAAAATCAAATATCAATCGTATTGAGTATTACGAAGATTCCCAAAAAAATATTGACGATGTATTGGCAAAAATATGTGACAATGATCAAATAGAGATTTTTAAACCAGATAATTTTCAACTTGTCGTATACAAAGTTGTCAATATTGGTGGTCGATATGAATTACAGAAGATTAGTTGTTGATATCAAACTATTTAAAACCGGAGGACGTCGATATGTCTAGTGATGGCAATGGTTGGAATGAATACTCTAGATTGGTTCTGGAACAACTTGAAACTTTAGCAGCAGGTATTGATGCTGTTAGAGATGAAATGTCTACTATAAGACAGGAATTAGCTATCATGAAGGCCAAGGAAGATCGGGTTCAAGATCTTAAAGCTTGGAAAGAAAAGATGGATGATATTGCTTCTCCGCCACAACTTAGAATCGCTTTAAAAGAAGTTGAAGATCTGAAAATTTTTAAGACAAAGGCAATAACAATATTCATGATAGCGCAGGCATTTACTGGCTTTATTTTAGCTTATGCTCATTTAATTTAGTTGCGAACATTAAATAACAATGTTATGCTTAAGTTAAATGAAATATGATGATTTCAAATTAGGCAATATTGTAAGCTTGTATTTTGACAAAAAGCGCCCGTCAATAAAATTAGGTATTATTACCGCTTTAAAAAAAGACAATTTTATTGTAAAATGGATATGGTATGATAAATTATTTTTCTTGGACCAATGTCACGAGACGTTCAATGAACTAAACCAGCAATACTTACTAACAGAGACATGCTACGTTAGAGGTGAATCTTTAACATGTCTCAGAATTGTAAGTTGTGGTTATTAGTATGGCATGGGAAAATCTAGACGAGGAAAGATTGAAACAAATAATAAGACAAGTATCGGGTAAAAATCCAAAATCAACTGATGAGCTTATTGAGCCGTCTACTTTAACTTGCAAAGGTGAGAAATGGTATTATGTCCCTTCTAAACGCCAACATAGAAAATTCACATGTGGAATAAAAGTATATGTTGTCGATTATGAGTTAGATGATTCTGGTCGACTTTTGGTCTACGATGGAAATTGTTTATTTGCCGTTCCTTTTGATGAAGTCGAGGAAATAGGATTTAACTAATATGTTATTCACATTTAGCTATTTTTGGAAATTTTTGTTAATTTTAATTAGCTCTTGGGTGTTCTATGGCTTATTTGGGTACGAAATCACCATGATCACGCTGCTTTCGACCTTGGTGGCCACAAATTTAAAGTCTAAGAACTATTTGATATAAAACATATTTTATTTTAGTGATATATTTATAAGTTGTTAAAATGCAACGTAAAAAAGAACTTGGTGCCTTCAATGCAGAAAACCTAGAAGTAGGTGATATTGTTTCGTGGTCAAAATGGTCAGAAGAAATTAGCGATTGGATTGAATATTTAGGTATCTTGGTATCTATACAAAACGAGATTCATTCAAATAGGCTCGTATCTGTATCAAAGGTGGTGCCATTGGATGATAATTCTGTCGAATTGAGCTTTTTTACCTTTACATTAAAGTTAGTGTCACAAACTTCTAAAGAAAATAAAACTTGAATCATTCGACAACTATTTATGATGTCAGGAGTTTTTCTAATGGATGATATTCTCAGAGATTTAATAAAACAATTTATCCCGTTCGCGCAAAAACATATAGGTTTTGAAAAGCCACCTAGATTATTTTTAAGAAGAGATGAGGACAATGCCAACAATCCACTTGGTAAGACAGCATTTTATGAACCCGGGAAAAAATCTATCACACTTTATATAACTGGCCGTCATCCAAAGGACATATTACGCTCTTTGGGACACGAATTGGTACACCACAAACAACATTGTGACGGCATGTTCGACGGTACAGAATATCTTGGACCCGGATATGCACAGAAAGATCCACTAATGAGAAAGGCCGAAGAATTGGCCAATAAAAACGGCAGCATGTGTTTAAGAGATTTTGAAGACATGCTTAAAGCGAAAAACGAGACTATTTATTACGAACATCTACAAAAAGGAGATAAGAAGATGTCATTAAAAGACTGGAAAGAAAAGGAAATTGGAACGCTTTTATCCGAAGCGTGGGGCTTTAAGTTTAACTCGCTACAGGAATTCGAAGAGTTTGACGGAAGCGGAGAATTGCAAGCAGAAGCAGAAGAGGAAGTTACCGAAGAAGCAGTTGATTCTGAAGAACTAGAAGAGGCTGCTGAAGCTGAAGAACCCGAAGAGGCTTCTGAAGCTGAAGAACTCGAAGAGGCTGCTGAAGCTGAAGAGTTGGAAGAAGCCGAAGACGCAGAAGAATTAGAGGAAGGCGAGGAAGAACTTGAGGAGTCGCCATCTCATAAGAGAGAGCCGCATGCTAAGCCCGGCCGTAGAGGCACAAAGCCCGGTGGTGGAAGATACAACGAGGCTAAAATTCGCGAAGTGCTCAAAAAAGCCATCGCAATTGTTAATGAAAAAAGAACTAAGAAGGGCTAATTTCATGAACGGTAAATATAAAAGTCAACCATAACCTTGAACTTAAAAAAATCAAAAATAAGTTCATACGTAGACTTTTATATCTACAAGCAACACAGGAGCAAGATATGTCGTTAGAATCAGATTGGAGAAATTTTTTAAACGAAGATATTAGTGAAAAAAACATCTTCACTTATATTCAGGGTCTCCAAGAACTAATTTCAAAGTTTAAACCACGTACCATGACGGAACAGCGGAGACTTGCTCTCACTAAGCAACATTTGCGTGAAGTTAAGAGATATGCACGCAGGATGCAAAATGAAATGACTGTGCTTCAAGAAAAAGTAAGTATTTTAGAAGAATCAATGGGTGATGAATAATGGGCGGTGCTGCCGGTCACATGAATCACCCTTTTGATCTTAACTCTGTTGATACAGGGAATGATCTGCTTGACTTTTTTGAAAAAGCAAAGAAGTTTGTTGAAAAAAAGGATGCCGGCGCTGTCAAGATTGATGGCGTCAATGTATCATTTAAGGTTGTTGAGCACAATGGCGTACATCAATTTGCTGTTGATCGTGGCTCAATGAAAGAAATAGATATTAGTGGGATCACTATGGATCGGGTAGACGATAGATTCCCAGAAGGCCATGGCATGAGGCCGGCCATAAAAACGCTTTTGCTAATTTTGAATAAGTCTTTAAGTAATATTAAAGAAGAATTAGAAGAATTAGGTATGTGGGACAATCCATCTTTATTTTTAAACACTGAATACGTTGCCGGCACCACAAATGTAACTCAATATGATGAAAATTTTTTAGCAATCCATGGATTAAATCAGTTTTACGAAAGAACTGCTAAATCTGGCGCCAGCAAGGGTAATTTACGGCCCGGAGCGACACGCCCAGAGGGCATTAAAGCGCCATCTGCTGAAGTTCCATATGATCCTAAAGTAATGGCCAAATTAATTAAAAAACTCAACACTATCGGTGAAGAACACGGATTTCAGGTTTACGGATCCGTTCCAACACAAAGATTAGAAGACTCAGACATTGACTTTTCCAGTACTCTGTCACAACCCTTTACAGTTCAGATATCAGATGATAGAGAAATTACAAAGCCTTTAAAAGATTGGCTGTCAGAGGCCTCAAATCCACGCTATAAGACCGTTAAACTGAAGAATGGTAAGAAGACCCACCCTCTTCACAAAGAGCTGTACAAAGCGATTCTGAGCGGTTCTCCCGCTATTGTTGATCTTATCGAAGATACTGATGCTGAAGCCGCTATATACGGTGCGATTTTTATGCATGCTACGCGCATGTTAGGAAATGATATTTTACGAGGTCTAACTAGTCCAATGGGCGACGTCATGAACCATGAAGGCGTTGTTTTGCGCGATGAAAAACTATTCGGACCAAATCCAGTGAAAATTACCGGTGAGTTTATTTTAGGTGGAATGGGTTCTGCTTTTCAAGCTGACACATCACTGAGTGAAGACGAAGAAGATTTTGTTGGTTATAAACATAAGCCAGTAAAGGAAGTAGAAGTTGAAATCGAAGACGAGAATGATGATCCTGTTGTAGACCAAGATTATAGTAATCAAACTATAGCCATTGTTCCGGGCGCTTTCAAGTTGCCACACATGGGGCACCTTAAAATGGTGCAGCAGTATGCAGAAAGACCAGATGTTGATAAAGTTATAGTATTAATATCTTCGCCCCTCAAGAATCAAAGGACACTAAAAGACGGCACTGTGGTGACAGCGCAGCATGCTGAAGAGGTTTGGAAATTGCTTCTTGATACCATTGATTCGTCTAAAATTGATTTACGTGTTTCGCCACAACCTTCATCCGTAAGCGCTACCTTTGATATTATTGGTAAAGACGGGCCGCTGATGGCTGGCGATAAAGTTATATTAGGCGCTAGCGATAAGCCAGACGATGGTGGAGTACCCGATTGGCACCGGTGGCTGTCTGTACAACCTAAAGATATAAAGCCCGGAGTAGAATTACTTGACTTAGAGTCCAATGCTGTAGCAGCTTTTGATCGTCAAGGAGGCACTCCGTTCAAAGGTAGAGACATGCGTGATTTAATATCCGATGCCACTACTGACGTCGACGCTATCGAAGAGCTAGAAGAGTTTGTTGGCGAAGACAATGTATTCGAGCTGCTAGCGATATTCGGAATGGGCCCTCGCCAAAATGAGGTGAACGAGGCCGCATCGATGGGAGGTGGTGATGTCCAAGTCGCGCCGGGTGCTAAACCAAATTTTCCGGGTCTAGACGTCGAAGAAGAAAACGCTGAACAAGAAAAACAAAGCAGACTCAAACCAATTAAAACAGAAAATGTTGATTTAAGTATGTTAGATGAAGTTATGAAACTAATTATTGAAAAAGGCATATCACAATGACTGAAGAGAAACTTAGAGAAAGTATAAGACAAGCTATTCGACTTGTCAAGAAAAAAAGAACGATAGCTGAAGAAAAGATCAAACTCGATGAATCTAAGTTGCGCAACGCTATTCGTAAATTCGCTAATATTGAATTCAAGTTGATGAACGAGGCGTCGACTCCTGATAATGATCCTGCGCCTCACGGTAACACTGGTATTAATGTTCTGGAAGATCTTCTTAAGAAAATTATTCCAATTTTAGAGACTGACTACAAACTACTGACAACTAGCCTCGAACAAAGAGAATCATTTAGATCGCATATTGTTAATGCTGTGGTTGGTGCCTTAACTCCCGTTGAAGCAAATAACGACGCTGTTGATGGAGAAGAGGGTGGTGCGCCAGCCGAACTTCAAGAAGAAGTAGACATTGATGTTGTCGATGATGAAGAATCAAAATTTATCGATATTAATCCAGAGGCAGCCCCTGAAGAAGAGGAAGAGGCAGACCCAAGAGATGATTTTGGTATCGAAGGCGCGGACGTAACTGGCCGCAACATGGCATATGCTAGTTTCAAAAAGATAGAAAGTTCGATTGTTGATGCATATGATTTGCTTTCAAATTCTGAAGACCAAGAGTTGTTTTATGACTATTTGATTGCTAATTTAAAATTATACTTTGATAAATTTGAAGGCGAATTAGAGGTTGGTGGCGAAGAACCAACTAATCAAGCTTATGATACTGCAAAACAATCACAACCTGACGGTGCTGAAGAAGTTGGTGGTGAAGAAGAAATTGATTTTAATTTATAATGAAATCAAAAACTAAACATAAGAGTCTTATTAATAAATTAAAAGATAATAATCTTGTTAGTGATGATCTGTTAGTGTTAGTTAATAATATGTCATTAGAAGATATTATAGCACTAAAATTGGAACTGTCAAGTAGAATTGTTAAAAATAGATTTTACGGCTTCGACGTCTGGCGTAATTCTAAATTTATTGTGCAGGAAGCAATATTGAAATTTGCTATTTCGGCCACAGAATCAAAAAAAGATGCTGCTCGTTTTCTAGGCTTAAATTACCATACATTTTTAAAGCTGACTAAAAAATACGAAATTCAAAAATTTTTTGATAAATCAAGTTTTTAATTATGAAAACCTAGTTATTTTAGGGGATATCATATGAAAAAACTATATTTTATTATGGCGTTAATGTTTGGGTGCGCCGCCCAACTTGAGACAGGTGATGACTTAGACTCACCACCAGAGCCCGAAGAGATTCTAGAGCCGGTTGGAATTATTGCTGATGACGAATGTCAACATATACAGGTTGGCGACAAGGCTTGCAATTTTAGACTACTAGACCAAAATGGTGATGTGTGGGATTTATATAGCCACGAAGGGAAGGTCATAGTCATAGATTTATCAGCAATGTGGTGTGGCCCTTGCCAAGCCGGCGGCTCTAGAGCGCAAGCGATACAAAGTGACTATGAAGAACAGGGCTTTGTTTTGGTTACTGTTTTAATTGATGGGTATTATACAACAATAGAGCCAACTGAAGATGAAATACAGGAATGGGCAACCACTCATAGTCTTACTACATCGCCGGTTTTATTAGGCTCAAGAGAAAAAATGCTTGACAACGAGGCTATTAATGGTTATTCTATAACTGGGTTTCCAACTTACTATTATATTGACAGAGAAATGAGGTTCTATGCAGGACACTCAGGGTACTCCGAAGATTATATTAGGCAATTAATTGAACAAGGTTTATAATGTGGAAATTATACAAATACAATGGACACTATATACAGGGCGATTTAATCAGTAAGCACACTACTGAAAGTGCAGCCATGAAAAAGGCAAAAAAAGTCATAAATTTCACCTTTTCAGAAAAAGTTAAAAGAAAAAACGAAATATTGATTTGGCTCGATGGTAAGGACTATTTACCGCTAGGCGTTATCGTCAAAAATCAAAGAGGTACCAAAAATGAATAATTGTCAATGTTGTGAATGTTGTGAATGCAGTTGTGAAAACTGCTGTTAAATGGGGGTGACTAGGTTTCGACGCGGTATTGAGACTATTAAGTGCAAGCAGGTTAGAAACGACCTTAACAGTTCAAATAATTTAGTTGCAAATAACAACTTACACTTCGAACAGCGCTTAGCCGCTTAGTAGGGAGGCCGATTAGAGCCTTCTATCCAATCTAATCAACACAACAGATAAGTTGTAAAAATCAAAACATTTATCGCAACAGGATGGTAAGCGATATCTTATGGCCATCTATCTTTGTCAGTGGGTGATAGAAACTGAATACGCTTGTGAATGACTTAACTTTGGATTTATTGCGGACGCGGGTTCGATTCCCGCCGCCTCCACCATAAAAAAGTGTGTTTTTATTTAAACACTATATTTATTATGCCTCCTTTTGGGGGCATTATTATAGGTAAAATTATGTTTGAATGGCTAAGGACCAAAAAGAAAGATTTAGAACAAGCACATGTAGTGCAACAAGAGCATGAAGATTCTATCGAAGAAGCCTTGTGGGAAGTTAAGGAACAGTTTGATTTAGAGACCGAAGAGGTTGAGAAAACTGTTTTAGACAAAAGACAAAATGTTGAATACATGCGGAAGACATTAAAACGCGACTTCTAATTAAAATGTGTGGCATGAAGACAAAGACTATTTCCAATTTGAAATTGGGGATATAGTAATTGAAGATATGTTGGCTGTTTGGTGGGGCGAACAGCCATTGGTCGGAATTGTTCTGAACATCAAGAGACATGTGTACTTTTTAGGAAGTCCCGATTACGAGATCTACCAAGATCAACTGACCGTGTATTGGTTTAAGACCAAAAAAATAGAATATTTACCATCAGATTTAGTAAATTTATTTTCAAGATGAATGTTTTAATGTTATAATTAAAATAGGAGGCTTATTTGTTGGTATGATTATAAAAGTTGCTTTTTATAAGGCCGAAGGCGATTGGACCAATAAAGTCGTCCGCTGGTGGACAAAAAGCAAGTATAGTCATGCTGAATTAGTTATGCCCGATGGGATAACGTGGATCGGTATTAGCCCCTTTAAAGGCTCCAAATTGCAGTCGAGAGAAAAAGCATATTTTAGTGAACTCGATTGGGATTTTATTGAATTAGAGATCACTGATCAGCAATTGAGTGTGATTAATGAGTTTTTTGAAGCCACCAAGGGTTGTAAATATGATTGGATAGGGATGTTGCTTTCTCAATGTTTACCTTTCAATATAAAACAAAAACAAAAATGGTACTGTAGTGAATGGATAGCATATGCACTCAGAATAAGTTGTGTGATTGATTGGAGACTAATTAAAATCTACGATAGGGCTGATCTATCGCCCGTAGTTTTACACCAGATTATAATGGCATCCAAAAATGAAAAAATACAAAGTCGATGAATGGGTCACATATAGACCATTTCCTGATGATGAGTCGCGTGTTTTATCGGAAATACAAAAAAAGTCTTTAATTTTATATGTTTTGCCAAATGATGAATATTACGATTATAAAATTTTTATTGCCGATACTGGCAAAATAAAAAAAGTCAGAGAACACCAACTTTTTCCTGTGTCACAACCTACGTAGTAATAGGAATGGCATATAAAAATCTTAAAAGATTGCTTTTATTAGCAACCGGACTCGTCTTTGGTTGTTCTCAACCTGAGTATGCCGTAGTGACTGGCGGCGAAACTAAAACTGTAGTAATCACTGAGACCGAAACGGTTACGGAAACAATTACAGAAACTGAAACTGTCGAAGTTGAGGTTGAAGTGCCTGTTTATATCGAAGTTGAAGTACCGGTCAACGAAGGTGAAATATGGATTGATTCGTTTACTCAACATATGTCTATTGATGGGATAGATATCCTGTGGGTTGTTGATCGATCGGGTTCAATGAATCGCTATAACGCTGAGCTTTTAGCTGGAGTGGAAGCAATGTTGCTAGCTCTTCCAACATCTGACTGGAGACTCGTCATGATCAGTGCAGACCCCACCAGAGCTGTCACGAGCACAGAGTTTCCATTAGTGCCCGGTGATGACATTGATGATGCAGCTACGATGTTAGCAACTTTAACGAGTGCACCATGGGAAGAAGGGTTTAATTCAGTATATCAATATATAAACCATAATCCATATTCGGCAACATGGATGCGCCCGGATGCTGGGCTATTGGTGGTGTTTGTATCGGATGAAGAAGAACAAAGTGAAGCTGAGTATCCACATCCATCGGATTTCATAAGCTGGTATGGTTCTCTCAGAATGGGTTCTGTTTTTATGGCCAGCATTGTAAACCAAGAAGGTGCTACATCTTTGTGTGATTGGCCGCCGAGTGTAATTGATGTTGGTGATAGATATATGGAGGCCACAAATCTTCTTGGAGGAGTTATTGTCGATATCTGCGATACCGATTGGTCTCCGGGAGTTACGGATGCCACTCATTCAGTCGAACCGGTTGAAAATGTGACATTGACACATAAGGCCGAGGCTGATTCGATTAGGGTTTTT